>Ga0307974_1001765_pt1 | contig 15090 bp, 12 predicted proteins | sample OrgLakmetagen784_FD_201812 | JGI IMG/M metagenome (GOLD analysis project Ga0307974, IMG submission 201812) | Saline water microbial communities from Organic Lake, Antarctica - #784 | ecosystem: Environmental > Aquatic > Non-marine Saline and Alkaline > Saline | place: Antarctica: Organic Lake... | reverse complement strand
CCCGAAACCATTTTGGGCTGGCCCTTCGGGCCAGCCCAAAATTAACTTAAAATATGCGGGCGCCGCGCGGGGTGAACTACACTGCCAAACATACCGTATACATACCGCATATATGATTCTGGCCAACCCTACCTGTTTATGTGGGGAAGGAGTAGATCTAAATGCAAGGCCGGTGCCTATATACATAGGGCAAGCCGGTTTCAGGCCAAGCCTGCGACCCTCCTGATCCTCATTGACCTAATTACCTTTCCTGTGGTGGAGGAGTTTTACGGTGCCCGGTACCAAAGTGGCTTTCTTTTCCTTAATCAATGTGGGGAGTAGTTTTTGCTGCCTGTGTAGTTTTTCTCTTCTTTTACCGTACCCCAGTACCAGGGTGGCTCCTCTTTCTTAATTAGTGGGGAATGGTATTTACTACCTACGTCAATTGTCTTTCTTTCCATAGGGAAAGTCTAGCACTGTCTTGACTTATGCGTAAAAAGGAGTAAGGTGATGAGGTGTGCAGCTCAGGTGTGCATCCTTGGCAGATTGAGGCAGCGCATAGCGCATATATAAATTTGTATATACATATTTCATATTTAGCATGAACGCAGGAGAGCATTTATGGATGCTCTTAGCAGTTCAGGTGTGAAACTTTGGCAGCTTTTGGGCAGCACATGTATAAACATTCATGATATCAAGCAGGAGGACATACATAAGCAAATGTATAGTGGGTGGACGGGTGGTCTTCTGTTCAAGGCCGGTGTACTAGGTAAGTCCAAAAATGTTCAAGGCCAGCGATCTTGGAAAAAAGCAGGGGGGCAATGGTGTGTGCTTGGTTTACCTTGGCATGAAGGTAGCTTAGACATAATTACCATCGAGCAGCGCATCCTTTGTGGCCCAGGGATGGAATTTTTGACAAACAGACACAACACAAGAAAACGCTTTACCGTGTTTCTTGTCAAGCAGGGGCCTTCCAGTTGGGCATGTGACTTTGTGGGTTTGTGCAAGAGTGTGTGTGTGTATGCATGTATGTGTGTGTATGCATGCATGTACATGCATGCAAGGTATGCATATGAGTGTGTAATGTGCATATATGTGTTTGTGTTTGTATGTAGGGTGTATGTGCATGCATATGTGTATATGTGTATACTGTATGTCCAACTGTGTGCAACTGTGTGTCTGAAACTGTATCTGGGTAAGACACACGCTAGTATCCCCACCTTGCTGTGTGAGTATGGTCATGAAGTTCAGCGTGTGCAGCTTGAACTCAAAGGCAGAGGGAGGGTGGGGGCCCTTCTTTCTTCGGCTTCCTACGGCTTCTCGCACACCACTGGCGGGAGCAGATTCTGACAGCTGACCCGCGTGCTGAGCAGCCCACTGGAGGGCAGGCTCTGAGTTGTGGGCGCGTATCTGCGTGTCACAAGGAGACGACGTTGTTAAATGTTTTGCGTTTTGCGCAAATAATTGAAGCTGTGGATGGTCACAAAGGTTTCCAATCCAAGGTTTGCAGGTAGGCAGACATGGACTGGGATACAATTTAGGGGGCGGCGGTTGTGAAATATAGACATGGACAGACAGAGAGCGCGAGGGCAAGCAGGTGTGACAGGAGTGTATAGCTATCCTACGTTTCAAGAGTGTCATATGAAGGGGTGAAGCTATTCAACGAATAGGCGGGTAGTTGCCCTTTGTTCAGCAGGATCATTTTACTTCATTAAAGGGGGGTGCATTTAGGTTTCCTTACAAGGGCTTAGTCGCTGTGCATTAAAAGGGGGATGTTGCTGTATGGCAAAGCCAAGGGGTGCCGTTGCTGTACTTTCATACGTTATTCTGACATGTAATGTGTATGTTCATTGTTTTTTTATAGGTTGCTGATGAAGGCTGGGTGCCACAACCATGATGTCTTAGTGCATTGACAAAGTAACAATGTGTTTGGGCCATTGCAACAATGTGTTTATATGGAGGAGGGGCTTGGCATTGATGCTAGAGAGGTGTCAGTGCTGAAAGCTTCAATGGGACGAGAGGCCAGCAACGGTCCAGTGAGACAAACGATAGGCACGGTGCAGGCAGTTTTGAAACGGCTGGCTAGGTTGCGTGGCGCAAGAGCTGTTAAGCAATATATCTGCATGCTCGCCAAACACTCCTCGTGCACACACACACATTCGTTTCCGCTTTACCATCCTACCCTACCTAAAAGTGAAGCATTGGACCTTTCTAAACGTAGCCTCCAAAACACACATTTCACAGCTAACACTGAGTCCATGTACAATAATGAGCCACTTTCTCAAATCACACTCTTTCAGGCAATTATTCACGTACAACTTTGCCGAAATGTGTTTCGTCTCATCACCCACTGCCACACATTGCACACTATCACACTGCCACATATGGCACTGCCACATATTGCCACTGCCACACATTGCACACTAACAAAAGACAGTTTCATCCGCACCTGCTCTAAAATCTTGTGCATCTCAATGTAGGGTGCCTTCAGTATCTGCACATCATCTATGCTTGCTTCAGCAGCAAATGTATCTCCAACCTGCACAATGACATTGCAACGCATGCATTGGAATTAGTACTGCTGATCATGAGTCATGAGCGTTGGGGTGTGCAATGTGCAATTTTGCAGAGGAACATAATCAAGGTGATAACCTGATTTTGAGTTACAAGAAGGTTATCAGCAGTTAAACAGAAATACCAACATATAAACACACAATTGGAAAGTAATCTAAATCAATGCGCAGGCAAAGAATGCACATTGCTACGTTGTTATTCACAAGTGATGAGCATGCAGTGCTTATCGGTCATAACGGTAAAGCTAAAAAAAAGCGATGCAGTGCACGGCAAGTGTACCAACAGTACAAGTAAGCAGCAAGGGAGAGTTCTACCTAGGGTTTAACACAAAGACAGCAGAGGCAGGCACTTCAGTATTTACAATCTAGCAGGAGGGTGGTAGTCAGTTGTCATGCAAGAGAGGCGCTGTACTATAGGCAGGTGCACTATATGCACTATAGTACTATCACTGTAGGCACTGTAGGCATTGTAGGCACCGTAGGCACTATATGCACTATTGACACTGTAGGCACTGTAGGCACTGTAGGCACTGTAGGCACTGTAGGCACTGTAGGCACTGTAGGCACTGTAGGCACTGTAGGCACTGTAGGCACTATAGGCATTATAGGCACTGTAGGCACTATAGGCACTATAGGCACTATAGGCACTATAGGCACTGTAGGCACTGTAGGCACTATATGCACTATAGGCACTATAGGCACTGTAGGCACTGTAGGCACTACAGGCACTACAGGCACTGTAGGCACTGTAGGCACTATAGGCACTATAGGCAGGTGCACGAGAGTTATATGACAAGAAAGGATGTGTGGCTTGATTGATGCAATAGAGTAAGGCCTGTAAGAAAACACAACAGCATTACAATAAAGGAAGCGTGTACGCGTACCTCAAATCGACCCTCCCGATAGAAATGCTCCGCGATGACCTGCCAGGCACAGAGAGACACAGCACACTAAAGAGAGTCAGAATAGGCACAGAGAGACACAGCACACTCAAGAGAGTCAGAATAGGCACTGAGAGACACAGATACATGCAAGTGTCAGATTAAGCACAGAGAGACACAGGCACACTCAGGAGTGTCAGAATAGGCACAGAGAAACACAGGCACACTCAAGAGAGTTAGAATAGGCACAGAGAGACACAGGTACACACAAGTGTAAACTCAAACCCGGAAAGACACAGGCACACTCCAGAGAGTCAGAATAGGCACAGAGAAACTAGAATGCATTCAAGGATTAGAATAGGAATAGAGAGAGACATTGACGCCTTCAAGAATCAGAATTGGCACAAAGAGACATCAACGCACTCAATAAATTAGAAAAGACACAAAAAGACACTGATGTGCTTAAGAATCAGAATAGGCAAAGAGAGACAGCGACACACTTATCGTTAGGTACATGCACTCTTTAGTAATGATGGAGGTATCCCAGGATACCTCAGGCCCCTTACAACCTTGTGTTTGATGAGGTGGGTGCGGAGAGGGCAACTGCGGACATTGGTTATCGTGGCATTTGCCACTGCAGTTCCATCCCTAATCACTTCTCTGCCTATTTCCCATCACTGTGCAAATCTTGACGATCCACTATTTTGCAGGATGTTTACAAGCAGGGGCAACGTTTTTTACCTTGTTCAGAATGGTTTGGTCCATCTCAATGTCTCGCATCGCCTTGCAGATGTCGAGCTTGTCATCCACGAACCTGTCCAAGGCCTGCAAGCCACAAGGCAAGACACAAGGCAATTGACGACTTTTCAATTACCACGGCTAGCTGCGGTTGACCAGGACCAAACAAAGTTAATAACTTGATAACACACAGGAAATTTTTATTCAGGACCATACAAAGTTAATAACTTGATAACACACAGAAATTTTAGCAGGAGACCTTCAATTTACAGTTGCATGGCGGCTAAGGTTTAGCAGTTGCGGCCAGCCCCACGCAACAAATGATAGTTCTGCCAACCTCACTACTAATTAGAAAAAGCTTGCCAGCAATTCAAGGGGTCAATAAAGAGAGGGAGGTAAAGTGCCTATGACGTAGCGTAAACACAACCTAAGGCCTGACTTGCAGACTTTTTCAGTGATCAGTTTGGTCATACTGTGACCATCCCTGAAGATGCTTGCAGAGGCTTATTTCCAATTCCCTCCTTTTTGCTTGGACCACGCACCTTGTTCAGCTTCCCTATCCCCGTGTGCAGCTCCTTCGTTTGTGTGGTCGCCTCCTTTAGTAGGCCATCCACCTGGGGGGACAGAAAGACAAGGGAGGGTATTGACAAAATAACAGTGATTAACCGCAACCCTCCAAGCTGCAATCAAAGCACACAGGACCAAGTCTGGCACAAGAATTTCAAAGGCTGAAGCTCTGCTGGTTGCGTTGAATATGAATGGGAGCAGTGCCGGAAGTGCGCAGGCCACCCACCTTGGACTTGAGCCCAGACATTGCAGCAGCAACTTCTGCGGGATCACTGAGGGTGCGCACATCCGCAGCAGCACGTTGCACCAATGTGATTGCCTGGTCAAGGCGGGCGTCCACAGCTTGCTCACATGTGCGCTGGCGCTTCACAACCTATGTTAAGTGCATTTACGTGATTTTTATATGTGTGTGTTGTGCGTGTGCACGTGGGTGCACGTGCGTGCGTGCATGTGCGTATATGTGTTCATGTACGTGCATGTGTGCGCGTAATACGTGTGCATTTGTACGTTCATGTATGTGCGTGTGTGCGCGTATCACATGCGTGTGTGCGTAACACATGCGTGTGAGTGTGTGTGCATGTGTGCGTGCGTGCGTGTGTGTGTATGTGTGTGTGTAAGTTTGTGTGTGGGTGTGTGTGTGAAAGTTTGTGTGTGTAAGAGTGTGTGTGTATGTGTGTGTGCGTGTGTGTAAGTTTGTGCGTGCGCGTGTGATAGTTTGTGTGTGCGTTCGTGTGTGTGTGTGTGTGTGTGTGTGTGTGTGTGTGTGTGTGTGTGTGTGTGTGTGTGTGTGTGCGCGCGCGCGTGCGTTTGCGTGGTTTAAGAAAGCATTACACACTTTTACAGCTTCGCTGCTGGCACCCAGTATAGGCTCTGCTGCACTGGACATGTGTTGCCAACCGTCTTGTCACTTATCCGTTGAACTCTACTTTTAAACAAACAAACAGACAAAAACTTGAAGGCAATCCCTAATTGCAATTTATAAACAGAACATGATAAATTCGTATTTTACCTGATCCGAAGCAATATGGAAGATGTGGTTCAGGAGCACACTACTCCTGCCTCAGTCACAACTGGAAGGTTAGCTGACATGGTGTCTTCTGGTGGAGTGTGGGCCAAGGATGCCCTCTGGTGGGGGATGGTGTGGGCTGGAGGCTACTTTGCGTACCAGCAAGGCTGGTTGCCTTTCCTGCAGCCCCCGCACTTGCAGAGGCAGTTAGCTGCTCAGCAAGCAGCCTGGCGCGAGCAGCACGCTGCCAGCCAGTCGGCTTCAGCTGCATCGGATGCACCACCTGCAGTACCCGAAGATCCAGCAACAGCGGTGCGTTTGCGCATGCCTGGGACTCTCCTCTCAACCACACGTGTGCATGCTGCATGTGCACCACACAACTTGCATGCATGATCCATGGAGGTTGCGTACCACAGTAAGCACACACGTATGACCTCCACATGCATCCGATCAGGTAGTCAGACTTTGTAGATTGCAAGGACACAGGAGGCAAACGAGGACTCGTCTGAGCTCATGGAGTGATAAGAACCAATAGAACATGAAGGTGTGTGATCTGTTTGACACAGGAGGAGCACAAGGTGGCCCGAGAGGCCCTCATGAGCCGTGCGCAGGAGAAGGCCAACCAGATGAACGATGGCAAGCTCACTGTGGAGCACATGGTGCTGGCTCTTGCGGACAATCCCAGGTGATATTCGGGTATGGGCAGTGTAAGCTTGCATGCGCAGTGTAGAGTGATGCAGGTCACGAAGACTGATGCATTAGGCTTTAGCTGATACATAGGCATGTGCACTGCTATTCACAGTTCGCGTGCTGTGTTATCTTCTTCAGAGGCTGGGAGTTTGGTAAATGAGTAGAGGCATGTTACGTATCACTTTTCCTCCCTGCTGGCGGTCAAGAATTTGAGCTTTAAAATTTGCTCGTGCTTTTCAGCGCCTCAGCAAGATGTTAAGGAGTCATGCGGATTGAGTGCACACAGAGCATCCAATACAGTCGTATTGATGAATTGTTGGTGTTCACCCTCTTTCGGTTTATGCTCACGTGCTCGAGGCAAGCCTGTTGCCAAAAGTCTCCCGTGACGCTTTTTCATTGAATATCAGTCTCAATTACTTGACAATACATCTTACAGACCTACCTCCCAATACCATTCCTTCCATCAGCCGTTAGTCTACGTGGCGCTGCGCTGTGAGTTCAAAGCACTGATACGACAAGTTGTAAGACTCGGCATTCAATGTGACATGCAGGTTCTTGGAAATCCTGCAGTGTGCAGAGGGCCTTACAGAGGACCAGCTCAAGTCTGCCATTAAGAAGAGCCGCATCATGTTCAACAGAGGGGAAGTGAATGAGGTACTAAGATGCGTTTATAGTTTATACTGTCATAAGCGTAGGGTTGTCCAGAACCATATACATGCAGTATATACGGTATACAGTATTTTGGGCAGAGAATTCACCAAATATACGGTCATATACGGTGAGTATTTACGGTTCTGGCCAACCCTACATAAGCTTAGTCATGCTCTGCCCTGTTTGCTCTGCCCCAAAGCCTGCAGCAAACAGGACAAACTGTGCAGCAAATCTTTGCTCAGCATGCACAAACAAATCTGGCTTTCTTTTGATTTGCTTACTTAAAGCCTCATTAAGGGTGTCAACTTTTGCATCACGCATGCCACAGGGGTAATAAAAATATATTTCTTAACAATTCATGCTGCCTGCCTTACACCCTCCCCACTTTAGGATCTCATCCCAGAGCACCAAACGGCTGTGTCCAAGTACTCCCGGGATCTGACACAGCTAGCGCGTCAAGGTGGTTTGGACCCTGTGGTGGGCAGGAGCGATGAGATCAGGAGGTACTGCTCATTTTCGTTGCTCTTGTCTTTTTGTGCCCCCCAGTTGATGACCTAGTTCTTATTTTGTATCTATTCTTACCAGGCTGGCCTGCACGTGAGTCTGCCATGCTCGTGTTGTCTCTGCAAACATTACATTCTCATTTTATGCACCATAAACAATGCGCAGAATGATCCACGCCTGAGTTGTTCACCCCATTTTTTATTCGCCTTGCTGAGATGTGCAGAGTGATTCACATCCTGTCTCGCCGCACCAAGAACAACCCAGTCATTCTTGGGGAGCCTGGAGTGGGAAAGGTGAGTCTGCAGCATGTTCTTGATTGTAGGATAAGGCTGCTGTGTGCCTTACTGGGAAAGGTAGGGCTGCAACGACTAATTGTGCTCTGGTATACATGGAAGTTTTGGTTGCATACACGTTCGCATCAGAATAGTGCCCTTGTTTTTACTGCTGTGTGCGACTCACGCTTTTAAGGTGGAAACTGTTTCTCAGGGCAATCAAGTAAGCCCTTGTAGGGTGGCTGCCCAATACCTGATTGCTCAATTTTGCAATTATCGAGTAAGATCTCTTTGTCACACATATCGTATATGGCAAATCGGGGACACTTAAGGCCAAAAGGGGTATTGATTTTGCTTGCTCCCAGGGTATGGGACCCTTGCAGTTTTACTCTACGGTGCTGTAAAATTACCATCCATTGTAGCCGGGCTTTAAATCTGCAAACTCGGGGACCCAGGTCATTTTAGCCAAAAATGAAGTGGATTTTACCATGTGGTTGTTGAGATATACAAATTGACATGCCATCTCCAATGAAAAGCACTATACTTGGAATCAGGTGCATGATATGTGCTTTAGGCCTCTCAACCTGGGTGCAGGTCGTCTAAGTTAGATTAAGCATGTGTTCTGGTAGCTTATATCAGCTATAGCTCGAAGATCACAAAGTCCTTGTGTAGCCGCACCCTGAATGCGGAAAAAGAGCATATGCTGGACACGTGCTATCATTGGCTTCGCTCAGGTGTATTCCTACATTTTTTTCCAGTCGTCGTAACTTTGCAAAACTTACCTTTTTACTTGCTATATTTTTTATCTCTGAAACCTAAATGCTTGCTTAAGTTTGCCCTATCTCTAGCACCATGCTAAAACCTGACCATTTCATGCTTGCGAAGTTAAAGCGTCAATCCTTTGTTGTTGACGTCAAAATCCCAGGCGCTGTGTGCTTAACATCCTGTGATATTTCCATTATCGTCCCATAAACTGACGTGTTGTACGCACATCACACACCTTTATTTTGGTGGCTTCCAACTTCACGTCATGGTGCTTCCAAGTTCACGTCTCCATTTTGGTGGCTTCCAATTTCACGTCATGGTGCTTCCAATTTCACGTTTCCATCCTGGTGGCTTATAGTTTCACATCTCCATCTTTTTAAACCTTCAAATTCACATTTTCATTTCTTTCACCTCAAATTCACGTTTTCATCTCGATCACCTCAATTACACGTTTTTATCTTGATCACCTCAATTACACGTTTTCATCTCGATCACCTCAATTACACGTTTTTATCTCGATCACCTCAATTACACGTTTTTATCTTGGTGGCTCTCAATTGCACGTGTCCATCTTGGTAACCTCCAACTACATGGGTCATCTTGGTAACCTCCAATAACACATTTTCATTTTAATGATTACCACATGCAGACTGCATTGGTGGAGGGTTTAGCACAGCGTGTGGCTGCTGGTGACGTGCCAGACACTCTCAGAGATGTGTCAGTAGTGGCCCTGGACATGGGCCTGCTGATGGCAGGTAAGATGTGTGTTTGTATCAGTTGTGTGTGCGCGTGCGTGCTGTGCATGTGTGTGTGTGTGTGTTTTATGTGCGTGCGTGTGTGCATATGTGGTTTACAATTATGTTTGAAACGAATGTTTAAAATGCCGCTGTCGCTTTTCCTGTGCTCTATGATAATTAGGGACTATCCCCAAGCATGGTGGATGTGCTGACAGGTCCTGTGTGGTCTGAAGTGTTCTCCACTGCTAGCTTGTCAGCATGTCACAGTAATGCCCTTAACGGCCCTTGACCGACTGCTGGCTGCAAAGTGGCACCATACACCATTGTGTGTGCTGTGTTGTGTGTGCGTGTAGGCGCGTTCATGCCTGGTGAGTTTGAGGAGCGCCTGAAAGCAGTTCTGAAGGAGCTGACCGGACCAAATGTCAAGTGAGTAGCAGTTGATTTTTTAGATAGACAATTTTGAGCTGCTGTTTTGTTGACGCAGCAAGTTGAAGGGGAAGCCTTTTGACAACAGACATTGAAAATTGGGACCTTGAAGTGTGAAAATCTGCTGCCCAGTCCCTCGAGCACATCGAGTAGTGTCAAAGCAACAAAAGCAGTTGCAATAACACGCACCTGCAAACATTTATCATAGAGTCTTTGTCTGGTGCTGTCCTTGGATGGCCAGTGTCCGCACGACGGGTATATTAACCCCCGTGGTTGTTGTGTATTTTGTGCAGTACGGTGCTGTTCATTGACGACCTGCACAACGTGACAGGCCCCAATGCTCAACAGGTAAGCTGTGTGCAAGGCTTCGCTTGCTCCATTTCTATTCCCTGTTTCATTTCTGCTTAAAAGAGGTGTTGGGACCTTGAGCCAAATTGGAGCTAATTGTTTGTCACGAAGGTGATTGTAATGGCTGCATATCCTTGGAGCTTGAATGAGAGAAAGAGAGAGGTAGAGAGAGAGAGAGAGAGAGAGAGAGAGAGAGAGAGACAGACAGGCAGTGAGAGAGAGAGAGAGAGAGAGAGAGAGACAGACAGGCAGAGAGAGAGAGAGAGAGAGAGAGAGAGAGAGAGGGAGCACTGCCAATGCTTTGTCTTGGTCACACACAAGCTGATTCTTACACACCACGTAAGAACTAATTAGTGACTTGTACGTTTGGCCTGTGACTTCACGACTCATACGTCTATGAAGAGCGTGTTGCCTGGACCTCAAACAGTGTCACTCACTCTTTTATACTCCTAGTCTAGTCGGCTGTGAGTTTGTACGATATGTGCACATACATGCTGGAGATGAGAGTAGTCAGCTAGGGTTTGCTCACTGCTCCACTAAAGCATCATGTTGTCTTGCTACCTGCTTTTCATTATCCAGGGTGGTGGAATGATGGATGCCAGCGTGCTTTTGAAGCCGCTGTTGGGAAGAGGCGAGCTACGGTGCATAGGTGAGGGAATGGGAAAAAGGGGGAAAAGGCAATTTATAAAAGGGAGGAGGAGGCAAACACTAGTGGAATTTTCATTTTATGCAGTCTGCTGGCTAGGATGCAGGCAATGCTTAGGAAGGGTGTGGCAGGCCACGTTGCGCTGGTGAGGTTATGTGGATACAGGGAAACGCGGGCATGCACTCTCAGTTTGCAAAATGAAACACTTCTATGATGTAGCTTATCAGCAGATGACTGGTTGGGGTTGTGATTGCTGAGATCACATGGCCTGCTGAGTTTTTGTGGCACTGTAACTGTCAGGCGGAGAAGGAATGGGTGCAGCTCGGCACGATGTGAAGGTCTTTTGTTGTAGCGCTGATTGCTCTTCAATGCAGCAGAATGCCTCGTTGCTTTCAGACTGTTCCCAAACAGCTTATTGCTTTCTCACCTGCTCATGTCCTCTGCCCCACACTCTGGTGAAAACGCAGGTGCCACTTCTCCGGACAAGTTCAAGAAATTCATTGAAAAGGACCCTGCCCTCGAACGCCGATTCCAGCAGGTGATCTAATTCTTATGTCAGCCTTGCTTCCCTCACATCCTCCCTTTGCTTGCTGCACAAACGTTCTTGCTTGCGAGCTATCCAACCTTCTAAATCGCAATCCAGTTTCATGTACACGGCTTAATCTCATAAAAATTCCCTCTGGAACACTTGCGCTGCCACCATGATTTATTGCTTCCTAGCTGTGCTCCTGCTTTCATCTGCCCTTCGCAGCGACGCACTTTCTCCTCTTCTAATGCATGTCAGCCCTTCTGCCAGTCCTACCAGCCCTCCCACTAGTCCTGCTTTTGCCCTTGTCCATCCTTTGGATACACCCTCACGTTCCTCTGTACCCAGTCTCTTCCCGCCCCTTGCTTTGCAACCGCTCACCGTCTCTATGAATTCTTCATCAACGTAACCATGTTGTGAGCACGCAGCATCCTCACCTCTTCAGCCCTAACTTTCCTCGCGCCATGGGATTTTCTTTAGTCCCACGTGGTAGACCTCAAGCACACACATAAAGCTTGCACTCCTTAGTTTCTAATACTAGGTCGGTAGACCTCAAGCACACACATTAAGCTTGCACTCCTTAAATTTTAATACTCGGTTTCACCCACTCAGTCAGGGCCTTGTCAGGTCATGGCTCCTCCCTGAGCACTGCAACTCACTGACTCACCCGAATCTCCTCATTCTTGGCTATGGCCGAGCACACACTCTAGTCTTATTAGTGCAGCAGCTACAAAAAACCATTGTATTGGACCACTTGCACCACCTCTGGCCTCTGATCTGACACGCACGTGCATGCACTTGTCCACTCATGGTGCAGGTCACAATCGACCCCCCCAATACAGCCGACACTGTGTCCATCCTGCGCGGCCTTCGTGCTCGTCTGGAAAGGCACCACGGGGTGCGCGAGGGCTTTCTAGTTCTTAAGCTATCTTTTCTTGCATGTGTCAAACGTAGTGCTTTGTTTGAAGAGCATCACCGGGTGAGCAATTGCTGTCTTCTTCTTAAGCTGCCTTTTTCCTTGCATGTGTCAAACGTGATGCTTGGTTTGAAGAGCATTTTGGGGTGAGCAAAGGCTCTTTAGTTATGGAAGTTTTCTAATCTGTAAAGCAGTGTATTTCTTGCATGCGTCAAACGTGGTGCTTTGTTTGATGTGACGCTCGTCCGATTTTATCTAACCCAAAACCTATGAAGCAAAGGTTGACGCCTGTCCATCCAACCCAAAACAATTATGAAACAGAGGTTGAACTCAACGTGACCTCAATCCTTGGCTAGGAAGAGTAATGTCAGCTACAGAGATGAAATGTATGTGGCTGTAAGAGCCTCGTTGTATTTTACATGGCAAAGTGTTTGACACCACGTACAATCCTCTGCACTCGTGCTCGCATGAAGTGCGTCACATGAAAGGCAGCATTGACGTCACCGTGAAATTTAAATCATCCCTCACAACCCTTAACTTGCACAACTTGCCTGATTCCTCAGGCCTTTCACCTCTACTGTGCTGTTCAGTCTGTACATGAAGTAAAAAGTGTTCTCCGACAGCTCATTTTGTAAGATCCCCCTTCCTACATCCGTCCTGTTATCCATGTCAATCCTGTTCCATCTTCCGTTCGTTTAGAGTAGTGCTGATGCTTCAGGAATCAAAGCTGCAGTAAAAACACACAAGGGTCTCGTGCAACCCTCCTTCGCAACCTGCACCCAAAAACTTGCACGTTGATTAAGCTTGGGATGATTAAAAACTCACTTCATCCATGCAATTTCTTCCTCTTGCAGGTGCGCATCGCAGACAGCGCGCTCTCTGCTGCAGCGACCTTGAGTGACCGATACATCACAGACAGGTGCGATGGAAATCACAGACAGGTGGAATTAATTGTCACAAACAGATGGGATGGGAAATTACAGACAGGTGAGATGGGGAATCACAGACAGGTGGAATAAATTATCACAGACAGATGGGATGGGAAATTACAGACAGGTGAGATGGGGAATCACAGACAGTGTGATGATCTATCACAGACAGTTGGGATGGGTAATTGCAGACAGGTGCATAGGCTAGGGACTTCTGTGTGATTTGTCCCTCTATGTGTATATTGTATATGTGACTGGATTAGGTCTCTGCAGCACCCATGCTTGCTAAACAAGGCAGCACATAAGGCCAACCCTTTGTTTAAGTTGAGGAGGGAAACGGAATCCAAAGCACGTTTAAAACGTGTTTGCTGGCAGATGTGAAGACAAGATTAAGAGGTCTCTGGTAGCTTTTGTCTGGAGTGGTTCAGGGAAATTCTCTGCCAGGCTAGTAATCAGAGGTGCAGGAACCTTAAGTGTAACAATGTTCGCCAGGTCCCAGGAGTCACGAAGTTTAACTCCTAGCAAAGTCTAGGGCATTTTTGCAGCTTGTTGCATCAGTGTCTACCCTCAACGCGTACCATCCCAACAACACAACCGCACATGCTGTCTTTTGCAACCAGATAGCAGGATCCTAATTAACACGTATTAGACAAAACCCTGATAATCGTAATTTTCATGCCTCGTTCCGTTAGGTACTTGCCGGACAAGGCCTTGGATTTGGTAGACGAGGCAGGGGCAAGGGCACGCGTCGAGTCGTCTCTCAAACCAGAGGTGTGTGCATTGTGTGTGTGTTTGTGTTTATGTGTGTGTGTGTGCATGGAACAAAGCATGGGCACACGTACCGTCTCATCTCAAGTCAGAGGTGTGTGGATGTTTATTGATGTGTGTGTGTGTGTGTGTGTGTGTGTGTGAGTGAGCGTGAGACAGGAGCAAGGACATAGCCAACGTCTGTTGTTGAACCCTTAGAGTGCTCTCCACCAAACTGACTCACTGGCAGGAAATGCACAAGAAACATTTTGTTGTTGTGGCACCTACAACTTTTATATGACGTGCTTGCCACCCTTGTCCCTCGTGTAAGACGCATACTGTGAGCAGCAGCAGCACTCTTTAGTTCCTTTCATTCCCATGGCAAAAGGCGAAAACGTTATAGGAAGTGCTTGAGCTGGCAATGGCTGTTAAGTGCCATGGACACCAGGGATGGACACCAGGGAACTTTAGGGGGTTTGAAAAACCTTCGGTTTCCCTCATCCTCAAATTATTTGTGTGCGGGACGCCCTCAGCTGGTATCCCCCAAAGTGAAGAAATGTGCGGCTACGCCGCACATTCCTTCACAAAATGTGCGGGTAAGTAAGGGTAAGTTTTCGCCTGGGCTGCTGGCGCAGCCCAGACTTTTGGGCATTTAGGAAGCAGTCACAGCAACGTCATTCGGGCACGCACAAGAAGCACAGACGCGCATGCGTGCATCCATGCGCGCTTGCACATGCACCACAGGTAGTGTTACACGCACATGCCATGCTAAATGCCATGCACACGCACGCACAATTTGAAACACCATCCATGTTTCCATGAGCAAGCACGCACGCACACATGCACACACACATGTGCAGCCGTGTACGCATGGGCAGACACGCACATCGCATGTACAATACGTGTAAGTCCACGCCTGTACATGCAGCATAACTCAAACACCTTCAAGCATACAATTGTACACATACAAGCATACAATCATACACATACAATTGCACACATATACATAAGTTTGTGCAGCCGTACGCACAGTGCACATTGCACCATGCAAGCACTCGCACGTGCCATGCACACGCATGCAGGCAATGGAGGGCACCATCCATGTAATAAACCATGCGCAAGCATGCACATGCTCATTGAGTGCCCAGTGATGCCGTAGTACCACACATACGGAAGCCCCACACACCAC
>Ga0307974_1001764_pt1 | contig 15099 bp, 15 predicted proteins | sample OrgLakmetagen784_FD_201812 | JGI IMG/M metagenome (GOLD analysis project Ga0307974, IMG submission 201812) | Saline water microbial communities from Organic Lake, Antarctica - #784 | ecosystem: Environmental > Aquatic > Non-marine Saline and Alkaline > Saline | place: Antarctica: Organic Lake... | reverse complement strand
AGACGTTAGTAGAAGGCAGGGTGCAGAAACAGCGGGTGGTGGTGGTGGTGGTGGAGGGCAAGGAGGGGGCAGCAGCCTGCTGGACATGCAGTCCGTGAGCTTTGTGAACGGGAAGCCGGTGTTTAGGAAGTACATGGACGACTTCCCCTTCCCGTACTATGTGCTAGTGCGGGACATTGGGGCGCTGCCTCGCACGCTGGCAGACATGCTGCGGCAGTGGTTTGAGATGTCGGCGTCCTTGTGATAAGTGCTTGCTTGATAGATGCACGTTGCAGCCTTCGGTCCCTCGAGCATGTTGTTGTGTGGAATTGGATAGCGGTTGGTTGGATAAGGCAACTGAGACAGATCAGGTTTGGGCAACTGAAACAGGTCAGGCTTCAGTTGTAAGTCGTGAGGCTCACTTGATAGGTGTGCTACCATTTGGCAACTCTAGGACCTGATTTTATTTCACATGATAATATTTCATTTTGCGGGCTCAAATTAATCTAGCGATACTAACATTTTAATTTACACTATCATATGATATGTTTCATGCAACTGAACATGCTTGCAAGTACAGCTCTTATATTGACAAATCCTGCCCTCTTGTCCAGAAGCAGGAATCCTCTTATCAAGCATCAAATCGAATGTAAGAAAAGGAGAGTGGTATTTCATGGCGATGCCCCCTTGTCTCTGAGCTGCCAGCTGAAGACTGCCAAAAAAGCATTTGCAAATTATTAATGCAAATCTTACTTGCTATACTGGCGACTAAAAGGACTCAAATCTCGTGTGGCTCTGCCCACTGGCAAGCCATTGGATGCCAGAAAGGGGGGTGTAGCCGTGTAGCTGTCATGCAGGTGGCAGCGACGTTTGTGTGACGAGCAGTTCGGCAGTACTGTGCCATAAATGTACTGCTTATGTGTCTTGCTTTCTGCTGTGTACACCAACAACTAAGTAAACACACAAAAAGAGCTCTGACATCTAATGGAGAGCTATAAATAAAAGGAAAAAAAGGGAGTCCATCATCATGACAGTGTGTTATCACACAAAGTTGCGCAAGCTGTGGGCTCGAAGAGCCCAAATCTGCAAGTCTACGCCGAGCCGTGCCAGCTCTTGCTGCCCTGCGCGGACGTCCACCAGCTCCTTGGCATGCACCAAAGCAGGGCTTCCCCCACTGGCGACCTGGCTGGGCAAGGCAGCCGCTGCAAACGGGCTGTCCTTGGGTGCACCACTGATGCCGCCTTGCTGTGTGCTAGCAGTAGAAGAGGGCGGCAAGGCTTTGTTCCCCCACAAAAGAAGGTGGCCCCAATGCTCTGCTCGATCTCGACATATGTGAGGCTCGACCCCAGAGGAAGCCGCCCGCGACCAAATGTATGCCAACCAGGCACGCTGGAACGCAACCTCCTGCGCTTCGCTCGCACAGATCTCGTTGCTGCTACTGTTGCTCGTCCTGGGGTCCTCGTCCACGCCTTGAGCCTGAGCCACTCCTGCCTCGGCTTGGCTGCCTGTCCCTTGCTGCATGCTGCCTGCCATGGCGGTGGTGGATACAGTGGAGGGACTAGGGAGCCTGGAGGGTAAGCTTGGGAATTCGTCAGGGTCGTGGCCGTCTACACCAGCCTGTACAGACGGGAAAGAGAAGGAAAGTGACGCATCCATGTAGTGTACAGTTTTCACTAATCTCCATGATTGTAATATAATAATAGGAAGGCAACACAAGCAGGAGTGCCTCATCGGCACGCTCTCTACACAGGTAAAAGATATGTCCGATACATGAACAGTGTCACCGATAACTCGCAATAAGTGATCCTGGGAGACTGCGGATAAGTATATGCACATGACAGTGATCCTGGGGGGCTGTGGATGAGGTGTGCACATGACCGCAGCCACAGCAGGCACAGCTGCGTGGACAGCGGTCGGCGTAGGCAGTGTGTGAATACACAGAAATCGCGACAGACACACACACACACACACACCACACACCTGAAGTTGAGCAGAGATGGCCGCCTGCCGCTGGTGCATCAACGAGGCTAGGACCTCCTGGACCACGCCCAACTCTGCCAGCTGGCGCAGGCCACGCTCCAGCTCTACCACATCCGCAATCGTGGCACCCCCGGACGCAAAAGCTTGGGGCTCAGCGCTACATAAAGCGAACGATGTGAGACAAACAGAAAAAGCACTGATGAGCAAGTGTGTTTGTGTATGTGTGTGTGGTGTGTGTATGTGTGTGCGTGCGTGTGTGTGTGTATGTGGTGTGTGTGTGTGTGTGTGCGTGCGCACGTGCATGTGCGTGTGTGTATGTTATGTTGTGTGTGTATGGGTGTGTGTGTGTGTGCGTGTGTGTGTGTATGTGTGTGAGTGTGTGTGTGGGTGTGTGTGACCTCAAAGCTTTCACCAGATTTTTATGATTATTATCTTTTTTCACTTTCCCATAATTACTCGTCCTCGCAAGCTCCTTTCTTCGGTATGATGCTCGTGTGCCCGCCCGCGCCTATAAAGCCCCGACTGAGGTGAGGCTACCTTGTTGCCTAAGTCCAGGGACTATAAAGGCGTGAGTTATGAACTGCACAAATTGTTCGCTTTTTCTTTTGGGCCGCGCCCATTCTGACCCTCCTGCTCTTGCACTCGTCGACGAAATGTCACAGAGATTCCCGTGACTCACGCACAATTGAGCTGGCAGTACAAATTGCAAGGTGAGTCGCATGATGTGGCACACACACCTGTCGGGCGCTGTAGGAAGCTGCCTCATTGCGCAGACAGCTCATCACACCTCAGCTCCTACTTTGCCTCCTCCTGTTAGGCCACGAAGGCTAGAGGGGCTGGAACACACAGACGCAAGCAACACACACACACACACACACACACACAGGTCGGCCATCGCAGAGCAGGCACAAGGCAACAACGCGTGCAGCTTGCAGGCCTTATTGCAGAACCTGCCCCGTCACCTGCTGCTGCCTGTGTTCAACGCATACTGCGAATGGGCAGCCAGCACGGACAAGGAGAGAGGAGGACCCTTCCAGACACTGTTAGACGCAGGTCCCCCCAAAATGGACGCGCACCTTCGTATTGTTCTGGGCATCTCGGAAGAGGAGGCTGCCTCAGCACAAGTAAGCACGCTCTCTCAAAGGCGTGTACTTTCTCACACTCACATCATTAAAATTCACATACACACACACACACACACACACACACACACACACATACACACACACACACATACACACACACACACACACATACACACATACACACAAACACACACACACAGGCGTGGGGACAGCTGGTAGCACTGACAGCGCAGGATCCTGGCCTCAAGCAAACACTCGTGGGGCAATTTCAAAACCACACCTCCATGCAAGCAGCCCGCAGGCTTGAGTTTTAAATCGAATCCCACGTATAGTAGCATGTATAGTAGCTGACGGCAGGTTATCACGCCTTGGCAAGGATAGCAAAGCAAGTTTCCCTTTCCGGGAGGGTCAGCCCCAATTTGAGCAGCAGCAGAAGCAGCAGCAGCAAACAAACACACAATCATTCACACACACTCAACACACACATTGATACGCGCACACAAAACACAATTGTTGTTCACACCACCCCATGCACGTGTCTTCTTGATAAGTAAGTAGGAGGCTTGCACGGCCTCTGTTGTACTCTGAGTGAGCTCGCCCTGTGTGCTGCATAATTTTATTGCCCGCAAAGCCCGGTTCCGTTAATTATTATGACACTGACCTCCTAACAGTAGTTGCCGCTGAAAATCGTTGCACTGCTTGGACACCTCTTGTCACTACATTACACTCATATGACGTGCACATCCAGACCGCTGTACATTTGCAAAGTTTGCAATGCAACCGTTGCAACACATGGCACCCACCTGCGGCCCCCTGACAAACAGACACGTTTACCCTAGTATTGCACATGCAACGCATTCGTTGTAAGTGGGCTTTATTAAGTAAGTTTGGCGGTTAAGGATAAACATGCTTCCACAGTGTTAATTTTTGTCCAGCATGGTATTTAATGCTGCTTATTGTATTTTTTATGCACACAGCCGTGACGAGTGGCTCTCCATATGAAGTGTTTTTCACTGGTAACTGCTCAGTTCGTTCCTACTGTGGAACTTTTCCCGCTTTTGCGCTTTATTGATTTCGACGGTTCTCACCCTAGACAAACTGAAACTGGTACTTGCTTCCTGACTTTTGGCTGTTTGCTCCACGACGATGAACGTTGCTTGAACCCCCATTTTTTTACCTCATGAGGTTGCTAAAGCAGCGGTGTGCTCACGAATATTGCCTATCCATTTTTCATTCTTCTTCATTATCTGACCCTTCACTGATTCGTCCGTTGTGCCCGTATTGGTTGGGACCTTCTGCCAAACTGTTGGCTGTCGGCCGCTTTATGCCTGTTTTGTTTTACATCATTTTAAGCTGGTAAGCACCAGCGTGCATGAAGGAAAGACTCAATACACTAGTCCTCATACTAGCCAGAGCCCCCCCAAATACAACAACAGGTCTTTCAGACACCTGCTTAACCCCCTCCCTGTCATGGCTGTCTCTACCAGCGTAGCTTTTTCTCTTGTTTCTTTCAAACTGCTTACTCTCAAGAAAGAGAGAAGCAACAGGCTTCGCAGGTAACGTTGACATACCCAGCTAATTATTAAGGTGCACCTAAGATACCTCGTCGTCGAAAATTGAGTTGCAGGCCATTTATGAAGATCAGGAGGGTTGTGGGCAGAATTATCCGTACTCACACCCACGGCTTCAGTTGCTGTTATGAAATTTGTTTGGTGGCTCAGGGGTACTCACCTGCTTTGATCTGCTGGGGCGTGGGTGACCATGCTACCAGCTGCAGATGATTTTATTGAAGCTTCGGCGACTCGTGTATGCAAAGAAACCTGAGGGGGAAAAGAAAAAAGAACAAGAACGCAGATTTTGTTTACAGTACCGGCATAAACTAGGAAAAGACGCTGTTTTGTATACCTGGGGGGGAAGAAAGAAATGGGAAAGCAAAGGAAGAGTCTGACTCAGTGGCTGTTATTTGTTAAAAAGATGAGGGGAAACAGCCACCTTTGCTTGTTTTCTACGCCCTCCTCTCAAGAAAAAGGAAGACCACGAATTTATATATCATTACAAGCGAGAAATAACTTTCCTGTTTCCTATTTTTGGTCCCCCCGCAACAAGCAATCTCACACGAGCGGCTCAAAAGCTCAACCTTTCTTTTGCGAACACGCAACCCAAGGCAGGTACAACCCCAAAACCTTCAGGAAGAATTATAGTTGTAGAGGCTCTTTAACCCTGACATAAGATCGCAACACTTGCTGCAAGTTGCAGCTACAAAATAAAGGCAGAACGAGTTGTAAAGTTATATCACTGCCGGAGCGAAATATGACACTTAGCGCATCAACTAAAATATTTTAGTTACCTCTTTTGACGGGGCGGCCGGTTTGGCTGCAACGTGCGGCAGGGCAGCACTTTGTGCAATTTCAAAGTAGGCTGACAGTGGCAGGGCTAATGCACGCCAGTACGCTGCCTTTTCGTGGGCGATGTCTTCACAGATGCCGAGCTGCTCTGCCAGAGTCTGTGTGGGCAAAGTTGTCAATGGATGTTTGGTTCAGGCAGGTAGGTAAGGAGCAAAGCACCAGCCTAGTCCTGGCATATACAGTGTTGGAATGTTGGAGCTTTGGTGTTGGGTTTCATCGCTATATATGCCTCAGGGGGCATTTGAGCGGAAGCTTGGAAAACGCCTGTAACCACACCTTAAGTGTATATATATATAGAATATATAATATAGAGGTTATGCGGAACCTTTTCCAATTGTTGAAGATAAACGCTGGCATCAAATAAATCAATGTCCTCCTGGCCTACACCACGACTGCCATACACTTTCCATAAAGTGGCAAGCAGGCGAAGCTGAGGCAGTGAACAACGCTTAAGGACATGCAAAGGAAAGAGCCGGTTGGTTTGAGTTCCACCCAGCATGACCATGGAAAGATTTGGTGCCAGCACCTAGGACCCCTCTTTGCAGAAAATAAGAGGGAAGCCACTTCCTTCTAAGAGGCGGAGGGGGGTCATATGTAGAAGCACCCATACCTACGCCACTGTCGCATACATTTCATACTCGGTGTAATCTGTGTCTTTCTGGATCAGGGAAGAGGCGTACTTAATAAATGGTTTGCCAACCGGTCTATCATTAGTGCTTTGTGAAAATCGGGTCGGAACCTGTAAGGAGCTTGCCAGTGGAGATGTGTTGTTGGTGGTACTCTAACCTTTAATTCATTAAATTGGTACCCTGTGCATCTGTGAGATTCCTTTGTTGAAACCCGTGACTTTTGTTGAAACGTTGCTAAAAGGGTAATCCGACAGATGCCATTTCTGTGCTTCGTGCGATATATATCCACGTAACATTCCTCCCCCCTTGGCAACTCCGTCCTCGGAGTGGACTAGGCTCCCTGCTAGAGTTCCAGGTGGAGGATCAACTCGCCAGAGGTGCCATAGCGATTGACTAAACAAACACTTTTGCATCCCAACTTGTCGAAAATTACCGGGTCGGCAAGTTGCTTTTTTGCAACTACCAAGGTTCGAACCCAAGACCTAAAGGTCATCCGCGATTTTCCGCGGTGGGCCACTCCAAGGCTTCGATACCAATGAAACGTTGCTAATAAAGGTAATCCGACAGATGCCATTTCTGTGCTTCATATCCACGTAGCAGGCAGCCACATGTGTTGAGCTGTTAGGCATTGCTGGATCAGCCAGCGTAAAGTAAACGTAAGCCTGTATATAAGAACTGGTCTGGCCAGTGCCATATTGTTCTCTAAGGAAAGTTATAAGTGATGAATGAAAGGCAAAACCTGAGGCAATAAAAAGCCTGATGGAAAGCCACAACAAGCTGTTCAGGCATGTTAACTGAACACCAGAATGTACAATCCAAGGGAAGGAAGGGAGCGCCACATTAGAAACCCATCACTGTTCATGCAAACAAAATGGAAGCTGAGTTCAAATATAACATTTGACTTACAACAGTGCACCAGCATGTACGTTCTAAGAAAAGCACAAGAAAAGTGTTGGAAGGAAAAAAACCTTCGCCTCAAGTTGTTAGGTTGTTTGAGCCCCATCCTGGCCTAGCTGGATGCTGCACATACATAAAATCTCAACCATCTCAGTTCACACTCCCGTGATGTTCAAGCCACAGCAAGCTAGCCAACAAAACCTACAGCGTTTTTTCACCCTAGAGGTGCAACTTACAGCAAGCAAAGGCACCACGACACACCGTACAGCCAGCCCAGGCTATCTCTTAGAAAAGGGGCGTTCCTTCGTTAACGAAGGGGGGGGTTGGGGCCTGGCTCTGTCGTGCCGCCGAAATGCAATCAAGCAGGCTCAACCGTCTATTTACTCCGTCCACTGTGTACCGTCAGTAGGCACGCTGTTCCAGAGGGGCTTGGTCCTTGGGGTGTGGCAGGAGGAGCTGGCGAGCGACTGTCTCTTTTGTGCTTTTGTGTGTGCGCTGATGTGTGCCGCCCAGTCCTCCTTGGTCCTGAAAATCCAGCTTGGGTGGAACGGACCTCCGCTGGGACAAGGGCCTCCATCTCACGATTTTGGCTTGCCTTTACATTTTTGCTATTTCCTTTTTTTCTTACCTACGGCAGGCTGCCTACGGGCACTTTATTAAAAATCTTGATACATATTTATTAAGCCGAGCAAACTGCACCCCCCATTGATGAAGGACTTGACAACTTAGAGAGGCAAGGATCCTGCACATGAGCAAATCGTTTTCTCCAGCAATGCAAAGGTCTAGGACACGAAGAGACCAAAACTGAAAGTTTGTTGATGAGAAAGGAGCGTGTTAAAAAGGACGTCTAGAAAAGCCCACCATCCACCCGGGCAAGGTTATAAAAGAACGGTGCACCTGATCCGCCTGAAAGATGATATTGCACAAAATAAATTTCCACATTTTAACCCCGCACACAAGGCTTCCCGCCCTCCCGGAATTTTACGAAGCTAGAGCGGCCTGCAAGCCAGATGGCAAATGCATAGGCATGATGACTCCTGAACGCTCCCACCTTTTAAGAAAGCTCAAAAAAATGGATTACACAAATAATAAATGTCCTCTCCTATTTAATGCCTAGCCTCATAAATCACAGGTCTGCTTCATCAAGACAACCAAGCACGCCTCAAAACCCCTAAAGCAAGGCACATTATAATCTCACTCCCGTACCCCAACACATCAGTGCAGCACTACAACAGTGGGTATGGTTTCAAGAGAGAAAAGGGCATGTGCCCTGGACTTTAATACCTGGATACTCCTCATACTGGAGCGGACGGCACCGTGACATAGTCTTTGGTGCCAACTATAATGCATTTGACACCAAGTTTTCAGGTTTTTCGGCTTGTCACCCAGTAATTGATGACGCAAAACGCGCAAGTGCGTGCAACACTCCTTACGATCTGCAATGTGTACCGAGCTACAACCCGCCTCTTGGGTTCACATAATGGGATACATTTAAGCAAGGGTGGTATACACCTGATCCTGTGTCTTGCCCTTTCATCAGTGTAGGTCCCGTCCCGCCAATCTTGTACTTTACCGATCAGGTTTGGGCTGGAGCTGTGTTGGGTCGAAATAGTTCCGTAAGTTCAGAAGTAAATAGAAGAAGCTCTGCTGAGAATGGAATTTAGAAACAAGTTGGTTGTTGACTTGATGCAGCAAATAAGGTCGGGCTGTTGAGAAGTCCTCCTAAAACTTTTGCAAACAAAAAGGAGTGTAACTTCAGCTCGCTGACCTGATGATCGTGGCAAAATAAAAAAGCGTGCATTTCGATCTGCCTCTATCCAGTTCACTTGGGCATTGGTCACATACGCAAGAACTACCTTCAAGCCACACTGCTGCCACCACTTTCAGTGTCTTTGCACTAGTGTTGCCAATGTTCACAGTATAACTGTTTTCTTGGGTCTTTAAATTTTTGATTTTATACTTTGATGCTTTACGCAGAAAAAAGGAAAGAGGCGAGAAAGACAGAAAAAGCACAGGAGAAAAAGAGAAAGCAAGAGGGGCAACCAAAAAGTGTTGATCAGAGTTTTAATAACAAGAAAAAAGGGACAGCAAGAGGGCCGGTTAAAAGAAAGGAGACAAGGGGGGAGACCAACAGAAGTTAAGCTTTGTCTGGGCCGGAAACATCAGATCTGAAAGATGATGGAGGCCAATTGGCTGCTGAAGCAAAGTGCAGGGTGGGAGTGGGAGGCTGGAAGAAATTTGGGGATGGAGGGGAAGGAGAGTCCCTGGCCTTAATCATTGGTGCACCAAAACAGGCTCCAACACTACTCCCCCTAAAGGAACAGACACCTCTAAGGCCTAACTAAAAATAAAAAGCCTCGCAGAAAACCCTTGGAAGAAAAGTACAGAGGAGGAGCACAAAAGCCTGAGGATCCTGGGCATAGAACAGCCGCTCTATGATCTATGTTTCCCAGAGCTACAAAGAAAAGACCAACCCTTTACTGCAGACAGACGGGTGGGAAAACTAGGCAATTGGAAGAGGGGGGAGGCAGCAAAAAGACAATGTACAACAAAGAGCTTGGCTTACCATCCGCAAGCACGGAAGGCGCAGGTTAGAGTATGAAAAAGGGAGGGGGAGGGGTGGGGAGGGGGGGGAGGGGCTGGAAAAAAAGAGACCCTCTTCCTAGGGGAAGGGAATCGAAAGGAGAGTCCCTGGCCATAGGTCAATGCAGACTGGTCCTGTCTACCACGAGTGGCCACTTGTGCTCCTCCTCTGTACTTTCTCTTCCAAGGGTTTTCTGCGAGGCTTTTAGTTTTAGCTAGGCCTCAGAGGTGTCCGTTTCTTTAGGGGGAATAGTGCCGGAGCCTGTTTTGGGCGCACCAGCAATTAAGGCCAGGGACTCTCCTTTCCCTCCATACCCACTTTTCTTCCAGCCTCCCACTCCCACCCTGCACTTTGACTCCCACCCTGTCTACCACGAGTGGCGTAGACGTCATGTTTGCAAGTGTTAGGGATACAATGTGGGGGGGTGTCGCGGTGTAGCAGCAGTTCATGGGCGAGTGCTTCTGTTGTGGTTCACTCCTTTATTTTCTTGCTGGGCACGCTCGCATGCCTGCATGCACCCTGATTTGTCCACATCGGCACCTCCCACTAGTCTTTGAGAGCGTCAAGTTCAGCCATTGCAGTAGCAGGCTCCCAGAAGTTGTGATCACCAGTGTACCCTTGCCATTTGAAGTAGTACTCTCTTTGCACTTCGGTTTTCTCCGACTTGTGCTTTGTCGCACGGTGTACAGCAACTTCATGATCACAGTGGTTTAGAAATTGTTTCACGTCCAACCAGTCCTTGCCATCTACGTTAATAGTGGGGTGGTTGATCGTTTACCTCTCTTGGGTATGGCTTAAGTAAAGACACATGGAAGACATTATGTACGTGCATAATTTCCGGGAGGTCCAGCTTAAATGCCACCGGTGCGGAGTATAATGCTTCACTCGCGCTAGGCCTATGACGGTTAGCATGGTCTATGACAGTGAAAGGGCCGATCCACCAAGGTAAGAATTTGGTTGTGCCACCAGGTTTTAAATCCTAATGTTGAAGTTTTTTGAACTTAGAGGTACCTCGTCTTCGTTTTGAAGGTGACATGACGCCTAATTTGGCGTTTACTTCTTCTGTCGCTGTTGAGCTGCCTCTAAAGCCTTTTTACCATCTTAGAGAGCTTCTCGCGTTTTGTTAGCAAGGGCCTGTGCAGCGGGAACCTTACACCCTTGTTTTATGCTAAGAGCGTAGGTGGGTCCCTTATATTGTTGGGGCAGAAGGGTCTTGTATTAATAGACCCTCTATTGATGTGAATTATTCACAGCAAATTCTTGATGTGAGTAATTCATAGCAAACTCTTGATGTGAGTTATTCATAACAACTTCTTGATGTGAGTAATTCATAGCAAATTCTTGATGTGAGTTATTCATAGCAAACTCTGCCACAGCGATGTCCTCCCAACCAGTGTGGTGGGGAGCCATAAAGAGGTCTACTCATCCTATCAGTCCGGCCATCTGTTTGGGGGCGGTAGGCAGTTGAAAAGTGTTTTGCGTTCCCAAGACGTCAAGAAGAGCTGTCATGAAGTTCCCTTTAAAACAGGAACCTCTATCGCTCACAATGGCACTCACAATGGCTTTAGGAATTCCATGGTGTTTCACAACATGATTGATGTACAGACGGGCTGTTTCCTGGCACCGTGTGGGGATGAGATGTTATACAGCTTATCCACCACTACTAGATTGCAGTATCATATGATACGTATGTCCGCTGTTCATTTTAGGAAGCTGCATTATAAAGTCCATGGCGTCACTAATTCCCACGTTTGTTTGGGTATGGGTAGAGGGTGCAGCATTCCTGCAGGCTTTTGTGTAGAGCTTTTATTAGCCTGGCAAGAGTGGCAATGCTTCGCATGTTCTGTCACGTTTTAAGAAGATCCGGCCACCAAAAGAGTTTTTGAACGACCTTTTTTGTTATCGAGCTTCCACTGTGTGTCATACTCCTCAAGTTTGTGTCAGATTTAGTTTCAATTTTTGACACTGGTTGTCATCAATTGATTTTGTTTCACCAGCCAATTGCCAACAGCCAGAGTCTCGGGCTGTAGGCCATCCTTGTAACCCTTGTAACCCTTATCGAGCTTCCACTGTGTCTGTACATTTATAAGCATGCAAAGAAAAGAAAAGAAAACTATGCAGGCAGCAAAACTCTCCCTGCATTAATTAAGGAAAAGGAGACACATTGGCCCGAAGTGCCGTGAGTCTCCCAAACTAAAGGAAAAAAGTAAACTAGTGGGGATCTAGAGGGTGGCTGGCAGCCCCCTGCTCCAGACCGAGACCTTGAGAGAAGGTGGTTTATACTTAGTAGGTAAGGGAGCAACCAAAATAGCATCAGGGCAACTGGAAGTAAGCCTGTCTCTGACACATAAACAAGCATCAAAAAGCCAAATGGGTAAAGTCCTATGACTAGCGTGCTCAAAATTTTGAAGGTTTTATTGGGCAAAACGGTCAGTGCTGCCAGCATCCATATAAACTATACAACCTGCCAAGGAGCCTTTGCTGATGGCTTTCATGATGAGTCTGCAGTCAATATTATGGCGTTCAGTGATCATGCCAGACATGATATTGTGTTGACACCCTGAGAGAATAGTTGACAAAATGGATATTAAAGCTAGTAGACTTTTTGAAGCGGACAGCTTGTTTCTGATTGAAAAGGGTGCCTGTGAGGTAGTGAAAGACATTGCAATTCTTCCGTAAGGGAAAGGCATTGATTCCTTTTATGTTTGGCACAACAAGTTGCTTGGTTTGCTATTGTGTACTCAAAACCGTCTTTTGAATTATGGTGTGCAGTGATTCTTGTCTTGATACCACGGGTCGTTGATGTATTGATGTCCCCTGTAACTATCACCACCTGATATATATCCATGCCAGGGTACCTTTCGGCAACCCAGTATGAGTTGAATCTGGCTGTGGGGCTTCTGCAGAAGGATTTTTGTATTTTGGGTGTTTACATAGGTCAAGGGTAGATAGCAGACTTCCTACTACGAGGATGTAAATGAACTGAAAGTTACGAAATAAAAAGGAAGCAAGAGAGGCAGGCTGGAAGAAATATAAGAAATTAGGGGCGGTATCCAGGTTGATGGCGAGAAGGGCAAACGTGTACATGATGGTCAAGCACGGGAAAGAAAGAAAGCTTGTGTATCTAGGTGCCTACGTAGCAACAAAGTTTAGGGATACAGGGCTAGTAAGGAGTACAAAAGGCAACGGGCTGAGAACACGTCTAGCTGCACAACCTTGAGGCACTCAACATAAAACCTAGGGAAGCTAAGAGTTAGCCAGGATAATAGCAGCTAAGCCATTATTGCGATGACAGGTGCGCCAGTACCAACTTCAAACACAGCCCAAGAGGATATTAGAGGCCCCCTACGGTAGCGCAGCTGCGCCAGCATGTCACTCTCAACGTTTTGAGCCCAAGAGTAGGGAGGCGAAAAAGGAGGACAGTGAGCTAACGGCCTAGACAACAAGAAACGGGCTGTTTTACTAAGAGCCGAGAGCAGGGGGAAACTGAAGAAGGATGATCTCCCCCCTGAAATCCTGGACCCCCAGACAATACAGTAGATGAAGCAGCTTCACACAAGTTAGTACGCCGCGCCTTCGAAGGGTGATTTGAGGGGAGTTGTGTTTCCGTAATTTGTTTGGGTTTAGCGTTTAGCTAAGCCTCTTTTGTTTGTAAGTGTCATGCAAGGACAGGCAGCTTTTGTCTTCCCTGGTTTGGAAGACGAATTGTAAGAGGTAATGTACCCAACGCACTTGTCTTCTTGAGAGGTTAGCAGGTTGGGTCGGAAGATGTAAGCCTGCTTGTGCACCCAACCAGACCCGACTTCTCCTCTGAGTGGGTTTCAAGCTGAGCGGGATTCCGGAAACAATTTGAGACAAAATTTATGACCACTTTTATTAATAACTTTTCAACCCTTAGTCCATCTTTTTATTGAAAATTGCATTGGAAAGGTGTTCATTTGTCTACACCCATTAACAAAACAAACTTGGAATTTTTACGGGCAGATTTAAATTAGTTTTTGCTGGTATTGCTTAGAGCTGTGTAGCCTTCTTCTGTGGAGCACTGGCTCTGCTTCCTTCAGAACTCTATGTGCTCAGTCCAAACCTTTTTCTGCTAGTTCTTAAGCCATTCTTGACTCTCCTTTTCTTCTCCAGCCTAGACCTTTTTCCGTCTCTTTCTCTTTCTTATCATAGTCGTCCCCTTTGTTTACATAGGTTAGGTTGCAGGCTTTTTCCAAGCTTCCGCTGAGATGCCCTTTGAGGCATATATAGTGATGTAACCTTAACCTTAACCTTAGAGCTGTGTACCACAGTGCTCAGATGTAGCCTGGATCTGCATGACACGGCTTTCAATGTTAATCAAAATGCTCAACAAATTAGCTGTATAATCTGGAACACGCCATTCCTTGATATTTAAAAGTGATCTGCAGAGTTCCTTGCTTGCAGAAGAACTATAGTTCTTGCAGGCGAGTGACTTGTGTAATGCACTTTCGCTCGAAAGTGCATGCTTCCCTTTCTTGTCCATCTGTATTAGGTATATCTGGATATTTAGAGGCAAGTTTAGTTTTGCTTGCCTGCGCATTGCAGCTTTTTTGTGCTCTTGCCGTGTCAATGCTCTTCTCTTGTTTGTTTGTTCTTGCGGACAGTCCAGGGTGTCAACGACCCAGCTGTCTGCTTGATTTTATCCTTTCTGGTTTTCTCAGCCTCCTTTTAGTTATTTCCGGTGCCTTTTCTCAGTCTTTCGTTTTGTCCAGATGTAATTCCTTTGCCTTCAACGAGCCGTACAAGAACTGCGGGTAGAAAAAAATAGGCAATTAGACAAGCAGTTTTTGTTTGCCAGTTGTGTATGGTTGACTTCCAGCAAGAATGGGTCTAGGGCTTGCGTGGCGTATTTAGGGTGCGAGGCGTAAAATGGTATTTTCCCTTATCATATGGTATCATATGAAATATCACAAACCATAAATCATCTATTGTGATTATTCAGGAATTCAAGAATTTGCTTAAACCCAGACTTTCCTGTTGTTTGTTGGAACCCTAGGACACGAAGTGTCTAGGGCCTATGGTTTGCTAGAGAAACTGAGAGCCTTATAGCTTAGAAAAGATTACCCTTTCTCCAAAAACGTTAACAGCCAAATTGAGTAAGAAGCTCATGCTGAGAAGGATGGTGCTTTCCGATTGGCCTTCGACGCCCTGGTTGGCAACCATGACGCTTTTTTTTGAGCTCCTCGATATAAAATTGATACAGCTGGAAAGAAGACTTAATTTTAAGGAATACTGGACCCTGCCCAAAGCCATTGGCGATGCCGCGAAATACAATGGTTCCCGAGCGGAGTCATGTTTTTGCATGTTCGCAAAGAGTAGGAAGTTAAACTTAATATCGCTGCAGCACAATTGCATTTTGGCCACTTGTTGTTGTGGTGACGCGTCGCTTAGAGAGGGCACTACCCGGGATTGAGAATGGAGATTCAGAGTTGCAAAGTCTCAGCCCCATAGAGCCGTCCTCCACTACAGGCAAGGGCGATTGCAACAGGCCTGCACCAGCCATCTTACTTGCTTTGCAC
>Ga0307974_1001763_pt1 | contig 15103 bp, 20 predicted proteins | sample OrgLakmetagen784_FD_201812 | JGI IMG/M metagenome (GOLD analysis project Ga0307974, IMG submission 201812) | Saline water microbial communities from Organic Lake, Antarctica - #784 | ecosystem: Environmental > Aquatic > Non-marine Saline and Alkaline > Saline | place: Antarctica: Organic Lake... | reverse complement strand
TATATATATATATATATGCACCGTATATGACTGTTTTTTTGGTGATTTCCCTGCCAAAAATACTGTACATATATGGCTCTGGCCAACCCTACACATTACCACCAGGATTGACAAGCAAGTGGGCATTGCACTGCCAGCAGATGAAGGTAATACAATAAGGCTGACCTTCTAAAAACATTTCACCCACACCTTGAGTTGATTGTGTTTCACATTTGTAAGAGCTGACCCACGTTCTTGTCACGAACAAGACGTGTGTGTGTGTGTGTGTGTGTGCGTGTGTGTGTGTGTGTCGAGCTGACCCACGTTCTCTTGTCACGAACAAGACGTGTGTGTGTGTGTGTGTCGAGCTGACCCACGCTCTTGTCACGAACAAGACGTGTGTGTGTGTGTGTGTGTGTGTGTGTGTGTGTGTGTCGAGCTGACCCACGTTTTTGTCACAAACATGACGTGAATAGACTGCAGTGTTGAATGTAGGGACCGTCGCAGAATCACAGACGCCACCGTTCTTTTGACAAGAAGACCTGATGCAACCATACTGGCAGTACCATGTATGGTATGCAGTTGTGTGACAGGCCCTGCTTACGCAGACAAACTTTTATGCCATACCTTTTATGCCATACCTTAGAAGCCATACCTTTTATGCCACACCTTAGACGCCATACCTTTTATGCCGCACCTTAGAAGCCATACCTTTTATGCCACACCTTAGACGCCATACCTTTTATGCCATACCTTAGAAGCCATACCTTTTATGCCATACCTTAGAAGCCAGCACCCACTAACCAAGATTGGAAGGGCTGCACAAGGCGTTTTTGTTGGGACCCCCCTTTTCGCAACAAATGAACACACTGTTTGTCACAGACTCTTCTGCATGCCGAGCCTCTTTGGCTGTGAATACTTGGAAGGACTGCACCAAAAACATTATGTTGAGTGCCCTTTTTTTTAATTTAACGCACCTCTTCTTTTTAAATTCAACGCACCTTTTGTTACAAGAGCCAGTTCGGGCGCAAAGCCTTCTACATGCTGAGCCTCTTTGGCTATGAAGGACAAGGGGATGAGCTGCACGTGCGTGGATGAGTGGGCGTGATACGGGCGTGTTTATCAATGGAAGTGTATGAATGGGCATTTAGAAATGGGTGTGCATAAGGATGGGTGCATATGAATGGACGTACAGCTGGGTGTATTTGTGTGTACAGGTACTTGTTGGATTAGGATACGTGTTCTTGTGTCGGCACAGATCTGTAGGCCATACACAAGTGTGTCTTTATAAAAGCAATGTGCACTTACGCACGAGCTGTCTTTCAGCTACGCTTTGATAACAATAGTGTGTTCCTTTGATACCATGAGTGTGTTCCTTTGATAACAAGAGTGTGTTCCTTTGATACCATGAGTGTGCTCCTTTGATAACAAGAGTGTGTTCCTTTGATACCATGAGTGTATTCCTTTGATACCATGAGTGTGTTCCTTTGACACCATGAGTGTGTTTTTTTATACCATGAGTGTGTTCCTTTGATACCATGAGTGTGTTCCTTTAATCACATGAGTGGGTTTTTTTAACACATGAGTGTGTTCCTTTGATACCATGAGCGTGCTTTTTGATAACAAGAATGTGTTCCTTTAATACCATGAGTGTCACGTGCGTGTGTTTGTTCCTTCGCTCGTGACAAGGTGCTACGATGTGGTGTGAAATAAAACACGTAAGTGCTTTGCGAGTTTCTTTGCCCACTTTCTTTGACGACTACAAGTGCGCACCTGTGGGAAGTAAGCGTTCTCCACGCCCACGGACTTGAATGCTGCGTCCAGGTGCTTCTGGATGGCCTCCCAAATGGCAAAGCCGTACGGCCTGATAACCATGGTTCCTAAAACGTAGGGAGGGAGAGAGAGGGTGGTCAATCGATGGACTATTTGTTCCCTGGCATGCAGTGCAGTGCACTTCCAGGCCTACCACCATATAGCGACACATAGGCTTACCACCACATAGGCTTACCACACATAGTGACACCACCACATAGTGGCAACACCACATATGACACCACCACATAGTGACACCACCACATAATGGCACCACCACATAGTGGCACCACCACATAGTGACACCACCTCATATGACACCACCACATAGTGGCACCACCACATAGTGGCACCACCACATAGTGGCACCACCACATAGTGGCACCACCACATAGAGGCACCACCACATAGTGACACCACCACATAGTGGCACCACCACATAGCCCCACATAGGCCCACCACCACATAGTAACTGCATCATCGTAGTTGTATACACACCTCTGCAAAGTAAAATGTGAAAATGTGTGCTGAGGTCCCTCACATTGTTTTAGGTGGTACGGTCATATAGGTGCAGGGCCATGCACTCATAGTCGTGCCCCACCACATCAGAAGGTAGTAGAAGTGCAAGCACCTCTGCTGAGTTACGTGTTCACTTGACCCATGACAGGGCCATGCACTCGTGGTCGTGCCCCACCACATTAGAAGGTAGTATAGGTGCAAGCATCTCTGCTGAGTTACGTGTTTACTTGACCCATGACAGGGCCATGCACTCGTAGCCGCGATTCACCACAGTAAAAATGTATGCACATCTGCTGATTAATGTGTTCGCTGCGTTACATCTTTCCTCTGACAGGGCCATGCAACTGCAGCTGTGCCAACGTGATTCAAAAAGGCATTCGTTTCAGCTGGTGTGCCTCACAGGGTTATAGATACAGGGCCATGTAATTATAGCTACCTAGTACCAAGTGTGTAGGCATCAGCAGCTACCTACCTGTGCCTCACAAAGACCCAAAAATGCCCTACCAAGGCCAAAAAATGTGTGTGCTGTAATGTTTTTTCTGAAATGCCTCACCCCTGACAGGGCCATAGTCCGCAAGCTGAGCCTTGGCCACCAGGTCCAAGTACCATTTGCTGTAGTCCTCACTCTTGGGGGTGATGGCTTCCTCTGGCACTTTTCCGCCTCCTTTGTCGCCGCCCTTGCCTCCACCCTGCTGACGAATGCGCAGAACGCAATTGCAAGCTGTTGTGTCTTGCGCATGTGTGAGCTTTTGCAACTGTACTTGGTAAATGAGAATAGGGAATTGCAGGCTGATCTCAAGTCTTGAGAAAAGACGGTGCAAGCAGGAATTGCAGTAAAAGAGGAGAGGACGGTGCGTTGCATTTGTGCAGATGAACCCAATGTTCTGATTACGACCAGGGGATACACTGACACTTGACACTTGTGCAGGTTCAATTAGATGTGCTGGTTTGTGTAAGCACAGCTTTGCATAAAGATTCCACAATGACTTCATCATCCCCTTGCCTGTTTCTGTTGCTTTCCTTGCTTCTTTTCCGTGGTCGTTGTTGCTGTCACGGGGGCGTTTGTGTCTGCCGCTGCACTATGCAACACTACTCCTTGCCTCCTGCTGCGCAGTCTAGAAAGGGATGTCAACCTTCTGCAACGAAGGGAGGGCACTGCTGGCCCTGGCAAGGAGGGACAGCATGATTGGTGGGCTGTGCAAGTTCTGTGTAGCATTAGCCTAATCTCTAAACAATAGAAATATAATTCTTAAAAAATAATTAATTATTCGTTCTTAGACATTTTCATGAATATAACCATGTTCTTGGCCTGCCTAGCTTTGTAGCTAGGGTCATGATAAGGCAGGCTTCCAGATGCATCCTACGGAAGTCTGCCAGCTCGCCATTGCTGCATTGACGCCACTTCTCGGGGGTGTGTTAGCTGCCAGCTCCAGCGGACCAAACAGTGACCTGCGAGGAGGCTGGTACGTCAGTTTTGACTGCGTGCGTGTTGGATTGCAGTCCTTTGTACAAGATACTTCTTTACGAGCGTCATGAGTGGAGTCCTTGCTCCACGTGTAATTACGGAAGTGCGTTCGCATTGGTGGCTTGGTTTAAACTGCTAATATTTGTATTGCTCTGCACTCGCAGGTTTGAGCACAAGTTGAAGAAGCCATCATTCTTTCCTCCGGTAAGATGAATTCCCTAGACTCCAACTCATAGCTACGTCTACACCTGCTTGATTGGACTGTACACTGTTTCGAAGCTTTTTCTGCACTCCAAGTTACTAAAAATTCAGTCTGGTTTCACTGGCTGTCAGTTAAGTATTAACCACCAGTTATGAACTAGCCGCCACACGAAGGACCCACTGATTCAAGTGCACTCGCGTCACACACTACGTCACAGACCTGGCTCCCTTCTCCGCACACCTCTGCACATCTTAAACAGCTGCTATCTTTTTATCTTACATTCTTATCACACAGCAATGGCTCTTTGCTCCTGTATGGATGCTGCTGTATGTCAGTGTGGGGCTAGCTAGCTGGCTGGTGTGGCGCCAAGGAGGTGCGTGTGTGTGTGTGTGTGCGCGTGTGTGTGAGTTGAAACTGAATCATAGTGATTAGTGAGTGTGCTGGGTTTGGTGTGGGTGTGCTTCACCAGGCTGCCTTTTACGGAGGACAACACCTCACATCAATCTGCTGCTTTGACACTTTGACATACACACCACACAAAAATTGCTTGCCTTTAGTTACGGTCTCCTGGGGGTTTGTACGGCTTTTGGTAGTTAAGCCTGCAGGATTTTACTTTGTTTCGTTTCGGCGGCTGTGCTCCATGCGTCTATGCGCTGTCTCAGATTGTTCTTGCATGTGCTTAGAGGGAAAGCTAAGTTGCGTTTTTACTCCTAGTGAAGCCCTTCCAGGTCAAAGGAGACGCCACTTGTGAGGGGTTTTTATACAACGAGTATAACTTTGGGTGTAAACTATTTGAACAAACTGTGCTGTAATGGGTCAGCGTACATGATAGAGAGGCTTAGCTACTTTTCAAACTATTAATTGCATGCACGTGCTTATTACGCTCCCCATCGTTCATGACAATTTGTTTGATTGAGCAGGACTCACCAGCAGGGAAAGGCCTTAGGCATGTAAGCTGCATGTAAGCTGCATGTACGCTGCACGTACTCTGCACGGTATCTTTGACGCACACGTTCATCAATGTATCATCATCATCATCATCAAATTACAGTCGTGCAGGCCTTCACCAACAGAGCAAGGCTATAGGCGCATACGCTGCACGTACTCTGCACATCCTCACGCACACGTTCATCAATGTATCATCACCATCAAATTACATTTATGCAGGCCTTCACCAACAGGGCAAGGCTCTAGGCTTGTACGCTGCACGTGCACTGCCATGCTCATTCACCCATTCATCAACGTACATGCTCATTCGCCCATTCATCAACGCACATGCTCATCAACGCACATGCTCCTGCACCCATTCATCAACGCACATGCTCATTTGCCCATTCATCAATGTACATGCTCATTCGCCCATTCATCAACGCACATGCTCATCAACGCATATGCTCCTTCATCCATTCATCAACACACATGCTCATTCACCCATTCATGACGCACATGCTCATTCGCCCGTTTATCAATGTACATGCTCATTCGCCCATTCATCAACGCACATGCTCATCAACGCATATGCTCCTTCACCCATTCATCAACGCACATGCTCATTCGCCCATTCATCAACGCACATGCTCATTAACGCACATGCTCATTAACGCATATGCTCCTTCATCCATTCATCGACGCACATGCTCATCAACGCATATGCTCCTTCACCCATTCATCAACGTACATGCTCATTCGCCCATTCATCAACGCACATGCTCATCAACGCATATGCTCCTTCATCCATTCATCAACGCACATGCTCATTCGCCCATTCATCACGCACATGCTCATTCGGCCATTCATCAACGCACATGCTCATTCGCCCATTCATCAACGCACATGCTCATCAACGCACAGCTCCTTCATCCATTCATCAACGCACATGCTCATCAACGCATATGCTCCTTCACCCATTCATCAACGCACATGCTCAATCGCCCGTTTATCAACGTACATGCTCATTCGCCCATTCATCAACGCACATGCTCATCAACGCATAGCTCCTTCATCCATTCATCAACGCACATGCTCATTTGCCCAATCATCAACGCACATGCTCATTCGCCCATTTATTAACGCATATGCTCATCAACGCATATGCTCATCCACCCATTCATCAACGCACATGCTCTCACCCATTTGCCAATGTACTGCCGTCATCAAAATACCAATATGCAGGCCTTCACCAACAGGGCAAGGCCCTAGGCATGTACGCTGCACGTGCACTGCACATGCTCATTCACCCGTTCATCAACGTACTGCCGTCATCAAAATACCAATTAGCAGGCGTTCACCAACAGGGCAAGGCCCTAGGCATATACGCTGCCACATTGGCGCTCACCTTTGTGTGGCCAATCCTTTCCATTCATCAACGTACTGCCGTCATCAAAATACCAAAATGCAGGCATTCACCAGCAGGGCAAGGCCCTAGGCATGTACGCTGCCACATTGGCTCTCACCTTTGTGTGGCCAATCCTTTTTTTCCGTCTGTACCGGCTGGACTGGGCGTTTGCTGAGCTGATCCTTCTCATCGTAGCGGAGGTGTCCACATTCCTGGCGTTCTGCAAGGTGAGCGGAAAGAATCAAGAAGGAAGAAATCCTTTAATTGTAGCAAAGGTAGGGAGACGGGAAACTGAGTATTGCGCAGTCCTCCTTACAAGTTTCAGTAGTGGGAGAGGAGGGGGGGGGGGAGGCACTCAGTTCACGCCATATGCTGGTACAGCTGTTGCCGATTGCTGTGAAATTATCGCCAAATGTTGGTGAAACCATTGTCAAATGTTGGTGAAACTATTGCCATGTGCTGGTGAAACTGTCATAAAGCTCTGTCGTATGGGCATGTTGCTGTTCGGTCAAGGAATAGTGTAAGAACGGTGCGTAATGTGGGCACAGTGCTCGGTAGAAGTATGCGAAATGTTTGTGATGTGTGCACGTTACTAGATGGAAGGAAAGAGTGTGAATGGTATGTGCAGGGTTGGCCAGAACCGTGTATATACGCCTTATATGACCATATATTTAATCAAATCCCTGCGAATAATACCGTATGTACACCGTATATATTTAGTTATGGCCAACCCTAGGTGCGTATGGTTGTGATGTGGTTTGTGCATGTTTTAACAAGACAAAGGTTTGTTGACTGCAATGCCAAAACAGTGCATAAGCAGGGATTTCAGACTGCCCAGCACACATACTCTACGTACTAGCCAATGATGCATAATGATCCTTGTTTGCGCTGTCTTTACTCACATTATGCAGCTTTTGAAAAGGTACGTGTCCACCTGTCGTGAAAAGGTAGATGCTGTCCATGCGTGCTTCATTGGTCGCTACATGCATTTCCTACTTTACATTTGCTCTGACCTGGCCTGTTCACTTCTAGGCTTTGGATCCAGCTAGCAGTCGCACGCTTTGACTGAAGGCCTTTCCTTGTAAACCTTGTAAACCTTGTAAGCTTTAGATCCGCAAACCTTTTACGTGTTATCTGGTGTCAGTTTATATAAAGTGTGTTTTTATGCATGCAGGTCATTGGGCTGCTGTTGTGTCTAATGCTTCTGGGGCCTCTGCTTGCATGGACAGGTTTTTCACTAGTACTGAACTTAGTGCTCTTGCACATGAATAGGGGGGAGCACGGGAAATTTAGTAATAAGGGAAACTTGCCTTCTAGTTGAATTTGACTCCATTAATAAGAACCTTTTCCCATTATAATGAACGATATGGTGGATACTCACCATTAATATTGGAACATGTATTATTAATTTATATTCGCTTTATGTCTAATTTCAAACCACGTTGTTATATGCTGTAAACTGGTTATGCATCCTCCATGGCCCTGGTAATCCTTGTCACGACGAATCATGGTACCAGCTTAAGCATGGATTGCAAGCATGAGCCATATTCCCGTAACCCCCCCCACCATAAAGGTGTGTTTAACGTCTCCTCCCTCTCCACGCGAGAAGGATCGACGGCTCAAGCAACGCCCAAGAGGAGATGGCTCAGACAAGTCTGAGAAAATAGCGAGTTTGTTACAAGAGGACCATCTAAACTGGCCAAACAACCAAATAACCATAAAACCGTTGCTCACGTTATAAATCCAGGGGAAATCACACGATTTGTCCATGCCACTGATTTAGCATGACATCCTCTTAGTACCAGCTATCTGAACTTAGGTTTAGGCCTGCCAGAAAGGACCTGCTCTGGTCGAAAAGGGCGATTTAAAGTTGCAGAAAAACCCTTCGCGATTGCTTAATTGACACCAGAGGGAAAGAGAGTAGAAGAAGAACCCACATAGGAGGCAGTGATAAGCCACGATGTTTTATTTGGTCAAAATTATGTCCTGTGTAGACACTTCCCCTACCCAACAAGCAGAAAAGGAACGAGAGCAACATAAGCTGCTAATGCCTCGCTTACTCGGACACCGTAAGATTGTAAAAGTTTACAAGAATATTAAGCCTTCAGTCAAGAAGTGACATGCTCGCCTCGGACACCGCAAAGCCCTTCACACCATCCTGCTAGGAAGAGGAACATGCACCATCTACAGCAGCCACACAAGGAACTTACTCTCAGCCTCAGGGGCACTGGTCTACATGCCACAGCACTCATGGAAATATTATGCAAGCAGATCGGCAACAAAATCATGAATAAGAGACGAGACATTTAAAACAACACCCCCAAAACCAGTATTATCTGAGCAATACTCCGAGTCTTGAGGAGTCCTGGTGGTGTGCAGGCTTCTGCCTCCCAACCACCTGATTTCCCGGGGCCGCCACTGAAAATATTCTCTTATTTTAATCCTCCAGGTGGGATGTGTGTCTCTGCATCCATTGTGTGGTGCAAAATACAAAACAACATCCTTTCCTAATCCATGTCGGTAGTTTTTGCACTATCTGCGTTATTTTCCTTTTCTTTTCAGCAAGAAGCCTCCCCTACAACCTTTTCCGACAAGGCAGTGAGAAACAATCCTTGCTTTTGATCGAAGAAAAGGAGCGACTTTTAGGGTACCATAAACTCCTGCACACAGAAGAGCGAAATAAAATATCGGGGATCAGGAGACCTGCAGACTTGGCCTAAATCAGGCTCCTAATGAGAGTTGGCAATGACACTGGAACAAGCATGTGTCTACGTGTCTGGTGTGGACAAGTTAAGCGTAGTTGACAGAGTGCTCGTGGCGAGCTTGAGGGCAAAAGGCAAGCCCCTTGACTTCCCTTCGAATCAAGCCCCAAGTCCTTGGTTTGAAAGTCTCCAACGTGAGTGTGTCGTAAATCATCATGATGGCACTCCCCAAGGTGTGAGAGCTGTTTAGAGTACTGGAGCCTCGTCAAAGGATGTACATGGATCTCTGTGTTGTTCCTTTGCGGTGTTCAGCTGGCTCCTGAGGCTTGCTCACACACAGTATGTCACACAGGTGCTGTTTTGTTGTGTTCACACACAGTATGTGATCCTAACGAGGTGAAAGCCACACTCAAGTTTGTTTCGACCATAGGGTTGATGCTGCTTGGGGCAGATGACTCCAGCTGGCGGGGGAGCTACTGATGTGCTGTCAATCTTTTTCCACTCTTGTGGTTGTTTTCTAGTTGTTGTGGAGATACGAGCAACCATCCCAGCATCTGGGTGGCTGGGGAGTAACTCTGGTTCTAATTGAGAAGCAATGGGGTAGTAGCCACTTTGGCAAATTTTGCTCCTTCCGCTGTCACAGAAATGGATGACTTTACTGCTTATGTCAATGGAAACATACCCGAAGGAGCCTGTTTTGCTGATGGTTTTTGTGACTATGCTGCATGCAAAGTTATGTCACACATTGACCCTTCACGATTACAGCTGAGAAAGAGCCACCACAACATTAAAAGGTTGTTAAGACCAGTCTACATCAAACTTGAACAGGCAACGACACGCAAGCTGGGGCTTCAGTGATCACAGTTATATTCTTGGCATTCACACCATGGTAAGAAGAAATCGCTCAACACAACAGTCAACTACAACTCAACTTTTCAACAAATGGTGGTAAAAGGACACATTGCTTGCCAAGGGGGAAAAGTTGAGCTTCAGGCATTGCCAGTATATTCACTCTTATATCAGCGCACACCGAATCCAAGAAGTTTCAATGCACACATTTCAAGTCCAAATTACGGTACTGAAAGCCTCCCCATTCACACTCCACCGGCGATTGTCTTCTCTAATCTTCGTTGCGCCTATTGTAGAGAAGCTCAGTCCCCTGTCAACTAATCAACACTGCCCAGTCCTAGCCCTGGCCTTGACTCCAAATCCAGCGCCCTATTAATTCTGCTGGATGGTCCTCGCTACGTACAACACAAGTATTTCAAGAAACGACCAGCAACCCTGATAATGAAATGGACAGCAGCCAGCAACCCAAGCAATCTGAGGATCAAATGTTGGGCGAGCGAATGTGTCAGCCCTGGATGCAGCTTCAAGCAGGCCTCTATAAAAGAAAACAGCAGGCCTTGTCTTCCGCTGTGTCCGTACAATTGGTTAAGTTTGAATGAGTAGTCATGCAATGTGAGGCGGCTGCCCGAGGCAGGGGAAGGAGCCCCATGGGACCCGTGACCAGGACGGACCTGGCTCAAATGACCTGGATAGAAATAAGGGCGTTATGCTCAGTATCCATGCTCTTGGCCCCATGCATGATGGTGGCGCGTTGTCCTTTTTTACACAGCCCACGCCCCTCTGCCCATTTGAGCACCTGCTTGATGAGCTCAGAGGCCTGCTCGACTGGTTGGTGGATGTCCGTACTCTCCACCAAATAGCCCACCTGAGACGGTAGGGGCAAGGGGTTTAACTGCGTGAAGGGGACTTAACAAATTCAAAGGCTTTGAAATGGTCCAAGCACAAACAACGTCGGGCTCGGTGCAGATGTCAAGCATTGCATACGTGGGCATGCACACCACTCAGTTACCTTGTCTAAACAAAAAGGTGTACCCGTGTCTGATTCCGTCGCCTACGTGGCCCTTTTTCTTCAATCAACGCACTGCTGGACAAAAGAAATTGCATTGCTCAAGGGTGCAAAATTGTACCATGCGCGTTTGGTGCAGTTTTCTTAGACGACCCTCGCTTTGAACCAGGCAGCCCACCGTAACAGAGCAGCATACACACAACCCAACATACACCCACACAACCCAAACACACACCACAAACACACACACAAACTCACCCACACACAAACACTCCGTAACAGAGCAGCATACACACACCCACACACACCCACACAACCCAACATACACCACAAACACACACACACAAACTCACCCACACATACACACCCGCACCCGCACCCACACACAAACACTCCGTAACAGAGCAGCATACACACACACCCACACAACCCAAACATACACCACAAACACACACACACACACACAAACTCCCCCACACCCCCACACCCGCACCCACACACAAACACTCCGTAACAGGGCAGCATCTAACAAGAGCTGACATCAGCTTTTGCTGAGTAGCTGCCAAAACACACACAGCATCCCCCTTCCTGCAGTTTAAGACGTCCCCCATTACAACAAGGAAGTGCATGACAAGAGCTTGGCTGATCTTTGCGCAGAACAGCCTAGCAGTCGCACGTTTTGACTGATGGCTTTATCTGTAAATCCTGAAGCGCATGACAGGAGCTTGGCTCATCTTTGCGCAGAACGGCTGCCCGGCGAATAGCTGCCCGCTGCCCAATCAGCTGCCCTAATGCTTTCCCTACTCTGCTTGTTCTAAACATCCTCTGTGGCACAAAAAGCCACACACTTTATCCCAAGGAGATTAGAGCCACTGAATGTTGCACGCACATATTGTATGATGTTGCACGCACATATTGCATGATGTCACACGCACGCATTGTATGATGTTGCAAGCACATATTGTATGATGTTGCAAGCACATATTGCATGATGTCACACGCACGCATTGCATGATGTCATACAAACGTATTGTATGATGTCACACGTATGTCACACGCAGCATTGCATGATGTCACACGCACGCATTGCATGATGTGTGTGTGTGCGCACACGTGTGTGTGTCATTCTGAATATGTGTCTGTTTGTGTGCAAATGTGTGTATGTGTGTGTATGTGTGTGTATGTGTGCAAATGTGTGTGCATGTGTGTATGCATGTGTGTGTGACGCACCTGCCCAAACACTATGGAGCACCGGAAGGCCACAGTTCCTTTAGAGGTAACCAGCACGACAGGCACGGCAGGTCTGTACTTGGACACAACACCTGCACCAATGTGTGAAGGGGGGAATTGTTGTGTACCGTGTCACACTATTTTGGTCCATGAAATCAAAAGAGAGCAGGTCTTGGACGCAACACCTGGACTAACACCAGGGGCAGTTCTATGTGTGCAAATGTGTGTGCATGAGTATGTGTATGCATGAGTGTGTGGTACACCTCTGTACTTGGACACAACACCTGCACCAACACCAGGGGCAGTTGTATGTGTGCAAATGTGTGTGCATGAGTATGTGTATGCATGAGTGTGTGATGCACCTCTGGTCTTGGACGCAACACCTGCACCAACACCAGGGGCAGTTGTATGTGTGCAAATGTGTGTGCATGAGTATGTGTATGCATGAGCGTGTGATGCACCTCTGGTCTTGGACACAACACCTGCACCAACAGGCACCAACAGGGCACCAACAGCACCAACACCAGGCTTGCCAGGTCTGTATAAGGACACAAGACCTGCACCAACACCAGGGGCAGCTGGGTGAACGTATTGTGTGACAGCTGCGTACAGCACGTATTATGTGACAGCTGCGTACAGCACGTATCGTGTGAGAGCTGTGTACAGCACGTATTGTGTGACAGCTGCGTATAGCACGTATTGTGTGACAGCTGCGTATAGCACGTATTGTGTGACAGCTGTGTACAGCATGTATTGTGTGGCAGCTGCGTATAGCACGTATTGTGTGACAGCTGCGTACAGCACGTATTGTGTGACAGCTGCGTACAGCACGTATTGTGTGACAGCTGCGTACAGCACGTATTGTGTGACAGCTGCGTACAGCATGTATTGTGTGACAGCTGCGTATAGCATGTATTGTGTGGCAGCTGCGTACAGCACGTATTGTGTGACAGCTGCGTACAGCGTTAGCACAATTGTATGAAGTGCTGGGCAGAACCTGCCCAAACATACCGTACATGTACGCTAACTGCGTTATTTTTTACCCATTCCATCCCAAATGCATGATAACATTTCGATGATTTCCATGTGTCCAGAGCAGTGTTGTGCACCTGACGCTTGACGGCGTCAATGGTAAATGACGCTGACGGCGTAATTCATGTCAAATTGACGGTGTAAATAGTAAATTAAGCCGTCAATCGTCAGAGTTTAGTGAAATTGACGGTAACGCCGTTATTTACGATCGTTATTTACGGTGCCATTTTTGAATGACGCCGTATGTGCACAACACTGGTCCAGAGGTTGCATGAAGACTGTTAAACGCAAAGTGCACAGTCGTGGCATTAAGGTAATTTTCTACCCATCCCAAATGCATAAAAACATTTGGATGATTTCCAAGTCCAAAGGTTAAAATGAGGTATGTTAAAGTATGTTGAATGAAGTATGTTGAATGAAGTATGTTGAATGAAGTATGTTGAATGAAGTATGTTAATCGCAAAGTGCACAGTCGTGGCAATTAAGGTACAGCGATGGAAATCTGAGAGGGGTTGCAACAACTGTAGCCTTTGGTATGGCCGCATGATGCGGTGCTTAAAAGGCTAAGAATGTTGTAAAGTGCTGGTAAAGTGCGTGGTGTAAGTTGCGTGATGTCAAGTGCTGAGAGCCCCAACATGCTCAATTTAAAGGAGAAGCCTTTCAATTGAGTTTTCCTAACGCTACACAAGCAGCCCGCAACAGTCTGCAACATTCAAAATGAGAAAAAGTGCATCTACTTCCCATCATTGCCTGAGCAACACGCACAAACATACACACACATGCACACACACGCACGCTCGCACACAATCACTCACGCACACACACACACACACACACACACACACACACACACACACACACACACACACACACACACACACACACACACACGCGCGCGCACACACACACACACACACGCACACGCACACACACACACACACACCTGCTGCCTGGCCATTGTCAACTGCCAGGCCAACATTGTTTTCTTTGTTTGACAGCACATACAAAATGTACACACACACCTGCTGCTTGGCCATCATCTGAGAACACCACTGCCAGGCCGACGTCATTTTCTTTGTTCGACAGGGCTGCCTGAGCCACTGCCGCTGCCTCCAAGGTATTGAAGGGCTTCACGCTGCAGAGGGTGGTGTGGCCACAAAATAGAGCTGACACAAGCATTTGGTGTATTGACTGTGCATGATCTGAGCATGATCTTAGCATGATCCGAGCATGATCTGAGAGTTGACACAAGCATATTGTGTATTGACTGTGCATGATCAAAGCATGATCTGAGCATAATCCGAGCATGATCTAAGAGTTGACACAAGCATGTGGTGTATTGACTGTGCATGATCTGAGAGTTGACACAAGCATATGGTGTATTGACTATGCATGATCTGAGCACGTACATGAGGGGGACGGGAAACCATACTGAGCCTGAGCCCAACATTTAATGAAAGCCAAATGTGTAGAGTAGGCCAGAAACATGCATATATATTATATTACATATACGGTGTATGAATGATAGCTTTAGCAGAGAAGCGCCCACATTAACGGTATTATACGTTTTATACATACACGGTTCTGGCCAACCCTTCAAATGTGCAATCAGTCAAGGTCTGGCGGGCACAGCATTCTTTCTCATCCTCCCCTTGTATCTGACATGTGAGCCTCCCCTCCTTGCTGAGGTGTTTTACAATTGTATGGAGTAAACAGTGTGGCACTTATAGCAACGGGAATAAACAGTGTCGCACTTATAGCTGAAATATGTGGAAGCGCGGCAGAGGACGGCGATTAAGTGCAATCTGTGCGCTTTGGCAATCAAGTGCAATCTGTTCACTGAAAGCGATCAAGTGCAATCTGTTCACTTTGGCGATCAAGTGCAATCTGTTCACTTTAAGCGATCAAGTGCAATCTGTGCGCTTTGGCGATCAAGTGCAATCTGTGTGCTTTGGCGATCAAGTGCATTCTG
>Ga0307974_1001746_pt1 | contig 15155 bp, 18 predicted proteins | sample OrgLakmetagen784_FD_201812 | JGI IMG/M metagenome (GOLD analysis project Ga0307974, IMG submission 201812) | Saline water microbial communities from Organic Lake, Antarctica - #784 | ecosystem: Environmental > Aquatic > Non-marine Saline and Alkaline > Saline | place: Antarctica: Organic Lake... | reverse complement strand
TGTGTGGTGCAGGGGCAAGGGAGACAGACTGGCTGAGTTGGTGGGGGATGAGGGTTTACGGCAAGGGGGGGAAGGGCCGCCTCTGTGTGCTGTGTAGTGCAGGGACAGAAGAGAGGGACCAGCTGAATAGGTAGATGGTGGTGCTGATTTCCTGTGCTGAGTGGGAGGTGGGCTGATGCGTTGCTTTTTTGATAGGTGTGGAGGGGAGGGGCTGGCCGAGTGTGGCCCTTTGTTGCAACGTGACCCGTTCGAAGTATTACATGCTGGGCTTGAAGCAGCTGCTGCTGGCGTTTGGAGGGTGGGCATAGAAGGGCGGGCAGAAAGTGCTGATTGTGTGCTTGGCCCCTGCTGAAGGGGCAAGCGGACTGCTGGCTCTGCCTCCGTCTTGTATCCACTATTATCAAGCCTGTTTTTGTTCCTGCCTCCTGACTGAGATGCACCTCCGCTACCCCTGCTTCTCCTCCCCCCCGACGCAGTGTCACCTTTTCTGTGCTGCTCAACCCCACCCAAGTTGCTCGTGGCTTTGAGCCATGGCATCATCCCAGCAAGGCAGGGCATCACACGGGGATCTGGAAAAAAGCTTGCACCAGTGCTGGGATTCCCTTGCTGCTGCTGCTGCTGCTGCTGCTGCTGCTGCTGCTGCTGCTGCTGCTGCTCAAAATGTTCATGTTGCTGCTCATGTTGTTGCTGCTGCCCTTGCTGCTGCTGCCGCTGCTGCAGTTCCTCATCTTCTTGGCACTCATTTGTTGGTGCTTCTTGGTGTCCAGCAGGCTGTAGGAAAAAAGGACAGTCAGCAATCAGGAGCATCAATTTTATTTATCCACTGTGTCTAAGTGAGAATTTGTGAGCCTTTATGCTTATGTTGCATATTCCTAGCACATTGCCATGTTCTAAGCTAGAGTAAGCGCCCCTGACACAGACGACAGACGTAAAAATCTGATCTATTAATACTTAAAAACGATGCAACTACACCTTTGCTAGTACGGTGAAGTTAGTACGGTGATAGAAGCTATAAAAAGTGCAAAGTCACACAAGGCAGATCTACCCTTCATGCAATTATGTGCTGCGCTGTACCACTTGCCTGGATGCCCAGCTCAGCCCTGCCATCCAAACCCCTTGCCTGTGCAACAGCATGAAGGCAAGCAATGCTCCTGCTGCGTGACTGGGGCTGCATGAGAGAGGGCCTCATCTCAAGCATGGACTTCCTGGCTCGTGCCTCTTGTAAAGCCAGCCCATCCGGCAGGGGGCCGCCTGGTGGTGGCACAGCTGAAGCACTTGAGGCCTTGCCTGCTGCTTGGTCTGGAAGGACGGTAGGTCGTGCTCCTTGTGCACGACCAGATCTCTCTTCCCCATGGGGCATGGGTGCTGCTGCTGCTGCTTGAGGTTCTGTTGCTGCTGGTACTGGTACCGGTCCTGCTGCTGCTGCCATTGTTTCTGCTCCCAGGTCATCTTGTGAGCTTGCCAGTGCACGATGTGTCAGACGGACCAGCATTTCACGGACAAGTGCCAACCTAGGATTCAGGGATAATGCAACTTTGGAGTTTTGACAAGGTTGACAAGGTGAGTTGCAACAAGGTTGACAAGGTGAGTTGCAAGGAGGGGGACAAGCAGGAAACAAGGAAGCCGCTGAGGGATGAAGGGTGGTCCCCCTTACTATAAGATCCAAGGTCCTTATTCCGTGTATGTGTGAAATTACGTTAGAGCTTTCACCTACGTTATTTCCTCATAGCGTTACATTGCTCCTCGGGCATGGATGCTGCTAGTACTAACAAGAAGTACTCAAACTTTAAATGCAACCCTAGAAAAGGAGAGGAAATATGACAGACCAAATTCACCTACCACTTCAAAGTGACAGCCTTGCCGCCCCTTTCGTTGTCAACATCCAACAAGATGTCGTCAGGGGGGCACTTGAGCAGCAGTACAAAAGGCGCAAACACCTGTAAGCACGTATCGTGGCAGCGTTCTTGTTGGATAAACCAAGAGGAATTCCCCTTCCTCACCACACATTCTTACCGCGCCAAATGTCCCCAGCCGTCCACTTCCTTGTGCAGCAGCTGCTGACAGCCTTCGTGCTGATTCCCCACTGCCCCTCAAAGGTTCATTACCACCCGACCCTGCCTTTGATTTGCTCCCACTCAGCCTGCATGCGGACATGTGCATTGCATAGCCATTATCAAACTCACATCAAAGATGCTTTTATGAGATGCATATATATTGAGCAGAAATGCCAATGATTGCTTGCAAGAGATAGCACCTTGACATTACGTGTCGTTGCTGACTTTTGTGTAATAAATTTGATTGCGTGCAACACATGATTGAAGTATGTGAAACACACATACACCTAGATGCACACACATACGTACACACACTTGCAGCACACACCTTTGATACCCCTTCTGCTGCTGCTGCTGCTGCTGCTGTAGGTATCCCTGCTCTCGCTGATGTCTGAGAAACGCCCCACGAAACAGAGATTCCACAGTGGCCTGCACGCGCGCAGAGTTTGCAAGCATGCAACAGCGTCCTCCCATTGCTTATACAAATTTCTGTCACAGTCCTACAGCCGATTCACAATAGTTATGATTCACTGCAGCTGCAAGAAACCTTAAAATTCAACTTCATTGTGGACACACCTCAAAAGCCCATCGTTCTTGCTGGCTGCGGTATTATTAAAGATTAAATCAATTTTCCTTCTTGCAAGACAGTTGGCTTTGGGCTGGATCAAGCGAGTGTGATATATCTCCTTCCAAGCCCAAACAGGGAAAGTGGGCCCTGCTACCTGCAGCTCTGAGGGGAGCATGACTCTGCGCTTGTTTACGTAGGCAAGCTGCAGATCTGGTGCCGGCCGTGCGTGCTGTGGCCCCAGAATCAGCCCCTGTGTGCCACACATACACGTGTGTGTGTGTGTGTGTGTACAGGTAATGAATCAAGGGTCAAGACAGACTCTTAGGAGTGAAGCAGGTATTAACAAGGGGCAAGAACGGATGTGAAAGGTAAAGCGGAACTTGCTGTGATCTAGCTGGTGCACATGAAAGGCAAATTAGACTTTGCAGATCTTTTATTGTTTGCGTTTAACATGGGTCAAGGGGAGATAGCAAAATCCCTACTACGAGGCTGAAACGAATTGAAAGTCGATACATAAAAAAGGAGCAAGAGAGGCAGGCTGGAATTTTCTTATGACATTATTGCTGGAGTACTTAAACATGCAGGGAGCCAAACTTTCTGGGTTGTACTACTCCTTGCACCGTCCAGGAGAACATTGTTTTGTTGCAGCTAAGCTTATTGAGTGCCAGCTGTTGAAAACAATTACGGCTTGTTCATGAATTCTTGCGAATGCTTCTGCTTGCAATTTGATCTCTTGCCAATTCTTACCTGCAGCTGGTACTTGGACTGGTCTGCGGTTTCTTCATTCCAGATACAAGGAGCGCATGGCTGCGAGCTAAGGAGCAGCATGTCTGAAGCCCACGCTGAGAGGGATCGCCCCTGTATACGGCATTTGATGGTCCAATCATGGTCATAAGACCTAGTTAGACATTGAGTGGGGTGCCATGCTGGATGGCAGCTGCGCTTGAAATAAAGGTTAAGCGAGAGAAGGGCCACGTAATTGGATGCATGTCATGAATCTGAGGGTGGCAATAAGGAGGCGATATTATGACAGGAGTTTTGGTGGGGCTCTGACCGGTGAGTTTGAAATCATCCCTTAAGCGTTTGAAGTCACGCCTTCATTAAGTACACCATTACTTTAATTCGAACATTTTCCTCTAAATCTGACACTTTGACTTCCACTGATCCTTGTCAGCACAGACGTTAACTTTTATTTACAAGGCTACTTGTGCGGTCGAGCAGGGTCACCCTTCAGGGGCTGCCCAGACAACGCAAACATGACTAGATATAAGTAGGCTATTTGATCTCGCAAATTATGCCTGCCTGCCACAAGACCATGTCACGCCATTGCAACCACGGCATAATTGAGGGAAGATTAAGACAAGATGCTTCAAAGAAAAAAATTAGACAACTACTCAGGCAGCAAAGAACCACTACACAGTATTTAACGAGAAGGAGCCACCCAGCTGCTAAAGGACAGTAAAGATGACTAGAAGACAGAGCAGGTGACGAGGTAGCTTGGCAGCACACCTTGGGCATGCTTAAAGCCAGGGCTCCTGCAGGGTCCATGACGCTGACACCTATGGCAGTGAACGGCAGCAACGTCCGCAGAACCTCGTCCACGCATCTGGCAGTGTGGCCGTCCAACAAAGCAGCGGGCTGCTCTTGCCTACAATGTTATGGACAAAAAATAGTTTTAATGCTTGACATGTTTGCGCCAGTCAGGCCTCTCTGAGGATTCAAGAGATCAACGATGGGCTAAACTTAGCAATGGCAAGGGCAACTGTTCAGTTTCCAGCCATTAAAGATGAAGTCATGAAGAAAAGCGGTGGAGGACCTTTGAATTGGCTTCACAGCCAACAAGGGCAAAAACAAACAATTGCGTCGGGTTTAAATACGCTGCAAGCCACAGCAAGCCAAAAACTACCTGCGTTGTCTGCTGCTGGGTGCTGCTGCGGGCTCATGGTCAGTCCCTGCAGGATACCCCACCACCATGACCCGTGTTCCTGGGCCTCCTGCGGTGTGCTGCAAGCTGTGAGGGCTGCACAGCCCACGCCTGTGGACCTGCCCCGCAGGTCCAAGCACTGCTTCGGCTGTCTCAAATGAGGAGGCCGCTCTGGATACGACATGGAGGCGAGCCAGCTGACAGATAGATGCCAGAGCCTCCCCCTTGTAGCCAAGCTGGCTGCCGCTACTGCTGCTGCTGCTGCTGTTGCTGCTGCTGCTAAAGCAAGGCTTGGAGGAGGCGTAGCGAGTTCCCAACAGATGTAGCATGCTTGCAGAGGGGATGCCGTGGCCGTCGTCTTCCACAACGAAGCCGCACGCTTCATTTTGCTCGCCATTATTGTACAGCAAACAGACTGTGATGCTGCTGGCCCCTGCATCAATGGAGTTCTCAAGGACCTCTCGCAGAGCTGACTGACAAGTCATGGGACGTGCATGCAGAGCCTCCCTGCAGTCCAAAGGCATTGCTGCAATCCTGGCGGCAGGGGGGGCCATCTTGTGGAATTTGTGTTTGTGCCTCAAATCCTGGTTAAGCTGCAGAAGAGGGGGCAAGTGCAGCACTTAGGTGAAGAGTGGCACAGCGGCACAGATGGTAATCAAGTAGCTTGAAGAAAGGTAGCTGGGAGAAACTGTGATAACCAGGAATCGCTACCACACGTTTGACCATAGCTCTCATACACAATGACATGGTTCATTGACCTCTTACATTGCCCTTTGTTCAGCATGTATGTTTCGTGCATCTACTGCGTCAAATTTTGTTGGGATTTTGTGAGGAACAAGCTGTTTGCTCACTTCTTCCTTGCATGCATGCTTTAACGATGCCAATGAGTTCGATTTAATAGCGTGCTTGCGTCACTCATCTGCTCATGCTGGAGGAAAGCAACGAGTCTGCCAGCATCCAGCAGGAGCAACCAGCACATTATTTCCACTTACAGCTGCACGATGCCCAGCTCAGGCATAGAGAAAAGCCTTAAATATCTCGCCTCCTATCGTACATGCAGACTGGATGAAACCTAGGTCTCTTCTGCCGAGCAGAGTCAATTCGAGATGTAAATTTCGCTGTTCTTGTATTTTATCTTATAATTTCCAAAATAATAATAAATGCATATCCAGGCACACACACACTCACGCACGCACTCACACGGACACACAGACACACACACACACACTCACACGCGCACACAGACACATACACACACGCACAACACACACACTCTCTCTCTCTCTCTCACACACACACACACACACACACACACACACGTGTACACACACATGCATACAGACCTTTTTTTGAGGACTTTTCAGCAGCCCAGCAACCCTTTTTGCTGCAACAGGTCAACAACCAGCTTGTTCATAATTTCCTTTCTCAGCAGAACTATAGACTTTTTCTTTTTCTTTCTGAGCTTATGGATTTATTTGTGGCTGGCCGAGACCAGTCAGCAGCCGATCAGCCAAACTACCTGGCTGAAGGTCACCCCCCATTGTAACCATTGTAACCACACATGCATACAGACGCACACAAACACACACACGCATACACATACACTCACACGTTCATGTGGACCAAACGAAAACAACAGCTCACAAGCTGGCGCATCATCAGCGTTGCAGCTGCTCTATTTTTGATCTACACTGCGTACTCCCTGCTAGGATGCAATTTCTGCTTCTGTGAACTGACGTGGACCAGCAAGTGCCTTACAGCTCAAAGTGTATAAGGAAAAATTACACTTTGAAAGGGACAATACTAACAAAGGCCAGAACGCAGTCGCTTAGGCATGAATCAATATCAGAAATGCTCTAACGCCACAGAAGGAATAAAACAAGGGTCAGGGAAATAATGCAGCAGCTTGAAACCGTAATTAACAAGCAGGACACAAAAAAGGAGGACGTTCATCACTTTGATACAGACAACAAACTACGAAACCGTGATGGGAGAAGGAAGACAAAGCAAATAAAAAGGTACAGCTTCTGATTACAGAAGTCCACACATCCACACAAGTCCGGGCCCTTTATTGATGTCATACGTCGTATTCATTCAGCACTAATTCATTACAGTCCCTACGCCTCATACTTGTCGCGTAACCGCTCATACTTGGCAATCTCGTGCAAAGACAAAGAGGGGACGAGATTGCGCAAGGCCTCTGCCATGTCTCCCCCGTTTACTGTGACAATGTCCTGCGATTCCTGAGCTTCAGAGGAGGCTGTTGTGGCTTCGACTTCAGCCACGCGCCTTTTGAATGCCACCATCCAGGCATCAGCACAGAGTGCATACAGATCTGCCCCTGCAGCATGACAGAGTAGCAACAGATTCTAATTCACGCGCTCCTTAACTTGCTCTGGAAGTATCACACAATATCTTGCCTTTACGGCAATGTATGGTGTTGTGACTCATACACCAGCACAAAACGCTTACGAAACAAATGTATGGGTGATGCTTGCCCTGTAAGGATTCCTAATTACACAAGCCTTTTAAGTACAGCCTTACTGGAATGAGAGAACAGAATGAAAAAAGCATGAATCAATCCGCATTTTTATTTTTACCAGATCCCGATACGAACTCACTAGGTAAACACCCCCAACAGAAATAAAGCGGAGTTTTACAGGGGAGTTTTATGACCATAAACAGTCCAAACTGCCTGTAAAAAAACACCATTTTTGCAACCCCTTGATCGGTTTTATTATCCCTTCAATATTTTGAGAACAGATGAACAAAATTAGATACCTTTGAACTGCTTGGGCACTTGCTGGCCTCCTATTCCTTCATTATTCTTTGTCATGATTTGCAGCTACGTTTAGTTAATTTGTTGCCCGTGAGTTGCACAGGCACTTTAATGGCCTCCTTTTTCATTATATTACTGACTGTCGTTACTGTCAGCAAAAGAATTCCAGATTACCTGTGAGCTGTACAGGCGCAGCCTGTGCCACTGCATCCAAGTCCACGTCCTCTGCCAAAATGAATTTGCGTGTCAGCGCCTGCGGTGAGAGGCAAAGCAAGTTTGTCAGGCGGAGGAAGAGAAGGTCTGGGTCGTGTCTTGTGCAAGGTCCTTGTTGCAGTCTCCTGGTTAACACAGGTCCTGATTTAGTTAAGCGGTCTGAATTTGATGGCCAGAGTTTACATGTGTAGGCGAGGGGATGCAACGATCAGTTTTAAAACTTCAAAAGTACTAACACGAACAGGATTTCATTCCTGAACAAAGCAGGCATTTTACCGAGCATCATGCAATCAACAGGAAAGCGATGCTTGTAGCCGTCAGCAGCACTGTAGACATGATTTCGGTCTCGTAACTTTCCTACAAGATCAATGCCTCAATGCGATTATCTCCTTTTATACATGACCTAATAATAACTATACCTTCAAAACGAGGGTCTTGGCTTCAGGCTCGTGTGCTATGCCGATGTACACCAGCTTGTCCATGCGCCCAGGGCGCAGCAGGGAAGGGTCCAGCAGATCAGGACGGTTTGTGGCCCCTGAGCTTGTGTGTGTGTGTTATGTGTGTTGTGTGTGTTTGTGTGTGTATGTGTGTGTGTGCGTGCGTGTGTGTGTGTGTGTGTGTGTGTGTGTGTGTGTGTGTGTTTAAGCAGGCAATGTGAAGTTGTGTATATATGTGGGTATGTTGGGAGCATGGGTGCGTATTTGTGTGTATGCGTGCCTGCATGTGTTCATGCATGCTGCATGCTGCATGTGTGTTTGTATGTGTGTTTTTGTTTGTGTGTATATGCGTATTTGTGCATGTGAGATTTAGTGTGTGCGCACGCAATAAGGAGTGTGTGCACACGTGTTGCATAAGAGTACTGTCGTTTGTGTCAAGGTGTCTTAACAAAGGTGCCTTCTAAAAAGTATAAAATTGGCAATATAATGGTAATTTGACACCACTTTATAATGTAGTCTTGTTCTCTTGGCTTGCTTACCAATGATAAAGATGCCGCTCTTAGAAGACTGCACGTCATCAATCTCGGTCAGGAGTTGAGAGACCACACGGTCCATGACACCACCTGCAAGGGCAATGTTGTTCGAATGTCAAGAGGAGCTACACACTTCACTCAACACAAGAGGTGAGAGGCCACACATTTCCATGACACCAGCTGCAAGCATGCATGGTTTTACAAACAGTTGTACCCATACTATTGCGAGTGTTTATAGAAGCACGTACGTAGCCAGGAGTTGACCACACAGTCCATGACGCCTTCACACGTATCAAACCACAAATCGGCATATTGAATAGCAAGGTATATACGTGCAATGAACAAATGTTGTTTGCAAGTCTGTACATCTTGAGACGTTAATCAGATTCTAATGGTCAAAAAGAAAATTGCTTCATAGGGATCTGGCGACCAAAAACGTTAGTCGGTACCTTACTGGAGCGCAAGAGTGATCAGTGCACACTTCCTGCATTATTAACAGCATCGGCCACGAAATTGAAATCACGGAATCGCCCGTCGCTTATATGTTTTTTGCTACCCCTGGTGTCTGGCGCACAATGCTCGGGATCCTTACAAGCTTGCAAACACCTGCAGCCAACCTCCTCCTCCAAAATAACGCCTGCTCGTTTCCTGCTGTTCAACTTGCCAATGCCTAAGCTACAAGGATGTGACACACGGAAAGTTTATCTCACTCTAATTGTTCCCATGCAGCCAAATTCAATTAACGCACCTGAATCTCCTGCTGCGCCCCTCGCTGGTGCCAGAGCATCAAGCTCGTCAAAGAACATGACACACGGGGCAGCACGCCGGGCACGAGCAAACACCTCTCGCACCTAGAAATACAAACGAACAGATTTTTTTAAATCCAAAAAGCAAGTAAACAGCTCTCGCACGTGGGTACACACGTACCAAAGTGCATGCAGGGCACAAGAAAACCCTTTCGCACTTGAGCACTCATGCAATCAGTCACACACCCAGTTTACCAGACTACCCTCTTTGAAAGAGCAGCAAAAAAGGCACAAGAGAGATGTAGCCTAGTCTCTTCAATTGACTGCACTACCACAAGTGCATAAAACCAACAACTGACAACCATAGCACGTACCTGCCGCTCCGACTCTCCCACGTACATGTTGATGAGCTCAGGGCCTTTGACACTCATGAATGTAGAGGCACATTGTGTGGCCACGGCCTTGGCCAGCAGAGTCTTGCCACTGCCTGGGAAGAAAGGAACAAAACAGTGCCTTTTGAAAGGGTATTAAATTGCAAACTTGGCCACGGCCTTGGCCAGCAGAGTATTGCCACTGCCTGGGAAGAAGGAAACAAAACAGTGCCTTTTGAAAGGGTATTAATTTGCAGACTTGTCTGCGTAGCTGTTCATATTGAACCTCCTCGCCAAACTGTAAGTACTGGCAGCATATTGATTCTGCCCTTGCAAAGAATTCTTAACAAAGGTTCAGCATTGTTAACCATGCCAGCTGTGCCAAACCCTGGCTGCTTCTCGGCTAAACAGTTGCAAAGTTATTTATTCTACAAACTAAGTGCATTCAACTCACCAGGAGGACCGTACAGCAGCAGCCCTGAGCGAGTGGCAATGCCCTGGGAGAACATGCTGCGGTGCTTGAGGGGGAGCTCAATCTGCAGGCCGTGTTGCAGGTAGCTTGTAAGAGAGTAAGGAAAGAGTATGCATGTCATTTTCCAGTAGCATTGCCCCATCAAAAAAGGGATTACGGAGACAGCTGTGTAGTTGATGCCTTGCAAACTCTGTAGCAAAGGTAAGAGGCACAGTGTGCCAGTTGGAAGTATGCACGAAGCATAACCCTGCAACCCTTGTGAATTTGTGTGAACAATTCACAGACTCACTTCAACCGACTCACTTCAACCAAGATGCTGCCAGTACTTACGGCTCTTGGAGCTCCTGCAACTCTTGCAAACTTGTGCGAACAATTCACAACCTCAATTCCCAAGACTGTTGCTCTTACGTACAGCAAGCGTCAGACAGGAGAAGGTTTAAAACAAGCAGATCAAACACAGGCACGTCCTCTAGCTATAATTTTTGCATCCCATGCCCCCTATTGTTTTATAGTATGAGGGTATGTCTCCATTGCTCACACACTTCTTATTTATTCCTTGCACTCCCTCTCTCTTACCGTGTCAAGAATGGCTTTCTTGGCCTCTACTAAGCCCCCAATGTCCTCCCAGCGAACGTTAGGCACCTGCCAAGGTATGAAGAGAGTGAGGTACTGTGTTCGACAATGTCACAGGCGTACACATAGCCAACGCTTGTGATGGATGATGACCCTCTCCATCGCGCCCACGTCCTATGGAAGTGCAGTAAATGCACTATGCAAGTGCAGTTCACGAACAAGTGTTTTTGATCCGCTTGCCCTCTTGTCACCTCAGGTAACCATTGTGACCATTGTGACTTTATTGCAACCATTGAAACCATTGCAACCATTGTAACAGTCACCTCAAGTAACAACCTGTTATAGCTCGCAGCAGCAGCACAGCTGCCTTTATGATGACCACACTCATAACAACTAAAATGAACATCTACCCTACCACACCCTACACCCTACTCTTCTGGTGCAGTGCACTCGCTACGCACGCACTCAATCTCACCCCCCCCTTACACATTGCCTCCACTGTTCTTACCTGGGGTGCCCCAACCTCTGTTGCTGTGCGCTGCTTCACACGCGCTAAGGCTGCAGCTAAGTGGCTGCGGCGTACCACCACCTTTTTCTCCTGTCTCTTTTGCACAGGGCAGAGGCTGTGGGGTGGGAGATCAGACTGCAGGGGTAGGGTTGCCTGTGTGGTGGACGCTGGCAAGGCTTGCAGGGGCTGTGCTTGCGTGGTGGAAGCCGGTAAGGCTTGCAGCAAGGGAGCAGCAGGCAGAGGAGCAAGAAAAGATAAAGCGGCAGAAGCAGCAGCAGCAGAGGCAGCAGTTCCATGGGGGCCCTGGGGTGCCAAGAGACAGTGAAGCTGCTGGAGGTGTGCGGCGGAGCAGGCAGCTGTCGCGGCTGCTAGGAGGGTGTCAGCTGCCACACCACGAGCGTCCCCTGGTAGCAGGCCTGCCATCTGGGTGGCTGTGGTCTCAAGGTCAGCCTGGGGTGCGTGTGTGTGTGTGAGTGAGTGTGGGTGTGTGTGTGTGTGTGGGTGGGTGTGTGTGAGTGTGGGTGTGGGGTGTGTGTGGGGGGGGACAAAGAGGTGGTTACTGGTACAGGCCAACTGCGGATAGCAACTGCCATCTGGGTGGCTGTGGTCTCAAGATCAGCCTGGAGTGTGTGTGTGTGTTTGTGCGTGCATGGAACAAAAAGGTGGTCACCGAAACAGGATAACTGCAGATAGCGTTTGCCATCTGGGTGGCTGTGGTCTCGAGATCAGCCTGGAGTGCGTGTGTATGTATCTGTGTGTGTGCGTGTAATATAGAGATGGCCACTCAGGGTTGGGTTTAAAGGTTGATAATTCAAACAGGGCTTCTAAAGCATTAGAATTAGAACATATTGAGCTTTTGGCATTTTCTGTCGCCACAGGACAAAAGTACTCATGCATTGGTGAGCATGGCTACCAGAAGGCAAGCTTTCTTCAAACGTATTGAGCAACGGAAGCCGCATGCGCATCTATAGTGATGCAAGGACACTTTTTAGAGCATGATAGCACCAAGAAGAAACGCAAACTTGTAACAAGCTTCAGAAGGGTGCTCACACAAGGGTTACAAATCCACTCACGTCAGAGATCATAGGGTCACCGTCATCACTCGCCAAGTTGCCATCTTCCCCACCCCCCTCCTGATCTACATTGCCATCCTCTTCTACCCCTCCTTTGTCTTCTGCAGGTTGCTGCTGTTTTCCTTGTGTACAATGTTGCTGCTGCTGTTGTTGCTGCTGCTGTTCCTGCTGCTCTTTTTGTTGCTGCTGCTGCTGCTGCTGCTCCTGCTGCTCTTGTTCTTGCTGCTCCTGCTGCTCCTGCTGCTCTTGTTGTTGCTGCTCCTGTGCCTGCTGCTGCTGCTGCTGCTGCTGCTGCTGATACTGTTGTTTGTTCGAGCTAATTTTAGATCTCTCACGAGCGACGGCCTTACCATCAGCAGTCCAGCCCCCCACCACCTCTCTCAGTACTGCCAAGTGGTGCTCTTTGGTGGGGGCCTGGGTGCGCAGCGTGTGTGTGAAGCAACGACCGACAGGCACAGCCACGTCCTGCGTTTTATGTGCAGGTGCGTTTGGGTCGGGGGGGGGGGGTGCGCGCATGTGCGTACAATTGCAAGTCTTTGTGTAAGTGCACAATTGTTTATACACATGTGTGTAAGGATTATAGACCAAGGACTGGCAAAGGCTATTTCACGTGCATGCTAAAGGTGGGCAATGCTCCACATAATTAGCAATAGAAGGGGGGCGCATTTGCTTTGGAAAGTGAGATAAGGGCACTTGTATCCTAAGCCCTAGCAAACGGCTGCTACCCTACAAATTTCCATCGACCTTATCTGTTCTAATGATAAAAACAATGACGGCACAGTTGTTCTTTCCTTTGCCATTTTATCAATGACAAGAGCGCGTTTTTGCCCACGGCTTCTCTCTCTTAGGGTTATTGTTTCCTGCCAGTTTATTTCTGCAGACTACGGAACAACAAGGGTGTACGGCTTTTTATGTTACCATTGCACCACCAGCATGCAAACTTAAAGTAAAATAAAGTGGCATCAGTCATCTGGTGGCATGCAACACAAATGTTTGAAATCCACAACACACCTGCAGTGCATTGCAGCTTGCCACCAGAAAGACAAGCCCTGGCTGTTGCTGCCGTTCTTTCTGCTGCTGCTGTCTAACTGCTGCCTGCACACCTTTCTCAAACTCTGCAGCACTCACACCACCACCCAAACCACCACCCCCTTGCTCTGATCCCCTTCCTCCTGACATCAGCTGCTGCTCTGAGGCTCTTGAGGCGTCAGGTGCTTGTGCGGCGTAAACATGATGGGTGAGCATTGCTTGTCTGGCGTGAGGGGAGGAGTGGGTGCGTGTGCACTCGAGCAAAGCGTCGGCCACACGACGCGTGCCTACCATCCCTGCAACGCCTGCTGCACCTTCGTCGCCACCTGTTTGTGAAATGCGTTGAAGTGTGTAAGGAAATGCTGTGCAACCTCTTATGACAACAGCCCACACGACGCGTGCTCACCATCCCTACCACGCCTACTGCACCCTCATCACTACCTGTTGTGTGAAGACGACAGGTAACAACCAAGCACACAAAATACTTTGCCTGTTTGTATCAAGGGCTATGCCTGCCACAATGAGCACACTAGTTCCTTTCTACATATAAAGACAACATATTTCCGTGAATGGCCTACAGCGTACACACAATTATACACGTGCATGCATGCGTCTGCGTATGTAGTTGCATGCCTGGTGGACGCACAGGCATGCAGTCCCATACGCAGACGCATGCATGCACGGTCACACACGTCCACACGTGCACACACACACACCTTTGCTGGAAGTGAGCAGCTCCAATTGCTGCAGCATCAGTATGCAAGGGGCGTAGCGAGAAGCCTCCTGGAACACAGCCTGCAACGCTTCAGCAGTCTTCCCATCATCTGTACCCTGTGCAAAAGCAAGACAGGCAGTCGGAGCTCCAATTAAAGATTGACCGATGAGGTAGGCCCTCCAGGATGGCGAAGATGGGCAAAGCAGTCTGCAATGGATTTGGGTTCCTGTAGATGTGAGTGCTTCCCTTTGCATCAAATGCAAGCATCACGGCAGACGTGAAGTAGCTTGTTTTGGATTAATTACATACAATGAGGAGCAGGGAAAACCGCACTAGAAAACAAGCATACCCTTGTACACGTCTAAACAAAGAAAATATGAGACGGATGGTGGAAATCAACATAAACAGTATAGAACAGAAAGATGGCCTGTCTACCTTCAGACGGATGTGATACCGATACGTACCGCACGGGCTCCATTTGCTTCTTCCATTCCTTGTCGTCCATATCACTCAGTCTTTCACTCAGCAATTCTCACCTTAATCTCTGCGCAGCTCCAGGGGATGAAATTCAGGCCCAAAGCCGTTGCTGCTGCGCGTGCTGCTGTGCTACGCCCGCTGCCACGTGGCCCCTCAAGCAAGGCGGCCACACGTAGATGCATGGACAAACTGAGGGGTCCGAAAATTGCTAGACAGTTAACAAACGCACGCCGCAATAGCGGTTTGCTGCCTGCGTAATCTTCCTTTTATTTTTTGTATGGCAAATGCATGCAGCAAAAACAGTATGCTGTCACAAGGCCTCTCTGGCACGAAGGCCACACAGAGGAGTGCTGCAGACTCAGACAGGTGCATTGCACGCTCAAAAGTGCCAGGCAGTCCGTGTTCACAGAGCGCACAGTCACACACAAAAATGGCATGTCGACCACACAGCACAAAGGCCACACAGAGGAGTGCTGCAGACTCAGACAGGTGCATTGCACGCTCAAAAGTGCCAGGCAGTCCGTGTTCACAGAGCGCACAGTCACACACAAAAATGGCATGTCAACCACACAGCACAAAGGCCACACAGAGGAGTGCTGCAGACTCAGACAGGTGCATTGCACGCTCAAAAGTGCCAGGCAGTCCGTGTTCACAGAGCGCACAGTCACACACAAAAATGGCAT
>Ga0307974_1001745_pt1:0-10000 | contig 15158 bp, 19 predicted proteins | sample OrgLakmetagen784_FD_201812 | JGI IMG/M metagenome (GOLD analysis project Ga0307974, IMG submission 201812) | Saline water microbial communities from Organic Lake, Antarctica - #784 | ecosystem: Environmental > Aquatic > Non-marine Saline and Alkaline > Saline | place: Antarctica: Organic... | reverse complement strand
ACCCTTCTGGCTGACCAATCTGGCTGACCAAGCAAAGGGATGGCAGCACGAGAAAGCCCTGGGATGGGGCTGTGTTCACAGCACCACCCCAGTGGTAGCCCTGATAGTGTTGCATAGGTTCATGCATAGTCCAGAGGGCCATCAGCTGCACGCGTGCTCCACCTGCAGAGATGTGCTTCACTTGCAGAAGTCAGACGGTCACCAACTGCTGTAAAACATTTCTTCGTGAGCCCTCCTCCTCCTCCTGGAGGGATCACCCTTCTAGGAGAAGAAGGGCTCACCAAGAAATGTTTGTCGCAATGTTGGCCTAGAGCTCAAGCGTGTGTTGTCAGTAGGGTTGGCCGGACCCATATGCATACATACACCGTATATGACGGTATATGATCGTATGTTTGGTAATGTTCCTGCCGATTATACCGTATTTACACGGTATATATATATACATGGTTCTGGCCAGGCCCTAGTTGAGAGTTATTAAAACGGCAGCAGCGTTTTCTGTGGGATGTAGGATAACTCCACTTCTGAAACTACTTCTTTTCAAGCTTTCGTGGTTCTGCTGCCTGCTGCTGAAACTGCTTCTTTTCAAGCAATTGATGTGGGGAGTGGAACACACGAATAAAAAAGAACACACAAGTACCAGCACTTCTTCTCATCCTCTACTCGCTACTCTATGCTCCAATTTGAACTAGCCGGTCAAGAAGGTGCTGTACTGCAAAAGTCGTGTTTTGCACAACTGTTGTCTTTAAGCAGAGCAGAGACATTTACAGCGTACGCGGCTCCATTGCATTTAAGTTATACTGATTGTACGCGTAACTGTTGTGCTTAGCAGCCTTTTGTGTCGTCACATGCACCAAACATGCGTACACAGAACCCTTCTCTCCCCATGAGTGTGTGCACCCCCGTAGCAAATTTGCTTAGCATCTTCTGTACCGCCACATGCACCAACGCGCGTACACAGAACCCTTCTCTCCCCATGAGTGTGTGCACCCCCGTAGCAAATTAGCTTAGCAGCCTTTTGTGTCGTCACATGCACTAACACGCGTACACACTCATACACACACACACACACAGGTGCCAAGCCCAACCCCCCCTCCCTCCATGAGCATGCACACCCCCACAGCAACTTCATCGCAGCCTCACGCAGGCAGCGACAGCAACAACAACCCAGTGATTTAGTGGCAGGTGAGAAGAAAGTATGTGTGCTTGTGCGTTTGTGTGGGTGTGTGTATGTCGGTGGATGGGGGTGTGGTTGGGTGTGTGTATGTGAGTGTGAGTGTGAGTGTGGGTCATGGGTCATGGGTAAGGGTGGGTAAATAGGGTGTCTGATTTTGCCAGCGAGGCTCGGCACTCGCTGAGGAGGCCCTAGTTGGTGCAATACGGTTAGAAAGTCACTTTCTCAAATCTGCACAGATTGAGCCAAAACATTTTCTGTTGTTCGTTTATATATATCAATGAATATTAGCGTTGAGACCGGGTGGAAAATATGGGCGTGTGAGCCAGGAAAATTCGGTTTTCGTTTACACCCCCCCTGTTGCACACCTCTTTGGTGTTTTATACTAATTTATTACTGAAGATACTTGGTTTAAAAGATGGGCCTGTCAGCCGATTTAACCACGGAAAATTCGGATTTGGGAATTTTTGGGGATTTCTGGTGAGATGGGGCTGATTCTGCCCAAAAAGTGGACACCCTCGCTGGCCGACGAGTGTCTTCCACACCGGGAAAGAGGCTCGCCGAGTGTGAGGCTCACCGAGGTCATGACCCACCCTTAGGGTGATTGTAATTAACTTCAAATTGTTTGAACAGGCCTCCAGTTTTGTTACCTTGGCATGGTTAGGCACTGGAACATCCCCAATGCTGAGTCAATCCTTGACTCATCCTCAGTGTAAGGCCTGCCATTTTTGTTACCTCGGCATGTATAGGCACTGGAACAGCCCTGGTGCTGAGTCAATCCTGGTTTCAATCTCAGTGTAAGGCCTGCCATTTTTGTTACCTCGGCATGTATAGGCACTGGAACAGCCCTAGTGCTGAGTCAATCCTGGTTTCAATCTCAGTGTAAGGCCTGCCAATTTTTGTTACCTCGGCATGGTACTGAAACAACCCCAATGCTGAGTCAATCCTGGTTTCAACCTCAGTGTAGGAGAGATGTCTGTTGGTGTGCATGTCGGGAGCTGTGCACTTTTGAGTTCACACACACACACACACACACACACACGCATACAAACACACACGCATGTGTCCTCTCCTGACCCACAGGCTTTGCACAGATAGGCAGGCATGTGCTAACACACACACACGCACACACACACACACGCACACACACACACACACACACACATGCAGGCTCTGCACAGATAAGCACGCAGCAGCAGCAGCAGCAGCAGCAGCAGCAGCAGCAGCAGCAGGAGCAATTGCGACAACGAAGAGGGAGGGGTAGAGGCTGGTTGTACCGTCGCTCCGTCACCTCTCCCAATCTTCCCGCCTCCCCCCCCTGTTCGCCCTTAACTGCTCAGAGTTCTGGGGAACTAGGAGGTAGTGACTCGCAGGTGGGGAGTTGGGTACCATATCTATGCTATATCTAGCTACGCAAAATCTTCAGCCAGTATAGCATGCTACCTAATAGGATCTGCCAAAACCATACATGTGTAGGGTTGGCCAGAACCGTATATATACACCGTATATGACCGTATATTTGGTGATTTCTCTGCCAAAAATACCGTATACACACCGTAAATATATGGTTCTGGCCAACCCTATACATGTGTACAGATGCACACACAGTGTTGTTGTTATCAGGCAAGTTGCCCTTCAGAGTTCACAGAGTTTACAGCGTTAACCATCAGTCGAAAGCGTGCGACTACTAGGCTGCGTATATGCAAAACATGTAGAAATTGTGATGGTTGTTGTTGTAGCACCAGACTAGTAGCACCTACAAAACAATTCCTGGAAAGGGAAAAAAGTAGGGTTGGCCAGAACCATATATGTACGGTGTATATACGGTATTTTTGGCAGGGATTCTATCAAATATACGGTCATATACGGTGTATATATACGGTTCTGGCCAACCCTACAAAAAAGGCACATCGCTGTTTATGACATGTTGCCATACATGCAGCCATGTACGGTGTGGGTGTACGGCCCTGGCCGACCCTGCATGTACGACCAAATGTGTTGTGCAATTCCACTGCTCCAGATACCCATACACACCACCATGCGTATATATATATATATACTCGTAATGATTTTTCAGTTGCCATACATAATGGCGCAAGTATGCGTTCCTGGCCAACCTCTCTACCTCTGACCACCCCCTTTTTATCATTTCACACTTTGCTTGCCTCGATTCGTTTGTATTTTATCCCTTGTTTGTTCTTATGCACTGTAGCTACGGTTGGCCAGAACCGTATATATTCACCGTAAATGACCGTATATTTGGTGATTCCCCTGCCAAAAATACCGAGTATATGCACCGTATACGACCGTATATACAGTGATTTCCCTGCCAAAAATACCGTAATTACACCGTATATATATATATATATATATATATATATATATATGGTTCTGGCCAACCCTAACTGTAGCACAGTCTGTGAGCATAGTTTTGTTTGTGAGCGTCATTAACATACAACACTATGCTCACAGAGTGTGTTACAGATGTTAATATTTTGTGTTTTGCTGTTTGTCCCACTAAATCGTTTTTCAATCCTTTGTCGTACAGCAACTGATGAACTTCGATGTAAATATGATCATCAAGTGTGAGGGCATGCACGTTTGTGTGCGTGTTGTGTGTGTATGATGTTTGTGTGCCTGCGTCCTTTCCTCGTTTTTTATTTATCTGGACACGAACCACTCTGATACCGACACACACACACACACACACACAGGTGGCTATGTGCGACTACCCCACCTCATCTGGGGCTAATCATAAGAGTGTGTCCCGATCCTCCAGCGCTTCCAAAGTTAAAGGCTTGGCTGCTTTCGCCCTGGCCAGCGGGCTAGCAGTTCTCATGCATGCCTCCACTCCTAGCCCCTCTTCTCACAACCACAAGGATGGTGCGCGCCTGCCAGCCTGCCGCAGCGAGAGCAGCAAGTGAGTGCGCGTGTGCCCTGTGTGTGCTTTGCGCTTTTGAGCATGTGTGGGCTTGAGTGTGCGCGGGTGTGGGTTTGGGTGTGGGTGTGGGTGTGGGTTCACATGCATTTTCCTGTGGTGTGGTTTCCGTGGCAATGGTAGTAAGTGCAGTGTGCAAGTGAAGTGTGTGTGTTGTGTATGTGTGTGCGTGCCTGTGTGTGCGCTATGTATGGCCTGCCGCAGGTATACAAATGCATCTTTGCCTATAACAGGGGCAGCGCATCCGCAATTACCTCCTGCTTGCCTGCATGTAGACAGCTACAAAGTGGTCACAACACAAATGCACACACACACATGCACATGCACACACACATGCACACACACGCGCATGCACACAATCACGCGTACATACACGCGCACACACACACGCAACACACACACGCAACACACACACGCACACACACACACGCAACACACACGCAACACACACGCAACACACACACACACAACACACACACGCAAACGCAACACACACACGCACACACACACACACGCAACACACACACGCAACACACACGCAACACACACGCAACACACACGCAACACACACACACACACACGCAACACACACACGCAACACACACACACACACACGCAACACACACACAACACACACGCAACACACACACACACACACTCGCGCAGGCTGCACACGCTGAACAAGCGCCGCCTGCGTCGCCACGCGCGCTCCGCCGCTGGCTCCGAAACTTGCGTTGCAGAAGTTGACGGGCTGTGAGCGTTGGTGCTGCGTCTGTACGTTCAAATCAAACGCTGCTTACTTGGGTGCGCTCTCTGCTCGTGCATTGGGTGCTGTCGGAGTGTTGTTGCGGAAGTCGATGGGCTGTGAGCGTTGGTGCTGCGTCTGTCACGTTCAAATCAAACGCTGCTTACTTGGGTGCGCTCTCTGCTCGTGCATTGGGTGCTGTTGGAGTGAGAGCGTGAGGGCCTGCCCTGATGGCTAATGCGAAGTTGTGACCATCAGCCAGGTTGTGTTGTGTATGCGCCCCAAGCTTGTGTATGTAAGGGGTAGCGTTAGTTTGGTGGGGGGAACACTGGGCCTGTGCGGTGCTGAGACTGCGAGGTCAGCGCGAGACGCGTTCCTTGTGTTGGTGCAGACCTGCGTGTGTGTATCTTCGCAAGTGGACGTGTGCATGCCAATGTGTTTGTGTACGTGTGTGTACGTGTGTGGTGTGCTTGTTTGTGTATGTGTTCGTGTGTGCGCATTTTCCCCACCGCGCAGGGTTTGCATCAGAACTGCCGTCTTCTTCCTCTCCTGGGGGTTATTACTAAGCTCCTTGTTTGTGTGCGTTTGTGTGTGTGTGTGTCAAGATCAAGTACTGCCAGGGAAGGGTGGAGTGCCGCCGATTTTTGTGGGTGTCCGTGCAGGAGATATGTGATACTGTCTTAGTGCGTTACCTCATGAGCACATTCTCAGATCCTGTGACAGTACACATTCAGATAGTGTGCAGTCAGATCCTGTGACAGTACACACTCAGATTGTGTGCAGTCAGATCCTGTGACAGTACACACGCAGATTGTGTGCAGTCAGATCCTGTGACAGTACACATCGCCATTCGGCGCACATCCCTTATGTGTGACCTGGTGGGGGTGCTTCTTCGGGAATATGAGGCTAGCTTCTTGGTGACAAAAGGGCGTGTGCCACATATTTAGGTGACAAAAGGGCGTGTGCCACATATTTAGGTGACAAAAGGGCGTGTGCCACATATCTAGGTGACAAAAGGGCGTGTGCCACAAATTTAGGTGACAGATGAGTGTGCCACAAATATAGATGACAGATGGGTGTGTGCCACAAATATAGGTGACAGATGGGTGTGTGCCACAAATATAGGTGACAGATGGGTGTGCCACAAATATAGGTGACAGATGGGTGTGTGCCACATATATAGGTGACGAAAGGGCGTGTGCCACAAATTTTGCAGCAATCGCAAGGGGTTCCTCTTTTGTGCTCCCTATGTCCATCGCTCGTGGTTTGCAGTGCATGGCTGTGATTTATGTGGGTGGGTGGGTGGATGCACAGGTGTGAGTGGTTGTGTGCGCGTGTGGGGTGGGTGATATCTGATTTTCTGTGCCTCTACAACGCGTCTGCTGGCCATTTTAAAGGCAAGGCCAAGCGATGCTGTTGTGTATCTATAAGTGTGTCCTCACGTCGCAGTAAATGTATATAGAGAGCGCCTTGTATGTCTGTAGTATACAGTAGCACTTCGATCGTCCTACAAGGGGCCTAGGCAGGAACGAACAGACAAGCTGACAAAGGGAAAGAACGCGGTGGTGTATTGTTGACGCCTATGCGCAAGTGCCTCGTGTGGTGGTTTGCCTATTTTCATTATCTGGTGCCTCCCGTAGTACACTGTGTATGCATGCAGTGCAGGGTTTTTGTAAGGTTTACCTTGTGTGTTTGTGTGAAGCAGCAGCAGCTGAAACCACACACCCTCTCGGAGAGGGAGCAATGTGTGTGTGTGTGTGTGTGTTTCAGCCTGTGCCTGTGTTTGCAATTTTTGGCAGGGCGTTTTTGCATGTAGCCAGCTAGCCCCATCAGTTTTTTTTTCAACGTACCATTCCTGTGACGCACAAAACGGGTCTTGTTGTATGTCTCTAACTTTGTGCCTATTTCACCTGACTTTTTTATTAGACGCTCATTTCCTCTACTGCTTCCACGACCTGCCTTCTTCCTGGCTCTGACACTGGTTGCTGGAGTTCAGATATTATGGGGGTTTAAATGCTATGCTGTCTAGAAACGCACGCCAAATCTGCATGGGGTTGCATTTGATCCGATTATCGTTTGTTGATCAGGAAGAGTTTTCCTAGTATGAAGCTGTTGTAAATGTTCGATACATGCTGTGCACGTATGCCATGGAGAGGGGAAAAACTAAAGAAAAACTACGCAGGCAGTGAAAATCACTCCCCACATCGAAAGAAAAGAAAAGACTCCGCTGGTAGTGATGACACAGCCAGCATGATTTAGGGAGGGGCTCACGTAGGTGCCTGCACCCCCCGACCGCGCAAAGGCAACACAAAAAAGAAAAGAAAATTAGTGTGGGTTAGGGGGGTTGTATACTGTGGCACTCAGACGACCCACATAATGACTGTTGTTGCTTAGCCACTTTAATAATACCGAGTACCGTAAAACTCTTTCATCAGTAGACAAAAAAGGCCCGGTCAATGGTTACAATGAAAGAAAAAAGTTTAGTGTTCTGCTGAGAAAGGAAATGAACAAGTTGACCTGTTGCAGCAATTTGCTGGGTCGCTGAAAAAAACCTCAAATAAAGGTGTAAACAACAGGAGAAATGGTTACAATGGGGGGTGACCTTCAGCCAGGTTGTTTGGCTGATCGGCTGCTGACTGGTCTCGGCCAGCCACAAATAAATCCATAAGCTCAGAAAGAATAAGAAAAAGTCTATTGTTTTGCTGAGAAAGGAAATCATGAACAAGTTGACCTGTTGCAGCAATTTTCTGGGTCTTTGAAAAGACCTCAAATAAAGGTGTAAACAATAGGAGAAACGTTGCCTCAGCTCACAAACTGATGGTCTTGGCAAAATAATAGAGCATCACCCCGTTTTGGACATGTTCATCTTCACCAGGACACTGGTCACATACGCAAGAACCGTTTTAAGCCACGCTGCTGCCTCAACTTTCAAAGAAGAGAAAGAGAAAAGAAAAGGCTACGCTAGTAGTTGCAACACATCTAGCATTTAGTAAGGGAAATGGACTCACAATCTCCCCACCATGAGTCATAAAGGAAGTCTGCCTGAAAAACCCTCCCATCCAGGAAATCAACAGCATAAACCCACAGTATTAAAAGCAGAGAGAGCAGGTATCCCTAACCTCTTTCAGAGGAGAAGAACTACCACCACGCAGTCTACTCTGTATAAAGTTTCACTTTCAAAGTATGCGCACGCAAGCGGAATTTACTGACATTGCGCACAACATGTTTGGACAGATCAAGATGGAGATACCGTGGTACAATAGTCGGCATACGCTCATTTCTAGAAAAAGGGGTGGCAAATTAAGAATGATAAGTGGCCAGTTTGTTGTTGTGCGTGTTGGGGTCCACCAACTCAGCATCTCTCCAAACTTCTCATCCTATGCTTCAAATCTGCAGTGAACTCTTGCATGGGAATAGCACGCCCAGTTTGAACAGCACACATACATGTACATACAACTCACACCCACGCAGTTATTGAAAAGCGCTCAGCAGTTGAGCTGTCCAGCAGGCACTTGAACGAGGCTGTAAATTGAAATCAGCCTGGACTACCCTTCGCAAAGTGTCACTATTGGTACTAAGCATACTATTGAAAAGCTTGACAGCTGACCGAAACCAGTGGAATTGCAACAGTTCATGTCCACATTCTCGGAGCACAGCCCAGTTAGTGGTGTATTGCGTAACACCTACTAATGTGCCCTTCAGAAGATGCAAATGAAGCGTAGACAGCGAGCTATAGAGAACTCCCTGCCTGCCTGCAAAAAACAGTACCCCATACTTGACTACCCCGCCCATACATGCCAGCAGGAAGAACATATATACATCTTAGCGAGCCACAAAGAAGTGTATGTGCGGCCTGTCTGCCAAAGCGTGTTCACGCACAAATCTATGTATCCTATAGGCAGAGGCAAGAAAAGGACGGGACGCGTGTTCAGCAGACTTAGCCATGTTAAGGTCCTGTAGAAAACCATGCCCAGATACCTAAAATAATCTTTGTGATAAAGGGTGGCACCGCCAACATCAAAAACAGGAACATTTTCACCCGCAGAGTTGAAGTGCACAACCTCGGACTTGGAAGTGTTGACAATTAGATGTTTATTCCTGGTGTACACAGCCAACCGACTTAGCACGAAAAGGCCCAGTCAGAAAGGTCCAAAAGAATACCAGAACGAGGAAAAAGGGAGAGAGGTTGAACAGGTTGGGCTGGTTGGGCTGGTTTGGCTGATCGGCTGCTTATAAAAGGAAACAGCAGTTCATGGCTTATGAAAGTAGACACATCGTGGGCTCCTGTTTGGGAAACAGAGATGCATATTATCTACGGAGAGAAATCACATGGGGATTGACGCGGTGGAAAAGGACATGCTGCTCATCTTGGATATCATCAGCATCACACAGGGCACACTGGCAGGTGGCGGGGGAGTTACTACAGGCGAATGAGTGACCAGAGCCCTTTTGTGAGTTACCATTGGTGACAAGGTTTACAAGAAAAGGCCTTCAGTCAAGATGTGCAACTGCTACCACTGCCATACTGGAGAGGGGTTACAAATAAAGCCATCAGTCAAAACGTGCGACCCCTAGGCTGCGTATGCAAAACATTGTAGAAATTGTAGGAACTAATTGTTGTAGCACCAGACTTGTAGCACCTACAAAAAAAAACCTGGAGAGGGAAAACAGGACAACGCTGTTTGTGATATTGCAGCACTAAATACAACGCTGTTTGTGATATTGCAGCACTAAATACAACGCAGTTTGTGATATTGCAGCACTAAATACAACGCAGCTTGTGTATATTGCAGCACTGAATACAACGCAGCTTGTGATATTGCAGCACTGAATACAACGCAGCTTGTGATATTGCAGCACTAAATACAACGCAGTTTGTGATATTGCAGCACTAAATACAACGCAGTTTGTGATATTGCAGCACTAAGTACAACCAGTAAAAACAATCAAGCATCTGCCAGGACCAGCCGACTGCATTTAATCAAAGAGGGGGGATCAGCACCTGTGTGTTTTGGGCACATGAACTTCATGTTGCTGAACATCTGTCACACTGAGGATACCAAGAACGAGGGAGGCAAATATTGTTACACCTAAACTTATGTGTGAGGAGCAGCACATGCACAACGAGAGGGTCTGGAACATCAAA
>Ga0307974_1001743_pt1 | contig 15171 bp, 9 predicted proteins | sample OrgLakmetagen784_FD_201812 | JGI IMG/M metagenome (GOLD analysis project Ga0307974, IMG submission 201812) | Saline water microbial communities from Organic Lake, Antarctica - #784 | ecosystem: Environmental > Aquatic > Non-marine Saline and Alkaline > Saline | place: Antarctica: Organic Lake... | reverse complement strand
GCACAGCGCCTGGTGGCCCTCATGTTTGGTAGAGATGGCAAAGAGGTTCTGGGGGAGGAAGCAGGTGCAGAATCATCTTCAGTGTCCACATCCGGAGCGGCTTCTGAAGTCATTACGACTTTGGGGAGGGTGCTGCCTACAAACAGGCCCACTCTGCAGCTTGTGGTGATGGCCACTGTTGTACGTGATGTGAACATAGAGGAAGGAGAAAGGGCTATGGCGTGGGAGGGGGCTGGAGTGCAGGCTGCTGGCCTTGCTGGACTGGACAACAATGAAAGCGATGCTGAGGAGGAGGAGGAGGAGCAGGAAAAAGAAGCCTTGCCTAATGGCAATGACGAAGGCAATCCTCTTGTGAGTGCTGGCGATGGCATCTGGCATCTTGGCCCTACTCCATCCAATTGAACAACATTGAACAACAGCACGGGAGTGCTTGAACGTGTTGGCTGCCTCGGCGTTTTTCGTAAATTTGACCATGCTGAGTGCTTGCCTCTCGCATTATTACTCTGTATTGTAGGAAGTAAGCTAGAGGATACATTCCTTTAATCTTTATGGCCTTCTTCCTTTGCACACTTAGGTCAGCTGCAGTGATGATTCCATTGCCATGGGTGACCTGCTGCAGCAGCTTCTGGGGGCTCAGGAGGCAATTCGTCCGCGCATCAGAAAGGCATGTACCCATGGTTGCCTTTCGTACCCCCGTGTGCCTCTTGTAATACCCAGTTACAACTGCACAAGGCTCTGATCCTGACCCTTTTAGTATTCTCTTGCATGAATGCTTGCAATGTTGCAGTATTTTAACTGAGGAGGGCCTATGCTTGCTTGTTTGCGTGCGTAGGCTGCAGCGCAGCTAGGCGCAGACAGGGCCTGGCGTTTACTTTCACAAGTGCAGCAAAGCGTTAAGAAGCAGGAGCACCAGCAGCAACAGCAGCTGAAGCGGCAGCAGGAAGGACAGGGGCAGGCAAATGGAAGCGGTGGAAGCAAAACCAGCCTGGGCTGTGCAGCTAGCAGGCCAAGTGCTAGCCTGCTTTTTTTGAAAATGGCAAGAGACTGGTGAGCCTGGTTAGTTTGTTGTTGTAGCACTGTGAGCTCATCCTTCTGTCTGCACGTCTTTTCATTGCTTACTTAAAGCCCAGACTTCAAGTTGCATCACCTCAGCATCAGCTTACAATTCCGTTTGTTATATGCACTTATCCGATCCTTTGCGTTTTGCAGCTTGGGCTCCAAATTGCTGAGCACATCTGAGGCTAAAGAGTCTTCTCCACCACACTTCAAGCTGCGTGATTACCAGCGCTTGGTACGTTTTTGTTTTCAAGTATATTTCCTTTCTTGCTGCTGATTTGATGTGTTCACCAGGTCTAGGGTCTGTTTGGCCACGGATTGTGGTGCATAGATCTGCATATTCACCTGATGCTCGGCGCTTGCACCTTCTCACACGCGTGCAGGCTGTGGACATGATCCTTAATGGTGGAGGCAACTGGGTCGTGGCTGCTCCCACGAACAGCGGTAAAACTGCCATCTTTATCGAGCTTTCCAGGTGCAGGAAACTTTGCTATTCAGCAGTTCGCTGTTAAAGTGCTCCAATTCAACAAAGCACGTCCAGCTCGCCTCTGTGCTCACTCGGTGAAGTATGCCATTCAGCCGGATTCACCGTTCAATGTTGTATTTGATGGAAACATGTCATAAGTAAGCACTTTTTGGGGGTTGACTTTGAAGAATCACCACTCCCCCCCTGCTGCGTCTGTCATTCCCTGGCCCCGAATCTTGCCTCCTTTAATCACAGGATCTTGATGTCACAGCACTCCAAGGCAAGAGTGGTGGTTCTTGCTCCAGCAGTGTCTTTGGTGCGTCAGCACTGTGCAGCGTTTGCAGCAACGGGGGCTTTTCGGTCAGCCATTGGGGATCCTAGAGCAGACCCAGGTGTGTGGGTTTGTTGTTGGTGCAATTCTGTCTTTAAGCAAATAAAAGGGGAGGCAAGAGCTCTTACTTAACACTCTGGACACTGATTGAACACAGAGGCTTGTTTTTGTACAGTGGGATGTCACGCTCCTTATAACGCCGCTTCACACGATTTTTTTCCAGGCCTGCCTGTGATTGATTGGTTTTGCGGTGACAAGCCCTTGGCTCAGAACACCTGGTCTGCAGAGCTGTCTCGCTTGGGGGTGGTAGTGCTGGAAGCACGCTCTTTCCTCAACTTGTTGGAAGAGGGGCAGGCACAGCTGGACGACGTGGACATGCTGGTGTGTAGAAGAGAGGAGGGGGGGCATTTGCTGTGGGCATTACAGTAACGCAGATAGAATGTGTTGCAAGCGTTGTACCAAAGCAACACTGTAGACGTTTTTTAGGCAACTGCCCAATCTTGAAAAGCTGGAAATTCCGCACCCCTGCTGCTGACTGATGCTCTGAATTCCCTCTCACAGCGTCACAGTGGGGATTGCTAGGCAGTTTATATAACGTTATCTGGTATTCCCCCTAAAAAAGAATCGGCTGCTGCTAACACCTGTATGCAGGTTTTGGATGAGTGCCACCACACAGACAAGCTGCACCCCTATGCAATGATCATGTCCTACTACAATTCTCTACCCAAAGAGAATAGGCCTCAGGTAGATGGATGGAATCCAATGTGAAGTCTTTCTGAGATCGGCTTAAACCACTTTCTTGACAGCTGAATTCTGTATTCGACAGCTGTGCTCAACACCTGCTCTCCTCCACCTCAACACAAGGAGGCTGACCGAAATGACAGACACGATAAGCGAGGGCTTTTTCAATTCGTGTTTGTCCCTGTCGCCCTTGTGTTAGAACTGCCACAGGTGATAAATCCACACACCCATTTTATTCAATGTGCCTACCTTTGCAGGTTCTTGGATTTTCAGCCTCACCTGCAAGTGGCATTACTGAGGTAAGGATGCTGGAGGAAATACTCGCTATCCAGTACATGGTTGCAAATTCATTATGGTGCAACTAATGTACGCCCTTAAGTAATGCATTTGGTAGTAACACACATACATACTGATTATTCATACTCGCGTCTCTCTCTCTCTCTCTCTCTCTCTCTCTCTCTCTCTCTCCCTCTCCCTCTCTCTCTCTCTCTCTCCCTCTCTCTCTCTCTCTCTCTCTCTCTCTCTCTCTCTCTCTCTCACACACTTTCCTACTGCTCACTTCTTTCCCCCATTCTCTTTTTTTTCTCCCCTCTTGCTGTAGGACCGTGTCATGCGCCAGCTGTCACGGCTTCTGACGTCACTGCATGCACGTCTGCACGTCATCAGCGAGGAGGACATAGCACGCAAGCAGGTCCGTGCCACAGTGCTTTTGCACAGTTGCACTCGGCGAACGGTACCAGGGCTACTAAACAGGCTGTGGAATTGCTACCCACATTTTATATAAATGAAACGAGATACCAGTAACAAAATAAAACAAGTTGATAATTATAAATTAGAGAGCCACTTTGGTACCAAGTTACTCAATAAACTGCACCACAGAAATAAAGTAAATATACTGTCGCATATAAAATTGGACACTGATGAGTCCTGTTTTCACTGCAACTGCTGCTGTTTTTTATCTTGACAGAGAGTACAATGTCCCACACATCCTTCGTGGTTTCAGAGTTGCAACTGACAGCTCACTGTCTTTCCCATGCAGCTCATGTCCACCGCACTTGAGGGAGAGGAATATGTTCCCGCCCGCCAGCAGGATTTCGATATGGCTGCCTGGGTCAGGAGCTGCATTGCAAACATGTCCAGTGATGTCGGTAGGTCAAGCTTAGGATCTGGGGTTGTGCTTGCGTAAAAATATCATTATCTGGCTACAAGTGTGCAGCGTGCGCATCTTCAAAAGTTTTGACTTAAAATCGGACATTGCGTCCTGGGAAGCGACGTTAAGGTATCTTTGTAACTTAGTGGCATAGTACTGTGGACCATCAAAGCAGTCGGCTTTCCCCATTTTTGTCTCCCCTGCCTGTCACACACGTCAGCGATTGCAACCCATGTCTTATCTAAGATTGCGTATCTTGCTTTTGGAATTGCATATACCCACATACCCTATGCCCACTATGCACAGGCCGCTCTCTCCTCCGTTTGGCCCTCAGTCTCCCTGACCACACACCAGCCCCTGCCCTCCGAGAGGTGTATGCTCAAGGCACGGCAGCCTACCCAGACCCTGCGTCTGCAGCAGCAGCTGCTGCAGCAGCTGCACTTAAGGCCCCCACAGTGGGGGCCGCTCTGTTGTTCTTGGTGGATTCCCTGCGCAAGGTCCAGGGCATGGATGGCAACCAGCCTGCTGTCCATGTTATGAACATGCTGTGTGGGTGCGTTTTGTGTGTGTTCATGGTGTCTGCTGCAAAAGATAAGTGCTCTGACTTTTCTACTTGAAAGCAAACGTTGTAACAGGTCAACAATTATTTTGGGCTGTTGGGTTTGGAAAGTAATTGGTGACTGGTCTGTTCCAGGGCTCGTTCATTGTTTAAGCTGTGGACCACATTGTGGGTGCTGCAGACAAGCACACGATTCAGGGTGTCTCTTTCACAACTTTTTTTCCAGCACACCATTGCTTGTTTTACTCTCACCAAACTTGGCTGCAGTTGGATGTCCAAAGCTATGGATGTTGCTCGGATCTGGGGCCTCACGAAGCTGGCAGGGTGCTTGCAATTTCTAGAGGTATGTCATCATTTGTTTTGTTCAAGGACTTAATGTGGCCTCAACTTCAGGTCAGTATACCAGTAAGGGCTTGTATCTGCGATCTTGGGCACTTGGCCCGCTACAAAGTTGTTTGAAACGAGCAAGTAGGTAAATGTCCGATCAAATATGCAAGGTACTTGCCATATCATTAGGTGTGTATTCAAGTGCCTGTGCATGATGCCGTGGAGATACTTTACATTGTCCATCCTAGACTGATTACATTCTCTCTAAGTGATGTGGGGAGTCACTTTGTTTCTCCACTTCCCAAGTTATAATGGCACACAAAGTCATACATATAGCCTGTATAAGTGTTTTTTCCCGTACACCATAGACTCACACATATCTCCCTTCACGTGCTAGGTATTGCTAAACCTCCCTCATAATTTTGGCACTGCTGCTGGGCAATGTGCATCTCTCTTCACAACCTGCCTGACGCAGGCCTTACGCCGTACTGCTGCCCTTTCTGAGGACATGGGCTATGAATGCGGGCTGCAGTATGCCGCACAGCACATAGTGGACATGGCTATGGCACACGCAGCGTGGTGCAAGCAGCAGCAGCAGCGGCGGCAAGATGGGAAGAAACAGGGGAGTGCCGGGGCGACAGGATGTGATAGCACTATTGAAGATGCAGGCAAGCAGGAGAGCCTGCAGGAACAGTACAAGGAGGTGGATGTTCTGCAACTGTGCCGGCAATTCCTTATGCAGTTAGAGGTGTGGGCAGCTCAGCTGGGCTTTGGCAGGGACAAAGATCCCTTAGCCAATCCTGACACCATTGTGCCTGTTGCTCCTCTTGCCAAAGGTGAGAAGTATACAGCAGCTGCCTGCAACGGCAGCAGTAGTCGGGTTGGGGGAGGGAGCGGGGTGGATGGCAGCCAAGGCACACTTCCCCACAATGGCATGCTACCAGTTTGTGAAGTGCCACAGTTGCTGCTGGAGCAGCCAGGTCACCTGAAGCGCAGACGCCTAGCTTCTTTTGGGGATTGGGTGGGTGGGCAGCAGCAGCAGCAGCAGCAGCAGCAGCAGCAGCAACTGCAGCAGGAAGGGCAAGAAGGGCAGCTAAAGCATCGAAAAAGCCAGCAAGACCACAACCGGCAGCAAGACAAGCAGCAGGAAAGAGCTGATCCACATAGCATGGACCAAGATCATGTGCAGTGCACTGGTGTAGCAGGAGATGGGAGTACCGTCGAGCCTGTGCAGGAGTCACAGAAGCAGCATCAGCAGCAAAGTCCATGCATCACTCCCAAACAGCAGCAGCTACTAGGTGAGACAGGAATGAAGAATGGAAATATTCAGAATCACTATCAGCCCCAACACCAGCAGCATCCGCAGCAACAGGCTTCTCCTGATACCTTTACCTCTTGCCCTGCCAAAACAGCAGAGCCTGAAAAAAAGGCAGCCGCCGCCGCAGCAGGTCTTGTGCATTGTGCCCTGGCTCCTGTGCTTCCAGCCTCACTAGAGCCCGCCCCTGCAGGTGTGTTAGTATGAGGCTTGCTTTACCAAAAGGCCCTGTCAGCGCTGCTGACCTGCTCTTAAACATGTACGTGCCTGCCCAAAATCTTGCCCCAGCCCAAACTAGTCATTTTGCTTCACTCACGCGTTCTACCTCAACCACTGTAGTCGGCTGATTGCATGCAAGGTTTGGGTATCGTTAGCATGTTTTTTTATGCTGTGCTTCAAACTTAATTTGATCCACGGACCAGCCAAGCGTGTTGAAAATTGCTCTGTGTCTATCTGCAGCACACCCAAAGCTGTGGGCCATGATTCAGTACTTGCTGCAGTACCAGGACCGGGAGGCATTTCACGGCATCATTTTTTCACGTGGGTTTTTTCTTGAGCCACAATGGTAGCTTACAACCTCGTGATTTTTGACAACAAAGCAGACAGTGCTAAGCAGTCCATGCAGCAGCATAGAAATGAGCAGATGTGTGCACATTGCACATTCTATTTTAGTCCGGTCTGATGTGTGTTTATGTGTGCAAGTGCACGCAGGTGCACTCGTGCAGGTGTGTATAATTACACTAATCATTTGCACATACACACGTGTGAAATGCTGACAGGCACGCGCCATGGTGCGTACTACCTGGCAGAGGTGCTCCGCATGGCCATTAGCTCCCCTGCATCCCGTGCTGCTCTGGAAGTGCTAGGCTGTGAGGCGGCTGATCCCAGGGTATCAGGGACCGACCAGGATCTCAACAGCAGCCTCAGCAGTCCCCAAGCCAGCGGAGGTTCTTGCTCCCTCAGCCCACTCCTGAAATTGCCTGACAAGTAAGTCAACTATACCGACTTATTGAAAGGCATCAAGCATAGGGTAATCTATCAGAGGGGAAACTCTGAGGCCCTAATTGGTATGCTTTTCAAATGTTCTTAGGGTACGTGGTTATGTTTGGTACTTTTCAAATATCGCTTTGTCATGATAATCCCAGATGCAGCCGAAATTATCCCAGATGCAGCCGAGATCCTGGAAGTGGCAAGACATGGGGCGTGTGTTTTATCAGTTACGGCGTGAACCCCACTTTTTGCCGGAAGACTTCGTCATTTATAACAAATTACCTGTAGCACTGAATTTGGTGATATTGGTGAATACTGACTAAACAGACGAAATTGCAAAAAAATTGAAAAGACCAATTGGTTGGTGAAATGTGGAAAATTATTTCCCCATGGAAGCACCATTAGGGCACAGGTTTGCCTAAATGAGTTTAGTCCTGCACGCAGGGCGACTTAATTAAAAATAGCACACACTCTGGTAGCTTGTAATGTCGTCGTTATTTTGAAGCTAGATTGTGTCCAGTTTGGTGAAGTCGTACGTGAGCTGTTGCCGCATGGATACCAGAAAGCAACACGTTGGGGCTATCACACTCTGTCTCCACGTCTACTGTAAAACACTGTCATGACGCGCGGCGTTTACATTGCATTCTACGTTGGCAAGCCGTGCAAACAGGCTGGACCATTTGATCAATGCAATGATTAGCCCGCCCTCCTTTTTGTATCATGTGCTACCTTGTAATGGAGCCAGTCCATGCATTGGACACACATGCATGAATAGGGAGGGGCAGAAAACACATTAAGCTAAAAACCAACGGCTGCGCAGGCACGCCGCAATGTAGGGCATTGCATGTGGCTAACCAACTTTATGGAATGTGCTTTTCTTTGCCACGACAAGAAGTGTCGCAGTTGCATCCCAGCTGTGCACGTTATGGGTCTGCCTTTGCACCACTGTGCAGGCCAACACTCAACCCTCAATCCAGGAGTATGGCAAAGAAAAGCACGCCTCTGCCTTTGCTTGGCTTCATTCAAGATGTGCATGTGTTTGTGGGGCATGGCTCACAGGGCCAGGAAAAGGTGGGTGGCTGGATGCTGAGGTGTGTGCTTTTGGTTATAGCCGTTATAGTCGTTGTTTAAATGGTTTTGGCGTGCGCTGTACGGAGTTTAAATGATTACAGGGTGTCCTCTTTGTTGTCAGCTGTTTGAGTTTGCATAGTGATGCAATGCTGTGTACAAGCTTTGTAGTAAAGACGTTGATTTCTGATGAGAATTGATTTAGTGCTGCCAGCCAAGGTTTCTGTCCAATTACATCCTGGCTCAATTCCAGCTTGGCAGGGTTGAATGATAAAGCAAAACTTTCATTTCCCAAGCTCAACTTCTGCGTGCGGTTTAAAAACAGCAATATCAGACACAGCATGTTAAAAAAAAAGAGGGCTTAAATGTTCATTTTTGCAGTAGCAAGGGCAGGAATCATGGCAAGATGCTAGTGCAGATGAAATACAGGGATATACGTGTCAAGTAGCAGTCTCTGAACATTAAGGCACCCAGCACTTCCATCATCAAAGCATTGCCCTGCAGCAGGTAAATATGTAGCTTTGCATTACAGCTCATGCTGCTAAAAAATTGACTGATGCGCACTTCTTTAGCAATGTGACCTTTTCAGCTCAGCCTTATATGCCCTCGAATGAAGTTGCCCTCTTGTGATACAGCCTTTAACTTCCACGGTCAAGGTAGCTGATAGCGCTGGACCCCTCTGAAGACACCTCTTTCTACACCAATGGGATAATTCCCTTCTAAAATGGCTAGCAGATCTTCTAGCCAGCAAAGCAACTCCTGTCATGAGCAACGCATTCCCCTCAGATGGCCAGCAAAGCCTTCTAGCCAGTAACCCTAGATTATCGCTTCCTCTACATATATATGTATGTATGTAAGATGTTGTTTGAGTTGTTGGTTTTCCATTGATTAATGCCAGAGGTGGTAGACGGAGGAAATGCCAGAAAATGTGAATTTTTGCATTCAGAAGGCAGCCTCTCACAGCCATTCATCCCGTCGACACCATTTTAGTACCAAAGTGTAGCTGGCATTGAGAGCTGCCCAAGCACGTGCCCAATTTTATATGGGTCGCTTTGCGTGCTGAGATAGACTGGGTTAAGCACATATGGTGCACGTAAACTTTAATGTGGTGATTTCCATGGGGAAATGGCTCAAATCCTCATAAAACACCAACCACTCAGCCGTTTCATTTCATTTTTGTTGCAATAATAATTTTTCTAACAATGATTACCATAAAAAATGTTCCAGGTTGGTGCAGTGGGCGATCTGGTATGAAAAATTTGTGGAAAAAAGTGGGGTTCACGCTGCGGGCAATTCGACACGTGCACCCCTATTTGCATTTTTTAAGCTCAGGTGTTATCAGCAGGGTGCTAAGCTTAGAAACTGCAAGCTAGGGTGTGCATACTCTGGGAACATTTCTAAAACGCCCCCTTTTCAGTCGACCACCTCTGGATTAATGCTGCCGATAAAACTAAATAAGTGACGCCTGGTGTATATGCTGCTCCTGCTGCTGCTGCTGCTGCTGCTGCTGCTGCTGCTGCTCAAATATAACCCAAGGCCGCTATTTCAAGCTGCACCCCATCTGACCCCTAATGTAAGGAGCAACAGGGAACTGTCGTGCCTTGCGCTTTTGAGGGGGCTCACCTGCTCCCTTATCAGGGTCCTCCTCCTCCCTCAGCTACTCTTCAGGCTGAGCAGGGCCCGTGCACCGCCAATCTTGCTGCTTGATTGATTGGGATAGGTTGCAAGGGCAAATGTGGTGATTGCAACGCCGGCAATTCAGGGCACAAGGCTGATGTTCTTGATCGGTAATGACTGCATCATAGCCTGCAATGGTCTTTCTGCTTCTGGTCTCCAGCTGTAACTTGAGCTTCAGCGGGGTGTACAGGTCCCCAGGAGCGTCTGTTGGTACTTAGCATCTGGACCTAGTGCCAATCCAAAAGATTTTCCCGTCATTTGTTAAACAGGCGTCGGCAGCGCGCTGAGCGTCATTCAAAAAGCCTGAACATATTAAAATATACGGACCCCGAGAACCGTACGTCCATGAATTCACTGCCCCCCTGAAACGTATGAATATTTTATGGTCAAAACGTGAAACCGCCCCCCCCTAAAAATTAAACTGATAATTGGGGGGGGGGTCTCCAGGATTTTACTGGGCCAATTTCACGTATTAATAGATATATTTTTGGAATTCTCAGCTCAAGCTCAGTCGATTGGCACCCTTGTTGGGGCATTTGATTTAAGGGGGGGGGGATCTGGGTGCCTGGTCATAGAAATGCATGGAATGTCCCCAAGTAGGCCACGGGGGTGTGTTAAGGCAAAATACCAGCAATCGATTCCAAACTTGCAGTTTACGCATTGCATTATGCATAAGTTGCGTGACTGAAGTAAAAAAGTGTTTTGGCAAAGGTTTTGGCTGGATTTGTGCACTAAACAGGTGTTCAGTGCAAGAAGAGTCATCTTCAGTACTTTTTAGTTAGGTCCAGGCATACATCATTTATTGCACTCAATTTGCTCTACAAGATAAGGTGTTTTTGCGCATCCCAAGGAGCTTGCCTTGACATCCCTTTCCACACATACTGACCCTGCACCCAAAGCTCCAAAAGCACTTCACCCAACCCCGCTCTTTATGTGCACCCAACAAACCCAACAAAGCCTGATCAGCATGTACCCGCAGAGCTTTTATTCCTATCTTGCATGGTGTTTGCACAGTGTTTCATTTCAGGTGGTGCCCTCTGGCAAGCAGAGGCATCTCCACTTGACTGTTAAGTACTGCTGGAACAAATCACACAGATAATCCCAAAATCACTTGGACACATATATAAGCTAGTTCTTAGCAGCTTCTTGCACTAACCCTGCACCCAAACAAACAAATGTTGTTACTACTCTCAATCACCCTCAGTGTCTAAAACAAGATGTACGTGGGTGCTTGGTTACAACCATATTCCAGATGTTGTGAGATATTGATTGGTGCGTAGCTGTGTTGATTTTGACAGGATTAGTTCAATTAGTCCAGCAGAATGTCTGGTAACAGGCACCTTGCCAGAACAGGCATTCTGCCAAAGTAAGGCGCTCTTGTTGCCAATAATCCATTTGGGGGGGGGTGTTTACTTGGTTGCAGGTATGCATTGAGAAAGGCTGTGGGATTTATCCTAGCAACTTGTCCGTCCGCGTTTTGCAATCCGCACTAAATGCATGAATGAAGTGTTGGCTGGGTTTTGTGGAGTTCTCTGCTTGCAGAAGAAACCAAGTATTGCAGGCGAGTGACTCGTATGATGCGCTTCTGCACAAAAGTGCATGCTTCCCTTTCTTTTACACCTTTATAAAAAAAGTCTATTTTTTTTTGCCTGTGTAGTGCAGTTTCTGTGTGCCCGAGTGCTGTCAGTGCTCCCTTTTGCGGGTACCCTTGGTTGTTAACGACCCAGCTGCCTGCTTGGTTTTTCCTTTTCAGGATTTCTTTCCTTTTTCTCTATCTTCCTCCCCCTTTTCCTAGGTGCTCCGGTCTCATCTTTCTCGATTGTTTGCCCATTCCCCAGATGTGATTCCTCCTGCCTACTGTAAGAGCCGTAACAGAAGCAGTGACCAGTGCAAAGCACGTGCCCAATCAATCATGCGCCAATCAGGGCTGTGCAATGACACCGTCATAGCACTTTTGCACCGTAATTACGGTACAATTGACGGTCCGTACCATCAGACCGTCAAAATGACAGTGTCTCAGAATTGACGGTGTCGACCGTCCAGACGGTCGAGGGGACCGTCCACTGTAATTACTGTGTAAACTCTTTTTGCTGTAAAAAATGAGACCAAATCCTGGTCAAGACACAAATATTTTGCTATCTTTTTTCCTTTCCTTCTCCATTCATTATTATGCTTATTGTTTTTTGTACTAACAACACACATGCAACATTTAGAAATGAGGAGAAAAGAGCCAAAATGGCCATTCTTGGGTCAAAATACCATTTTTGGCCTTTTTGCGATTTTTGGACCGTACCGTCATGCACCGTCATGACGGTCCCCAAACTCCAATATGACGGTCTGACACCGTCATTCACGGCGTCAACCGTCAGACAGTATTTTGACAGATTGTACTGCCACCATCATTGCACAGCCCTGACGCCAATCCTCCTCAAAATATGGGTTTTCAACATGACAACCCAGTACATGAGGCCACTGTACTATAATGCACCCTTTCGATTTGCGTGGAGGGTCAGGTTAGAAGGTGTAGGGTAGAGGAGTGCTCAGGGCAAAGGCCCGAATTTTGTTTTGCCTGTAAGGGTATTTTGTGGACGGCGTACTGGTGGCCCTGTCCTGTTTTTGCATGCACTAGACTCCTATACTGAGTAGGCCCATCAAAGAAACGCAGTTTGTGTCCTCTCACGTATGCTGTATTACAGAGTCGGAGTTTACCTCTTCCGTCGGAGGGCAGCAGCTCAGTCACAGCAGGGGCAGCAGCAGCAGGAGGGGGGGGTGACTGGGCAACTGCCTCAGGCATGACTATCTACCAGCAGCAGGCTGTGCTGGATGCCTTCAAAGTGAGGATGTGGATCACATGCGTCAATGCATTTTGGTGCCAATACATCGGAATGTATGCATCTTCTATGGGAGCTCTATTCTCTTTCTTCTGGAAAATGCTAGCTTTCTCCAGTCACAATGGGCTAACATAGATTGCCATGCTCTTGCCATCCATAACAAGGTTTGGGAATTAAGGCAGTGGCACTGACAGAGAGGATACTTTGCTGGGGCTGCATCTGCTTTCCCTCTTCCGTTTGCTCTTGTTACAAGTTGTTTTACCTGGACTCCCCATGCTTTCGACTGTTATGGGCAGAGAACACTGCTATGCGGTGCGATGCACGCTGGCTTGCAAGCCACATTTTCGTGAAAGATGTGGGTACTTTATGACTGGGGACGGGAAGGCACGGATTAAAAAATGTATGCTGGTTCTGAGAAACCACTCAACAATGTGCTGTAGAAGCACCCTTAATTAAAATCTCGACATAAATGTCTCATCTCATCTGCACTCTCTTCTTTCCAGGCTCCTGGACGCCGGATCCTTGTCGCCACCAATGCTGCTGAGGAGGGCCTAGATGTGCCTTGCTGTGAATTTGTTTTGCGCTTCTCACCACCTGCGACAGGCGTGCAGCGTGTACAGGCAAGTAGATGAGGGTGTTGTAGAGCTGCAAGGCCAAGGCATAGTTCACAGTCTGCGTGTTAGAATGAAAATCACGCCAACGTCCAGTGTTGAAGAATATTGTTTTAGCAATACACAAAGCAAATAGCAATGCCTTTGTAAATGGAAATGGATGGACTCAGTACAAACCATGCGGTGCCCATCCCATTCATGTTCAGGCAAGAGGGCGTAGTCGCAAGCTTGGAGCGCAGTATATGTGCCTCATTCAGGTACGCAAAAAATACGACATTGCAGTGCTGAGGCATCAACACAATGGATTTGGCATGTACTGTTTTTGTTAACGGTGAATCTGTCATTTTCCCATGGTGAATGACTTGGTTGAGACACCATCAATCAAATACAACTAATCTTGCTAGTACAGTAAAAGCATCAGCACAGGTCGCACAACTTTTCTTGTTGTATCAACCTTCAACCCCTGCATGTACAGCGTGCTGTCACAAAAGATCAAAGCCAAGCGGCAGGAATTTCCTGCATCAAGTTTAGACAGATCATGATTCCGCCCTGTCTTTCTCTTTGGAACATGCTCATAATCTATACATTTTTTGCAACCGCTTCTTTGTGAGCCTCAATGGCAAGGCTATACTGTGCCCCTACCTTGCTATATTGCCTACAGTGGCTGTTAGCTATGGCTGCTTGCCATTTGTCATATTGTTTCCCTGCTATATTGACTCATGCTGTCGTGCACATGCCCCTACCTTCTGATCACACAGTTGCACACAGGGGCACAACATGGCGGTAGTGATGCTGCCCTGCAAGGCAAGTCTGATGCTGAGGAGGCAGCCCTGAAGCGCGTGCTGTCCAGGGTGGCCAACAAAGGAGCTTCAAGTAGTGTTTGCTGATAGCCGGACGGTAACCGCTCTGAAATCTGTATAAAAACGTTGCTTAAAAGGGCTTCCGGCGGATGCCATTTCTGTGCTTCGTGCAATTCACATATCCACGTAACATTCCTCCCCTCTTGGCAACTCTACCCTCGGAGTGTGACTTGGCTCCCTGCCAGAGTTCCAGGTGGAGATTCAACTTGCCAGAGGACGCATAGCGGTTGACTTAACACTTTGTAAGTCTGCATCCACACTTGCCAAAAATCACTAGGTCGGAAATCACCTTTTTAGAAAAAGAAAAAACTCCCCACAGTAATTAAGGAAATAGGAGCCACTTTGGTACCGAGTTCCGTAAAGCTCCTCCACCGCAAAAAGGAAACGAAAAATCAATGGGGATCAAGAGGGTTGCAGGCTTGGCCTGAAACCGGCTCCTGATGAGAGTTGATAAAAGTACTGGAAAGGGCACGTCTGGTATGGGCAAGTTTAGCAGCAAAGTCCACAGATAGAGTGCACATGGAGCTTGGAGGCACGCTTCTTTACTCTTTGAGAATCAAGACCCAGTTCCTTGAAAGGCTTTAGAGTGTGAGTGTTGTAGATGGTGTCACCCACACCCAAAAGGTGCAGAGATCTTAGTGCTGTTCCTTTGCGGCGTTCAGCTGGTTCTGAGGTCTGGTGTCTTCACAATACTTGATCTCAACGAGGTGGATGTCACGCTGAGGTTTGCTGAGGTCTTTAGGTTGATGCTGTCTGGGGTTGGTGGCTCTATTGGTGGCTGGCGGTGCTGCTGAGGTGCTCCCAGTCTCCCTCAATTGCCCCCTGCCACTTCGAAGAACCCACCCCCCTACATTAGTTTGTTGTTTTTGTGTTTTTGCAGCGATGGGAGTAATCAGCACAAAATTTGGGTGGCTGGAGGTAAATCTGTCTATCTGACAAGCGAGGTGGGAAGAGCCATTTGGGAACAATTATACTTTCAGCCGTTTCAGGAACCTGGAGATTTTGCATGGTCATCCGTTCGTTGCTGCCCATGTCATTGGAGACAATGCATGACCCTAAGCAGCCTGTTTTGCTGATAGCCTTAAAGATTTTTTTTTTTTTTTTTGGGGTGGTGTTACAGCTACGGCCCCCAGCAGGGACCTGACAGACAACAAAAAAAAGAGGAGAGAGGGCTCAAGCAGAGGAGAAA
>Ga0307974_1001742_pt1 | contig 15175 bp, 16 predicted proteins | sample OrgLakmetagen784_FD_201812 | JGI IMG/M metagenome (GOLD analysis project Ga0307974, IMG submission 201812) | Saline water microbial communities from Organic Lake, Antarctica - #784 | ecosystem: Environmental > Aquatic > Non-marine Saline and Alkaline > Saline | place: Antarctica: Organic Lake... | reverse complement strand
CCTACTAGTGCATCCTGCACCTTGCACCTTGCATCATCGTTACTAGCTACTAGCTACTAGTCGTGCCCCCTGATCATTCCTACTAGTGCTGCTAGTACCGTACTGTGATTGCTACTAGTGCGACTACAACCCCGTGGTCGGCCAGGTAGTTGCCCTGAAATCCCAATGGTCCGCGGTCAGGCCAGACTCTTTGGGTTCAAGTTTTTTGCCTGATCAGGTCAGCACACACACACACACACACACACACACACACACACACACACACACACACACACACGCACGCACGCACGCACGCACGCACGCACACACACACACACGCATACACACACATTTACTTGTCCCACATGATCAGGTCAGCAATTAACTGTCTGACATGAATGTTTCCGTTTTCTTACGTGCTTGGGGTGTCATCACCACTTGCGCGTATAACGATTCCCTTTAAGAATCGAGAATGGACATAACCAGACATTTCATGGGTGCATACTTGTACAACAATCGTACTAGTGAGCATGCATGTGTGATTTTGAGCTCAGCCATCCTCATAGCCAACTGCACACAGACAAACATGCAGCTATGCTCTTCCAGGTGGTTCCAGTTTGCGCAACTACTCCCCGTGCAATTCTTTGGTGGCCCAGACTAGATTATGGCATGGCAAAACTAAACTGTGGCATGGGAATCCTATAACGTTCACATGGGTATTCAATGTGGGTTGTGTGTCTTGGCAGGGAAAGACCAAACTATGGCACAGCAACACAGAAATCAGTGCCTTATAACAACTCCCTAGGCAATTACCTGGAAGATCTGCGTGCGTGACTCCAAGTCTGGTAGCCCGAACTCGACCTTTCGATCTAGACGGCCTGGTCTCATGAGTGCAGGGTCTAAAGTGTCTGGCCTGTTGGTGGCCATGAGCACCTGCGACACACAAACACACAAAAGGGTGGTACGCATTAAGAGCGATGTATTTATGTGAGTGTATATGTGTGTGTATATGTGTGTGCATGTGTGTGTGTGCGCGTGTGTGCATTGATGGAGTCCATGAGCACCTGCGACACACAAACACACAAAAGGGTGGAACGCATTAAGAGCGATGTATTTATGTGTGTGTAAATGTGTGTGTATATGTGTGTGCATGTGTGTGTGCGCGTGAGTGCATTGATGGAGTCCATGAGCACCTGCGACACATAAAAGGGTGGTACCCATTAAGAGCGATGTATTTATGTGTGTGTATGTGTATGTGCATGTGTGTGCATTGATGGAGTCCATGAGCACCTGTGACACACAAACACACAAAAGGGTGGTACGCATTGAAAGAGCGTGCGGTAAAGAGTGTGTGTAGAGTGCATTGATGGAGCTCATGAGCACCTGTGACACACAAACACACATGAGGGCACACACAGCTGAGGTAATGAGTGGTAATAAAATATATTATAAAATATCATGCGTGGGGTATCTTACTCACGCGTGGTGTATATTAATAAATCGAAAATTGCGTACTTTTACAAGTTTAAGGAAACCTGCGGGATTTTCTCTTATCCTGATTCTTAGCGACGCCCTAAATAGTTGAGGGGGTGCGGATGGTGCGGATTGAATAGACGCATTCAGCACACAAGACCGCCATAGCTTACTTTCAGTCCGGTACCAGCGGAGTTCAAAACCTGCGGGATCCCTGATCTTACTCACTCACCTTGGTATTGTTCACGTAATAAGAACTAAAACATCCAATCTCCAGCAAGCTGAACAAAGCAACACCCTCCTCAACAACATTTCCACACACATAAAATTTAAAGAAATCGACTTTCCAGCAAGCTGAACAAAGAAGCACCACCAACAACAATACCCACAACAACATTAACAACACGGCATTGGTTCACAATCTTTCTTCTACCAAGGTGCAACAGACTCACACACATACACACACACGCACACACGCACACACGCACACCTTGACATTCCCTCGTGCATCAAACCCGTCTAACTGGTTCACGATCTCCAGCATGGTTCGTTGCACTTCATTGTCACCTCCGGCTCCGTCGTCAAAGCGCGCTCCGCCGATGGCATCTACCTCATCAAAGAACACCACGCACGCCTGCAGTATGTGCCACGTGTGTGTGTGTATGTGTGTGTGTATGCGCTTGCATTTATTTTTGTGAAGTATCATCAAAGAACACCAATCAAGCCTGAAGTGTATGTCACGCGTGTGCGTGTGCGTGCGTCAAACAATCACACACACCAATATACAAGCAGGTCACTACACACGCATAGATGCAAGCAGGCAAGCAGACGCGTCTGCACCATGCTGTAGCCTGTTCCCCAGCCCTTTACACACACACACACACAAACGTCCACAAAGCTACACACATAAACCATATTTTGGAGCGACCATCTCAAACAGCTCATACACCATTCGTGCACCCTTGCCCACACAAACCCAGCTGCACCCACCTTTCTGGAGTGCGCCATCTCAAACAGCTCGCGCACCATGCGTGCACCCTCGCCCACTTTAAAGCACCACACGTACACAAGTACCACACGTAACGCACATACCCAGCTGCACCCACCTTTTTGGAGCGCGCCATCTCAAACAGCTCGCGCACCATGCGTGCACCCTCGCCCACGTACTTTTGCACCAGCTCACTGCCGATGACCCGAATGAAGCAAGCGTCTGTGCGGTTGGCCACTGCTCGCGCTAACAGGGTCTTGCCAGTGCCGGGGGGGCCATACAGCAGCACACCCTGCATGTGCGTGTACGTGTGTGTATGCGTGTGTGCATGTGCGTGTGTGTGTGTACGTTTGTGTGTGTACGTTTGTGTGTGTGTATTACGACCTTGTTTTTATCATGGGGGTGTGTGGTCCATGACCTTACCTTCATCTTATTCTGGGTGCACACACACACACATTACACACAAACACACACTTGTAGTAAGCAGTGATAGCATACAGAAACACAAGCCCTTGCACAAAAGAATACCCACACAAGCCCTTTTGCATACTCGCAACACATATACACAAACACACGCGCACACACACACACACACACACACACACACACACACACACACACAAACACACCTTTGGTGGGTCGATACCCAAGCGCACAAACTTCTCTGGGTGCAGCATGGGCAGCTCCACCACTTCCCTCATCTTTTCTATCTGATCCTTACAGCCACCAATGTCACTGCGCAGTGTAATGTGTGTGTGTGTGTGTGTGTGTGTGTGTGTGCTTCTGTGCAAGCATGTCGCACACGCTTGCCTACAGGTGAAGTCAGGCTTCTCCTTCATTACTCAACTCATGCATGCATGTGCTTGCATGAGTATGCACATGCATGTTACACACACACACTCATTCACCTGTAGGTGATGTCAGGCTTCTCCTCCACAGTCATCATCGTCACAGAGGGATCGATCCGAGGGGGCAGTGGAATTTGGATCTGTAGTGGGTGGGGTGTGTCAAACTAAGTAGGGGATGGATGGAGAGGTGCTGCCTTAGCAATAGGAAGCTGTGTATACAGTAGGTATTAAACACACGTGCATGTACACACAAGCAGGCGCACACACACACACACACTCTCTCTCTCTCTCTCTCTCTCTCTCTCTCTCTCTCTCACACACACACACACACACACACACACACACACGTAAACACACCTGGTACTTTGTACGATCCACCCCCACGCGCATGCCCTCCTCAATGTCTGTGGGAGCCACTTTGTCGCCCAGGCCCACCACAAACTTGGCAATCTGCTTCACGTTAATGACGTACTTGGCCTCATCGGTGTTGGGGTTAATGATCTTGGTGCAGCGCGCCACCTGCATGCGAGGGTTTATATGCATGCACATGCGCTGGCATTTCCGGGCGTCATGGTGTCTGTGCAATTTGTGTCCACGGGTGAGCGGTTGTGAGTAGTGTGCAACCGAGCGTGCATGTGTGTTGTATGTGTGTCTATAGTGTGCACATGCTTGTGCATGTTTCTGAGTGAGTGAGTGTGTGTGCATGTGTGTGTAAGTGTTTGTGTGCGCGTGTATGCACGTGCGCTGCATTTGTGTGCGTGCATGCGTGCGTGTGTTGAGTGTGTGTACGCCTTATGAGTGTTTGTGTATGCATGTGGTTTTTGCATGCGTGACAAATGGTTTGAATTATCTGTGCGTATGCATGCATGCATGTGTGTGCGGGCGTATGTGTGTTTGCGTATACGTAAGGCGTAAGGCAATTAGGAAAGCCCTAACTCGAGCACTGCTGCCTCTCCCCTGTCTCTCCTTTACCTGCAGAGGCTGCTCCTCCTGCATCATCTGCTTGTCACTGACCAGGTCCCATCTGCTGGGAGGGGCCAGACCTGTGTCGCTCTCCTTGACCCCACACACATCGTTTACACGCTTCAGAATGTCCTTCAGGTCGCCCTCTGCTTTCTTAATGGGCGCGGTGTAAGGACCGGAACCGTAGTTCTTGAGGAACGCAATATCCAGGGCGTCCAGCGCCTGAATGGGCTGGTCCTTGTCTTCTTGAACGTCCGTAGCATCCTTTCCTCCTTTCTTCTCAACAGGCATTTTAAGTTCTATTTACAATTTATAATCAGTAACAATTGTTCTCAAAATTCGAACCTCCAGATCTGCCCCTCCAAATTACAGATTGGTAATTGAGGGAACATTGGGTTTACTGCTCGCGGTTGCGGTGATGCCGCTTGTATTAATGGTGCCACCAGTCAAACGAGGCACGAGGCAAATGGTTCTTAGGGGGAAAGAAATTGCTTTTGACATCTTGGCAAATACAAAAACATCGATTGAGACAGGAGCTTCTTCAATGCTTACAGGGGTGCAAGCGCAAACACGATAAGATAAGTGAGACAGATAAGTTCTTGATGCCAGAACTTTTTTGCTTGGCCCAGACCGAATGTACTAAGATCAGACAGTTTCCTACAAGAAGGAGCTATATACATACCGTGCACACAATGTTTAAAGGAAACATGTGCACAGCACATTGTATTGTGCAAACAAAACACCTCACAATGCTCGTGGGTACCCCCACTGTGACTTCAACTCCGACAGGAATGCAGCAAGCCACACACTCTGGGCCGCCTGCGGAGGCAGTACCGCAAGCACGTCCTCCATGCTCATAACAGGAGGCATCGGTGCCCCTTCTTGCTGCTGTTGCTGCTGCTGGCCTGTCAAAACCAAAGGAGAAGCACCGGCAGCCCCAGCTCTCCCTTTCTGAACCCTTTTACGGTTCTGAGCGACGCGTCTGTTGCTAGCACTGCCGCTGCTGTTGGCACTTTTACCTGGCTGGGGCGTAGGCATAAACGCATCCAGACTTTGAGGTACAGACACACCCACACCCACACCCTGAACAACAGGAGCCACAAGGCCTGCCTCCACTAGCAGCGAAGGCAGCACTGAGTCTGAGGTAGAAGGGCGCGGCACGCGCAGACGTATGGCACGCATCAGCCCGCGCTGCCACTCCCTGTGTGCGTGTGCGTGTGTGTGTTTGTATGTGTGTGTGCGACACCCTCCCTGTGTACTGTGCGTGTGTGTTTACAAGAAAGGACGTTCAATACGGTGCGTTTGGTGATATTTACCCTGCACGCTCAACAACCACGCAAGGGACGCACACCCATCTTGGCAATGTTGGCACGGAAATTTAGGCTTCAAGCTCGGAAAGGTTTTGCCCGGCCAAGACACTTCCTGCTGTGCAAACACGACCAACTGTGTGGGGCGCGAGTATGCACACTCACCTATACACCTGCAAAATACAAATGCAACACCCTCATCACATACCACCAGCAGCAAATGCCACACATATGCATACATATACACATCCGCAACGGCATGTACAGATGTACAAGCTCACACACACACTTATGCACGATCACACATACCCAACACACACACACAAACACACAAACACACACACACACACACATGCGCACACCTGTCAGGGGCGGTGCAAGCTAGCTGTGCCACCCCCAGCAGCATCAGCACCAGTGCCCTGGGGCTGGCGGTGTGCCATTGCTCCCCACACGCACGGTAAAAGCCTGTGAGGCGTAACGATGTGTACTTCAGTAGCGGAAAGTTGCACTGTTCTGCCCTTGTGTATATGTGCATGTGTGTATGCGTGCGTTCGTGGGTGTGAATGCTCTGCACACGCGCGTGGCAGAAGCACATGAATTGCTGCAAAATGAACACAGTCACGCTTGGTTCCCCCTTGGAGTAACTGTACTGACATCCACGATATTACATCCACGATATTACATTCACGATATTGATCAAGTACTTGCAAATGTACACAACTGACTTGTGCGAGTTAAACAGGAAGTCAGCCTGTAGCTAACTTGGCCTGCTTCAAATGTACCTTGCGCAAGTTAGCTGCTGATGCCTCGGTGGAACCGCATGCATCACACACCCAATGACTTGATTGCCTGGCCCTATCACAAGGACCGTTCCAGTAATCATCAGCGTGCCTTCTTCTTACATCAGTGACGCGCTAATGTTAGTAATGCTAAGGTTAGAAGACACGTCAAAGATGACGCAAAATCTTAGGCTGCCGTCGTTACGCGCAATTCACTTATGCGCAAAGCTGGAAGGTACACTGCACGGGAATTACTCCCTAGACGGTAAAGTAGGCCAGTGCAGATGGTCTGTTAGACTCTGAGTCATCCCAGCCAAGCCCCACCCAAAAAGGGGGAATTGATGCCCCTTTCCTGAATTGCACATCTGAGGTCACCCAAGGTCTCTATACATAAATGTAACACCTTTGCATGAACTATAATGGTTTAGGGTTAAGGGTGAGAGTGGGGGGCTGGATTTGTACCATTTCTTTGCCAAAAAGGTGGTATGGGTGTAGAAATGCGGGTTTTGGTCTGAATTTCACCAATTGTTTTGTTGCCAGGTAGGTTTGGGGTTAAACCATACCCATCAAAGCAAAAATAAAGGGGGGTGAAAATTTGTCCCTAAAGGACAGTGCGTGGGCCTGTTTGTGGGCAAAAATGGTGCATTTCAGGAAACCCTGGAAACAAGCTTTCTGGCCATCACCTGAGAGCCGGGAGCCCTTTAGTATGCTCCCAAGGCATGCCCTGCCAAGTTCTATGGTCTGGAATGCTGGGTTTGGGCCGTGGTGGGCAGCGACAGCTGAGATTATCAAAAGCCACTTTAGCTTGCACTAGCAACCTCCCACATAAGAAGCATAGGCTTAGTATTATAAGAACATCCAAAATCTTTAATGACAGCTCACCTAGTGGCCTCACGGATGGAGCTTTTGGAAATCCACTTTCTGACAGGGATTTCCACCCTGCCCACCTGGGCACCTCCCGCCACAAACTGAGTGCGCAGGGATGCTTAGGTATATCTAGTCAAGGGTCCTGTATACTTAAATGTACTTTTCGGCTTTGAGGCAAGAACTCTCACAGGGATGGCTGGCCTGACTCTGAGCTCAGTTCCAGTGCCTGAGGCTTGTTTAAGCCTGATACTTTTGTCTCTTGTGACATTTTCTTTTGGCACTCTACTGTACATTACGTTGTCAAGCTACCGTGTCTGCGTATCGTGCTTTCCTGATGTGTGTTCTGTAACATTTTAGATGAGGTGCAACCTGCCATTACAATAAATTGGTATCGGTTATGTCCCGTGAGTGTAAACAGTACAAGTTCACGATGCAGGTAATTTCTAATGATGAGCCTTGATCTATGACTTTCATAAAGCGGTTCGGTATATGTTATATTTTTATGACATATGGATAGGCAGGGAGACCATAACATTGGCTAATCTGTGACAAACAAGTGCAGTAAAAATAATTTGGTCCTTTAGACCCAGTGCTTCTGTAACACTACAGAATCTCGAAAATCTTGCATCTCTGCTCATTTGACAGAGTGTGCTCATTGGTCAAAGGGGGTATAACCATTAATACTTTTTGGAAATTTTGAGCAGCTCTGTTTTCTTGCATCAATGACAGATCCAGTTTCTCAGCAATGGGGTCTCTGTTATGTCCCTGTGAGATGTTCTCAACCTGCTCTGCTACGTAACACAACTGCTCGTATCAGGAGGTTGTCTCGAATTTGCTTTTTGGTTTGGGGAGGAGGGGCCTGTCTAATACCACGTGACGGTTTGAGGAGGGGCCTGCCTGTCTGATACCACGTGACGGTTTGACTTAAGATTGAGAAGTGAAATCAGGGAGATTCAAGGGCAAGGCACAGCATTTTAAGCCATGAAAGGCACTAACCTGCCCACCAGGCCTCTTCCTTGCGTGACATGGCAAGCACCGCCTGCTGGTGCTCCTGCTGCTGCTTCTGCTGCTGCAACCTAGCAGATTCATGCTTGGTGGGGGGGAGCTCTAGCACCTGTGCATGACAATTGTGTGTGTGTGCCTGTGTGTGTGCGTGTGAGGTGTGAGTGTATGCATGCAGGGTTGTTCAGTTCGATTTTTTGGGAGCAAGGGTTCGATAAAGTTTGTGAAAGTTCTAGAACCCTCGAACTGTTCGAGCAGTTTGATGTGCAATTTCGAAAATAAAGGATTTTGCTGGTTTCTGTGGTCATATTCGTCCAAAACATGCTTGAGTTGTCTTAAGTACATATAATGTATTATATCTAATCAGTACACATAAAATCAGAACGTTTGACGGCCATCTAAGGCTTTTTCCTGCATTTTTGACTACAATTTTGATCCCAAAATTTCGAAAAAAGGGCATAAAGTTCGACGGACTTTTAATAGCTCTCAAACGGCATTCTTAGGGTTCGTTAAAATGCGTGATAGTTCGCGAACCCGAACTTTTGATCGAGCCCCGAACTGAACAACCCTGTATGCATGTGTATGTGTGTGTAATTGCATGTGTTTGAGATGTATGTGTGAGGTTTGTGCAAGTGTGTGTGTGTGTGCCTTTGCATATATGATTGTGAGCCGGTGTGTGTACGTGAGTGTATGCGTTGATTTTTAATTACGTGTGAGCGTCAAAAATGCCGGGACCTTGCTCTCTATTTGTTCAAGATGTGGAATTTCATTCACCACATCAATTTCAACTGTGGAATGTAGCATTCTTATTTCCTGGCAATCCCACGACCTCTCACACACACCGACACACACACACACACACACACATACACACACACACACACAATGGCCTACACGCACAAGTACACACGCACACACACACACACGCACACACACACACAATGGCCTACACGCACATACAGGCAAAAACACATACGTGCACACATGCACACACACATCAACAAACACACACAGGCATGCACACACACTCATGCACACATCTCACTCCCACCTGTGTAGTGCCTGGAGGAGCAGCGAGCGCTGCTGGTGCGGGACCGCTGGCAGGGTTGGCGTTAGAGAAGGGCGAGAAATTATACTGAGACAGCCCCCAGGCCTATAGGGAAAAGTGTTTGTTTGGTGTGAATGTATATGTGTAGGGTCGGCCAAGATCATGTACACATATACGTACATACGGTGTATAAACAACATTTTTAGCAGGCAATTACCATACGTACATACGGTCATATACGTACATACGTACATACGGTCATATACGTACACACGTACATAAGGTCATATACAATTTTTGGTCAACCCTAAGTGTGTGTGCAATGGGTGGGCAAGAGAGAAGGGCTGGAAGATGTATCGAGGGGAGCCTCCCTGTGAGGATAAGGGTGTCTGTGTTGCACGTGAATTGGTAAGCGCAGCAATGAGAAAGGCAAGGAATTTCACTGGGAAAACCTTCCCTGTGCGGAAAGACAGTCTGTGGCACGTAAATTGGTAAGCGTAGTGAAAAGAGGGGCAAGGAATTCCACTTGGAAAACCTTCCCTGTGCGAAAAGACAGTGTGTGGCACATGAATTGGTAAGCGCAGTGAAAAGAGGGGCAAGGAAGCTCACTGGGAAAACCTTCCCTGTACGGAAAGACAGTCTGTGGCACGTGGATTGGTAAGCGCAGTGAAAAGAGAAGCAATGCACTGCAACAGGGTAGCGTCCCTGTGAGCAAGGAAAGAGGGCGTGTGCGATGTGTGTGTGCTTGTGTGTGTGTGTGTTTGTGTGTGTGTGTGTGCTTGTGAGTGCGTGTGTGTGAGTGTGTGTGTTTGTGTGTGTATGTGTGTGTGAGTGTTTGTGTGTGTATGTGTGTGTGTGAGTCTGTGTGTTTGTGTGTTTGTGTGCTTGGTGTGTGGATGAATAAGCGCAGAGGGTAAGGAGAAGGGTATGCACTTATAATGTGACACCACCTTCCCCCCTCTAAAACATGTGGAGGTTATTTATGTTCAGTTTGAATGTTTTACTGCAACGACGTGGCAACGAATTTAGACAACAAGCCATGCCTTGAAAGGCCACACACCTGCAGATGCCAAAAGGAGCGAGTTCAATGTTGTGAGGCTCACTTTATGTATGGCGACAAAAAAGATGTGGGGAGTGCCACTTTTGTATTAATTTTTTGTTGTACAAACATTTCCAAGGGTTTCTCAATACTTTCTCTATGTGCCTTTTTTGCAACGGTGAAAGAAGGTTGCAGTGTCCAGCACAAAAGAAGCTCCCCCGCTTCTAGAAGTGAAAGAATGTTGCAGTATCCAGCACGAAAGAAGCTCCTCCGCTTCTAGAACTATCATTGGGAGTGAGGCTAGCAGCCGCACTTCTTGACTGAAGGCCTTTTTTTGTAACTTTTTGTAAAAGATACTCCTCCGCTTCTAGAGTTAACGTTGGGGGTGATCACACGGTCTGCATTGGTTTCAGCATCCCTTAGAGTTATTCCTTAGAGTTGTTCCTTAGAATTAATGTCGGGAGTGATCATACAGCCTGCACTGGTTTCAACATTCCTTTTTAATGGAGTAAGACGTTAGGCAGGATTCGAGACACGTTTACATCGTCTGCTTATATATATAATCTTGGTGCGCTGAAGAGGATTGAGCGATGGAAAAACCCTTGTTTATCGGAACTCTTCAACCTAATTTGCAGTGAAATCAATCCACGTGCACTGTGGCGCAAAACATCCTCCTACGTTCATTACGTGAATCAGTGGCAATACCCGTTCCTCTAAGCAATAGTGGTGTTGTCACACCAAACCCTCTAACTTGTCACACCAAACCTCTAACTTGTCACACCAAACCCTCAAAACAATAGTAGTGTGGTCACACCAAACCCTCTAACTTGTCACACCAAACCCTCTAACTTGTCACACCAAACCCTCTAACTTGTCACACCAAACCTCTAACTTGTCACACCAAACCCTCTAACTTGTCACACCAAACCCTCTAACTTGTCACACCAAACCCTCTAACTTGCCACACCAAACCCTCAAAACAATAGTAGTGTGGTCACACCAAAACACCAAAACACTTAGAAACTGTTGGTGCTTGGAGAGCTATCTCGTATAGGGTAATTTTTGCGGGGCACACAGCAGCACAGCCTACCTCACCAAAAGGTGAGCTGACAGTATCCTCCTTTGGACCCACTGGTCTATACAGAAAGTACCCAGGTTCTGATCTCACCAGCATTACGGGTATGTAGGGTAGGCCATAACCGTATATATGCACCATTTTTGACCGTATATTACCGTATATTTGGTGATTTCCCTGCCAAAATTACCGTATATACACCTGGATAATATATATTTGATTTGATAGATGATACATTTTTGATTGATATATAGATGATATATATAGATGATATATATAGATGATATATATAGATGATATATATAGATGATATATATATGTGGTTCTGGCCAGCCTTACACATATGATAACGCACCATGAGGCCAAGACTCTCTCCTGTGTGTGTGGACCAACCACGTGCAGCTTCACGGCAGTACACCTGGACGCATGTTTTGGTTACTCACTGTTTAGTATTTGTGGGTGTGTTTAATTGTAACTCAGAGTATCACGGTCTACAGTTTCATTTCGTTTCTGTGCGTTTAGTTCGTGTGGGTGTGTTTAATCGTGGCTCAGATTATCATGGTCACTGGTTAGTGTGTCTGGGTGTGTTTTGGTTACTCACTGTTTAGTATTTGTGGGTGTGTTTAATTGTAACTCAGAGTAAACCGGACTACAGTTTCATTTCGTTTCTGTGCGTTTAGTATGTGTGGGTGTGTTTAATCGTGGCTCAGATTATCATGGTCACTGGTTAGTGTGTCTGGGTGTGTTTTGGTTACTGTTTAGTATTTGTGGGTGTGTTTAATCGTGGCTCAGAGTATCATGGTCACTGGTTAGTGTGTCTGGGTGTGTTTTGGTTACTCACTGTTTAGTATGTGTGGGTGTGTTTATTTGTGGCTCAGAGTATCATGGTCACTGGTTAGTATGTGTGGGTGTGTTTTGGTTACTCACTGTTTAGTATGTGTGGGTGTGTTTAGTTGTGGCTCAGAGTATCATGGTCTACAGTTTCATTTTGTTTCTGTGTGCGTGGACCAACCACGTGCAGCTTCACGGCAGTTCATCTGGCGACAATGGTGACTTAATCAATTGTCGAACATGCGTGACTCTGTGTGAAGCTATCCGCTCGTCTATTTGACGCACTGGGTGCTCTTGGCACAAGCAATTCACTCGTCTATTTGACGCACTGCGTGCACTTGGCACAGGCAATTCACTCGTCTATTTGATGCATTGGGTGCACTTGGCACGAGCAATTTACTCTTCTATTTGACGCACTGGGTGCTCTTGGCACAAGCAATCCACTCGTCTATTTGACGCACTGGGTGCTCTTGGCACAAGCAATTCACTTGTCTATTTGACGCACTGGGTGCACTTGGCACAAGCAATTTACTCGTCTATTTGACGCACTGGGTGCACTTGGCACAAGCAATTTACTCGTCTATTTGACGCACTGGGTGCACTTGGCACAAGCAATTCACTCGTCTATTTGACGCACTGGGTGCTCTTGGTGCGACTCTGGCTAGAAGAATGGCGATGGCAATCCTGTTTTAATTCGCAGCCGGTGCAAAGAATAATGCATCACGACAGTTCATCTGGTCAGGTGCAAAGATTAATACATCACGACAGTTCATCTGGTCAGGTGCAAAGAATAATACATCATTGCCACAACTGATACTTGAAGCACAAAGAGCCGAACGTGATCAGCAACAATTGTTTTCCGCATGTCGTCAAAGTCTCAATCCACGACCCCAATCCTATGATTAGGGTTGGTCAAAACCATGCATACATATGTATATACAGTGAATATACGGTATTTTTGGCAGGGAATCTACCGTACATACGATCATGTACGGTGCACACATACGGTTCTGGCCAACCCTAACTAAATTCCATTCTCTCACCAGCAGCCATTCGTGGTTCATAGGAGAGCATATGGATGATACTTATTACCAGACCATGACCACAGCAATCAAACGCACACTTTCCTAACGATTGCAGCACATTTAATAACGATGCGCCAACTTCAGAGACCAAATCTGTAACTAGCAGCCGAGCCACTCGTGGTCCATGGAAAGCGTATGGAGAACAGGGACCAGGTCATGGAAACAACAGACAAACAGTTGAAGGCTACAATATGCAAACCAGTTGAAGGCTACAATATGCAAACAGTTGAAGGCTACAATATGCAAAGCAGTTGAAGGCTACAATATGCAAACCAGTTGAAGGCTACAATATGCAAAGCAATTGAAGGCTACAATATGCAAACAGCTAAACCCTCCCCTGCTTTACTGATGTGGAGTGATCACAGCATATTCACGATCTCCAATCAGTGAAGGAACACACACAGTCATGACCTCCACCCGAAAAGAAGCCATCCTCGTACCCACAGCCTTTTGTGGTCGTCGAGTGTGCCCAGGGAGGACGTACAGCAGTTCACAGCCATGGGGGAAATGCGTGACCATATGACAATGATTTATGAAACCATCACATCATGTGTAGGGTTGGCCAAAACGGTGAATATACGGTATTTTTGGCAGGGCATTTACCATATATACGGTCATATACACATACGGTTCTGGCCAACCCTAATCATGTGCACCCCACCACCTACCTGTGCGGTCAAACAATGACATTATAGAAAACAACAGAGAAAAAACGCAGGAAGTGTAAACACCACTAAGTTAAAATGTTTCAGGACAAGACATTGCTTTGTGTTGTGCACCTCCCAATAGATGCAGAACCATGAGACACCCCACCAACAACATTGCCTGGGAATCTGTGAATCTGATGGCCTACCAGCAGCCATTCGTGGTCCATCAGAGTGCCTGGGGGCATCATGGCTAGAGCAAACAAGTGGGTGCCTCATAATCACAGCACATTCACAATTTTAACTGGTGGTAGAAGCATGTCCTTACCAGCAGCCATCCGTGGTCCATCAGGGTGCCTGGGGGCATCATGGCCAGAGCAAACAAGTGGGTGCCTCATGATCACAGCACATTCACAGTTCTAATTGGTGGTAGAAGCATTTCCTTACCAGCAGCCATTCATGGTCCATCGGGGTACCCAGGGAGGTCAGGGACCACAGCAGGAGCCCCAAGTCATTACCCGTAAGGGCGGCAAGGTGTGTGCGGCTCTACAAGGGAGTTGTGTGTGCGTGTGTATTTATGTGAGCCTACATGTGTGTGTGCGTGTGTGTGTATGTGTGTGTATGTGTGTATGTGTGTGTATGTGTGTGTGCGTGTGTGTCGACACTTGCATGTACACAGTTGCACAGATAGAGGAATGTTTGTGCATAAAACTTCTTTCACACTCATAGCGTGTGCAGCAGTCCTGCAGGAAAGATCATTTGAGCCGCAAAAGCAACAGCAAGCAGTGGTAAAGGGGACAAGCTGTACAACCACCAAAGCTGCTGCAGCACTTGCAGTGCAAGTGCACCAAGTGAAGCCCTAAACAAAACCACAGGTTGTGAAGCCCTGAACAAAACCACAAATTGTGAAGCCCTGGACAAAACCGCAGGTTGTGAAGCCCTGAACGAAACCACAAATTGTGAAGCCCTGAGAAAAATTGCGGGTTGTGAAGCCCTGAACGAAACCACAAATTGTGAAGCCCTGAACGAAACCACAGGTTGTGAAGCCCTGAACGAAACGACAAATTGTGAAGCCCTGAACGAAACCGCAGGTTGTGAAGCCCTGAACGAAACCACAAACTGTGAAGCCCTGAACGAAATTGCGGGTTGTGAAGCCCTGAACGAAACCACAAATTGTGATGCCCTAAACGAAACCGCAGGTTGTGAAGCCCTGAACGAAACCACAAATTGTGAAGCTCTGAACAAAG
>Ga0307974_1001734_pt1 | contig 15205 bp, 17 predicted proteins | sample OrgLakmetagen784_FD_201812 | JGI IMG/M metagenome (GOLD analysis project Ga0307974, IMG submission 201812) | Saline water microbial communities from Organic Lake, Antarctica - #784 | ecosystem: Environmental > Aquatic > Non-marine Saline and Alkaline > Saline | place: Antarctica: Organic Lake... | reverse complement strand
TGCTGCTGTTGCTGCTGCGGGCACAGCACTGCCCCCCCTCTGCATGCCCTCCTCAGCAATCTGCTCTGACTGCGCCTGTATGACCTTAGCACGCGCTTGTGCCTCCACCTCCTGCTCCTCCTGTGCCTGTGAGTGCAAGTTATGTGTGTGTGTGTGATCCTTTTAACTGCACATGCGTGTGTACGAGTGTTTCCTGGTGCCTTTTTGTTCCTCTTTCGCCTCCACCTTCTGCTCCTTCTGAGCTTGTGAGTGCAAGTTGTGTGTGCTTTTTGTATGTACAAATGGTTCTGTGTGCAAGTGGCTAGTAGCGACTTTACGGTCTTTGCTCGCTCCTGTGCCTGCAAGCGCAAGTTCTGTGTGTGTCTTTGTACGTGTATGTGTGAATCTGAAACCATTCGTGCCCAAAGGACCAGCACAGACCTCACACTCACGCCACAGCATTGACGCACATCACTCAAAAAAACAAGCTGTGTATGTATGCCAGAGACTAGATATATAATTACACCACTGTTAGCACTAAACACCATCCCTAACGATACAGCAATACAGAGATGACAAGTCATACGGTCATTTGGGACGTTTATTATGGTAAGATACGTGTTACATACAAAAAAGTGTTACATACAAAATATGTGCTACATTCAAAATACGTGTTACATACAATTGTATTTATTGAGCAATTTTGGGAGTGCCGATTTTTGACCCAAATGGACCTGATCGCCTCAAAATTACCCAACACGTTTCCAAATCTTTTTCAATATATCGTCTTATTAATATGTTATATAACAGCAATAAAAGCTCGTGGTAAGGCCGTTTCTGGGAACTTGCCTGAAAAGGCCAAAAACCGGCAAAAATGGGCAAATTTTGCAATCGTATAATACGGTCCAATTTGTTCAATACCGTAAGTTACGCGTTAAATAGATATGGCGTATGCTACGAATACGCCGTATGACACATCCCTGCAGCAATATATAAAATACATCACTGTCAGCACTCAACGCTACCTGACAAATACATAGGGTTGGCCAAAACTGCACATACACACCGTATATGACCGTATATTTGGTGATTTCCCTGCCAAAAATTCCATATATACACTGTTTACATAAGGTTCTGGCCAGTCCTACACATAGCAATACTGCCTCATTCCGTTTTTAGTCCAAGGTCGGCTTTGGGTTACGTAGGCTACATCCCTCATTCTGAAATGGCAAGCAGAAACACCAGACCATTCTGCAGTTTCATGTGCTGCTGTGCCTGAGCAGAGGCAGGAACAGCATGCCAGTCTTCATTCGTATTGCACAAGCAACGTACCACAGCTCAAGTCTTAACCCGTACCAATTTTTTATGTGCTGCTTCGTATCGCACAAGCAGTGTACTACAGCTCAAGTCTCTAGCCCAAGCCCCTCTGCTATGCGCTGCTTTGTATTGCACAAGCAGCTCAAGTCCTTCCCTTCCCCAGGAACAAGCCATACAGGGCATAGTGCTATAGTAGTGTACATGTCACGCATTTACCACATGGGAGAACCCGGGAGTTGGATGGGTCAAACACTGGCTGTGCCTCACTCACCCTTAACCCCTAACCCAACACGACCCCTGCACAACGCCTACAACTTGACACCGTACCTGCTGCTCCAAGCTCAGCAGCCCTGCTTCCAGCGAGAATTCCTGTAGCAAGGCGGCAGCCACTCTGCTGTGCAGCAGTGCCACACGCACTTTAGCAGAGCCTGTGCAAACGAGTGCGTCCAGCACCTGCAAACAAGCCGTGAGTGCATGCATTGGTGTGAGTGCAAAAGGGTGTGAGTGCGCCAGTGGGCTTGCAGCACAGCCATGTGCACTTGGGCTAAGCCTGCGTGCATGCAAAAGGATGTGAGTGTGGGTGTGTCTGCAGGCGTACAGCACAGCCATGTGCACTTAGTCTGGGTCACACACACATCACACACATACATCACAACCAGACACTGTGAGCATCTGTGTGAAAACTGGCAAGACATACATCCTTGCCGCCCCTACGTGCGAAAATGATGCACCTACACGTTTGTGCGTGTGGATGAGCATGGACGCATGCACACTTACGTAAATGTGTGTATGGGTGTATCACAGTTTCTCCTGCCCTTTAAATGGCATAAACACATCCACCTTGCTTTATTTGTAGAAGCAAAGGATTCAGCATACATGCCTGTTAGAGAGGAAGTTTGCAGCCTAACATACGTAGCAACACAAAGTATACATCACACAAGGAAACCTTGAAGACATCGACCTCACGCACCTAGCATCGATTCTTGCACCAACCGTTTCTACACAACATTGATACACGCACGCGCGCACACACACACACATACACACATGCACAAACACACAGACGCATACACACTCATACTCTCACACACACACACACACACAAGACACATTGACTTAACAAATGCACAGATCATGTGCCAAAAGATCAGACCTTGAGGTGCATACGGCACAGCTCTGCTGAAGCCGTGCGTGCGTCGCCCTCTGCACGTGCGTAGTAGTGCACAAAGCGTGCCTGGTGCTGGCCCACGTAGTGGGCTGCCATTGAAGAGGTCTCCAACAGTTGCGCGCCCCACGCGCTCCGCACCTGCCGTGTGTTGTGTGAGGATGTGTGTGTATGTGTGCTTGTGTGTGTTTGTGTATGTGTACAAGTGTGTGTGTGTATTTGTTTGCTTGTGTGTGTGTAGGGGTGCGTGTGTGAGTGTAGGTGTGTGTATGTGTGAGTGAGTGAGCGCTTTACGACTTTTTGTTTCACCTCACCCGCAAAGACAGCAACGGGATCTGTGTCCAAAACTGCACCCTCTTCCTCAAATGCCAACAAAATAAATTGATTCATTGTGTCCAAGCCCTAACTCGTCTGTCAAGGCCAAATTGAGCACAGAGGCAAATGCTGCTGGGCAGACAGCAAGCGACTCACTGGGCAAACAGCAATCAGTAAAATTGGTAAAAAATTTGCTACAGTAATACAGTATTGCACTTGCGAACAGAGCAATCACCTCACCACCCACCACTTGTTTAAACAGCCGGAGGGCCGCCAGCTGGCCTGCAGCCCCGCACGCGCCTCCACGTTCAAATGGTTGGGCCTGTACGTATATGTGTGTGTGCATGTGTGTGCATGTGTGTGTGTGCGTGTGTGTGAACAGTGTGTATTTGTGTGTACGAATGTGTGTTGTGCTCTGTGTGAGCTTGTGCTTGACAGGGCAATGGTGCGTGTGTGTGTGTGTGTGTGTGTGTGTGTTTGTGAGAGAGAGAGAGAGAGAGAGAGAGAGAGAGAGAGAGAGAGAGAGAGAGAGAGAAAGAGAGAGAGAGATAGAGAGAGAGATTATGTGTGTGTGAGCAGCTCTGAAAAATGCAGCCATGCACAGCTGTTGCACAGCTTCCGCACCAGCAATCGAGCAGCCGTGCCCTTTCCAGGAGCCAGCAATGCAGCAAGGCTCTTCATAGCGGATCTTGAAATGGGAGGCCCAGCATTTGAAGGACTGGAATAGGATGTACTAATCGAGGGGCTCATGCTCCCTGCAGCCCCTCTTGCTCCTGTCCCTACTGCAATCTGTGCTGCTGCTGTTGAGGCATTGCCTGGGGCATCCATCCCAGCCTCTGCTCCAGCTGCTGTTGCAGCAGCACCCCCTGCTGCTGCCGTTGCTGCTGCTGCAGCGAGTGCTGCAGGGTCACTTGACACAGCATCAGCTGCGCAGGCACCGGCCTTACTGTCCATGAGCTCTGATGTGGGCATCATGGCTGCAGCAAAGCGCACGAGCTTGTGCAGCAAGTCCCACAGCACAAGGGCAGAGGCAGTGCTCTGCTGCACGCCCCACGTGCGTCGGTATCCCTCTGAGAAGTGAAGCAGCTCCAGCACCTGCGCAGATGTGAAAGTTTCAGAATACACGTACGCAAAGTATAGGACGGAATTAACAATGCGGTAGTGCTCTAATGCACGCTCCATGCGCGTCGGTATCCCTCTGAGAAGTGGAGCAGCTCCAGCACCTGCGCGGATGTGAAAGTGTCAGGATACACGTACGCAAAGTATAGGACGGAATTAACAATGCGGTAGTGCTCTAATGCACGCCCGACGTGCGTCGGTATCCCTCTGAGAAGTGGAGCTGCTCCAGCACCTGCGCGGATGTGAAAGTGGTAAACACACATACACACACATACACAGAAGGGAAGCGAGAAGGCAGAGTTGCTCTGCAGCATGGCCTTCATGCAACATAGGTAGGGTCTGTTATGAGCTGAATTAAGGCACCATTGACAGTAACCAGCAACAGCACATGCCTCCGTACCTTAGTCCTACTTCATGGATTACCCACGAAACGCATCAGCAGCTCGTGAGCGATTTCCGTATAAGCCACCCAAACCTGAGTATCCTTGTCAGCCCTTGACCTACTTTTGTCTTGCAGTGTGCCCAGTCATGGCTTTAATTCCACATGTGGCTAACATCAGCAGTGCATACACAAACAAGCACGTGGAAAAATGCTGGCCCCAATACAGCCACGACCTAAGTAACAGAAACTGTAATTTGCCGCGTCAACGACAACATCAGTGTGTTTCTCAGACTTGCTTGAACAAACGCACGCAACACACATACACACAAGAACAGGGTTACGACACCAAATCAAATATCACCTGGCTGACCAAACCCAGGAGCTCCTGCCTGCCCAGCAGCATTTGAGCCACCTTACTCAGCAGTGCTTTGCTGCTGCTGCGCTGTGCACGGCTGCCCTGTGTGTATATATATGTGTGTGTGCGTGTGTGCGTGTGTGGATGTGTGTTGTACACACATGCTAGTGTGTTTGCACATGTGTGTGTTTGTGTGTGTGTATGTGTGTTTATACACATATATATATTTTTTGTGTTCTAACATTCACCTGCAAAAAGAAACACAGGCTGGCACAGCCAGTTGAGGGTTGCATATGCACGGTGTGTGCAAGGTGTGTACGTGTGTGCGTGTGCCACATCAGTGGTGAGAAAACAGCATGAAGGCTGGCACAGCTGGCAAGGACCGTGTGTCTGCACGTATGAGTGTATGCATGTGTGTGTGCATGTTTTAGTGAGAGTAAGTGTGCTCGTGCACCGCACCTGTGAGGAAGGAGAGGCTTCCAGGCTAGCACAGTTGGCAAGGGCTGCATGCAAACGTAGTAGCTCTAAGAAAGCCGACACCACATCAGGCGTCCAAAAAGTCACTTGGCCTGCATCCTGCGTTTAAGCAAAGAGGCAGGGACAGTACGAGAGTGGGGTGTGTGAGTGTGCGTGCGTGTGTGTGAGAGTGTGTGTGAGTGTGTGCGTGTGTGTGTGTGCGTGCGTGCATGTGTCGTGCATGCGTGTGTTTGTGTGAGAATGCGTGCCAAGAGACACTTGTGAGCAAGTGCAATGTTTTTGTGTAGAAAGAGTAGGAGAGCTACACGTGTGCCCAAACCTATGCCGCTCCCTTGTTGTTTTACGGTCACACATTTGCGGTCAGAAAGTGATTGCGAAAGGATATGTGATACGTGATATGAAGGTGTCCTATCACATTTCAGAACCGTTTCATTTACGGGCACACCGGTAACCATACAACAAAAAGTTTTTTGGCGTTTCCACTCCCAAGTTTTTTGCACCCAAATGCACTGCAGTGTGTCCTCTGTAGTGCATTGCAGTGTTTACTCTGTAGCACATTGTAGTGTGTCCTCTGTAGTGCACTGCAGTGTGTCCTCTGTAGTGCACTACAGTGTGTTCTTGGTAGCGCATTGCAGTGTGTACTCTGTATACAGTAGGTGCACAGGACGTAGCCCACCTTAATGGACGCCTCCACACACATCAGGGTGTCACTCGCAACGCGGACAAAAGTGCTGGCAGCTTGGTGCGGGTTGGGAGAAGATTGCAGCCACTTGCGTGCAGCGTGCAGCTGCTCTTGCGTGCGCACGTAAATGTCTGGACCTGTACGTGTGTTTGTTTGTTTGTTTGTGTGTGTGTGTGTGTGTGTGTGTGTGTGCAGGGTTGCCACGCAGATTCCACGTTAAAGGATTGGAAGTGTCGGACACAGAGCGCGCGGCAAAGCACGCTAGTACGCACACACTCAGACACACACCTCTTTATCTACACACACACACACACACACACACACACACACACACACACACACCAACTACCCACCTGGCCTGTACTCATTTGTGAGAGCCTGCAGCAGGTCCCTCAAAGCAACAGCCTCTCTTTCCTGCTGCTCAAGTGCAGGCTCCTCCCTTCTTGCATTTTGCTGCTCCTTTACTGCCTGCTTTTTGGAACCCCCTGCTTTCAGTGGGACAGCTGCATCTGCAGAAGCATCCTGTAGCAGGCGCCTGTGTACAAAGCGTGCATCCAGTATGCACGTTCCTTTGCTTGACACCTGGCTTGAGCTGGCTGCAGTATAGAAAGATATTTAACACAAGTAACGCATTGCCCACAAGTGTTGCACGTTGTGCGTGCGTGCGTGTGTGTCGTGCGTGTGCGCTTGAGTGTGTATGTGTTTGTGTATAACCTGGCAGTGGACAAGCCCCACCTGGCCTGGTCTAAAACAAAACGAAGGGTATCCTCTTGGCTCTTACAGCTCCTTTGCCCATCCTCGTGCACATTTTGGGTACTGGACCTGTCGGCGTCGCTGCAACAGCATAGCAGCCAAAGTGATGTGCATTTCCTGCTCACATGCGTTTCGTTGCAGCCAAGGCTGAACACAAGCACACACTTGCTAAGATATACACATTACACACATACATATACAAGTAACACACTCATACTCATTTACAGACAAATACACACACAGAGACACATAAACACAAATACACTCACACCAACACACATGCGCACTCACGCATACACACACACACACAAACATAAACACACATAAACACACGCACACACTCAGACACGTACTGACATACACGCACACGCACACGCATGCGGACACACACAAACAATACTCACACACGCACGCACGCACGCACGCACGCACGCACACACACACATACACACACATACACACACACACACACACACACACACACACACACACACACACACATAAAGAGTGAACGCACATGTGCACCTTACCTTGCTTTGGAGGGAGGGTGCTTCTCAGGTGTGGACGGTGCGTTACTGGGCTTTTTGAGGTCCTTGCTGTCCAGGTCCCCATGGGCTTCGACCAGGAGGGTGCTTGCAGGCTTGACAGCGGGTTCATTATGAGGGCCCCCACCTGGCGAGCAACGGGGGGATTTTCTATCACCAATGGGTCTGTACACTGTGCACAATCCATGTCAAGCCAATCTTACCAAAGCAGGCAAATAGGGAGCCACAGAGGACCATCAATGGGGCACCCTCATCGGATTGCCAATGGCTGTAGCGTTTTTGTAAGCGTACTAAATTTTTTACTCCAAAAATAAGTACCTAGCTATCTTGACCTTGGCCATTCCCATCACTACATAGTAATTCAATTAATTCACTTAATTTAGCATTCATCAAACTTTCATGTACGACCAGGAAGGCAAAATGTATGCCACGTTATTCTAAGGCTTGAGGAGACTAGACCCTGACCTTTTTGGAATAGATCATGCCACCAAAACAGATAAAGGAGAAGAAGCCCAAGAATTCAGAGTCTGAAGGACTAGAGGTCAGTTCCGTCAGGTCAACTGCCTTGCAGATGACCACACACGCCTGTCCAAAGTGCCTGACGCATAGCTCAAAGCACATGGCAAGCAGCACCTTCCTTGCACACGCTTTCGCAGGTTCCTGCCACCCCCCCTCCCCCCACATCAGGGGTAGGCAGATTTTATTATCCTGGGCCCTCAAAAGCCACCTACGTTGGTGGATGGAAGCTCCTGTTTGCCGTGGAGCCGGTCAACCCTGAATTGGAAAAGAAAAACAAAAAGGCGGGAAAGGAGGAGCCACAGGAACCGACAGAGCCACCTAGGCGGGTCCGTCACGGCAGGGGGACATATCAGGAGGGCTCTTACACATATGAGGGTGACTTCCAGGTACAGGCTATATGTGTGTGTGTGTGCGCGTGTGTGTGTATGTGTGTGTGTGTGTGCCTACAGGCAGCCCACGTACGTTCAAGGCAGTCTGTAAAAAACAAAAAAACTGTGAATTTCAGCAGAGCACTGTTGCCAATTTGTTTGCCGCATCATTTCTATGAATATTTCTGTCATGCACCATGATTCCCACAATGCTCATTACAGTTCAGAAGCTTAAGCAAAAGTGTGTTGTCACCAGAAGCCCGTGGTAACATGCTTTCCAATTCGTGTGGGTGTACAGCCAGCAGTTTTAAGCCTGATCTACTTGTCTGCCAGGTGCCTAGATACATTCACTTGTGATCACTCGTGAAGTGAGATGCTAGTCCTCCTCCCAATTTTCTCCTGTCACAGGAGGACGTGATCACAGGGCAGGGCAAGTTTAAGTATGCCAGTGGCGCTTGCTATGATGGGCAATGGGAGGCAGGGGTATACCAGGTGTGGCACTGGAATGGACGTTTAAACAGCAACAAGCACATTCAATGCTTGCCTTTAAGATCAACGAAATGTGAGAAAACATTGTTTTGCTGTAAACACGGTAGAAATCGTTGGAGTGCTAGAAACGTGGCTAACTGCTAATTGTGATGAACCGACTCCTAGGAAGATGGCTGCTCAACGATAAAGCCCATCAGATAAGTACTGCAGCCACTCTCTGCTGTTCACAAAGAATACCGATAAACAGGAAAATTTACGACTTGTACAGTGCCTTACCTCGAGAGAGTTGTCTGTCCAAATCTGCAGGGACACGGCAAGTACACGTGGCCAGATGGCCGCATGTATGAGGGGGAGTGGCAGCAGAACAAAATGCACGGAGCTGGCAAATACACGGACGCCAATGGCCACAAGTGGGCTGGCCAGTTCTTCAATGGGGCGGGGCCTGGGTTGACGTACATCCTCTAGAAATTGCAAATAGCAAAAATAACGTTTGCGACACCTGGGTGGCATGCATGCCGCCACTCGCTATTCTGTTCCTTTAGACCCCTGGTGTTTGTTCCACCATATGTTTGCGCCATGTGCCTGTTGAAAAAGTGGTGTTCTAAGTGAGCGCGTTCCCACGTAAAGCTTTGCTCTCCGCTTGTGACACGCTCACAAACTGGACTTCATTAATGCACGCTGATCTTTACCAGTGTATTTTACTTTTGCAAACTACCACCTTTCTTGAAATTTCCTCTTCTGTTCCGTATTTGCATGACGGTTGCCATACGACACCTGCTTTTTTTGTACAGGCTTAAGATTTCTAAACAACTGATAGACATTAGACCCAATGCAGGCATCCTTCCTTATTCACATTATCTCAGGATTGCTGGGCCAGGGGGGGCCTCATCAGCTCTCTTTAGTACTTTGGTATCCAGGATTTTCAGGATTTACAAATAAAGCCATCAGTCAAAACGTGCGACTATTAGGCTGCTTAAATAAAACGTGTAATAACTGTGATAGTTGTTGTTGTAGCTCCAGAAAAAAATATTAAAAGAAAAAACTACGCAGGCAGTGAAAACCACTCCCCACATTAATTAAGGAAAAGGAGCCACTTTGGTACCGAGTAGCTACCGTAAAGCTCCTCCACCGCAAAAAGGAAAGGGGAAATCAATGGGGAACAAGAGGGTTGCAGGCTTGGCCTGAGCGAAACCGGCTCCTGATGAGAGTTGATAATAGTACTGGAAAGGGCACGTCTGGTATGGACAAGTTTAGCAGCAAAGTTCACAGAGTGCACATGGAGCTTGGAGGCAAGCTTCTTTACTCTTTGAGAGTCAAGACCCAGTTCCTTGAAAGGCTTCAGAATGTGAGTGTTGTAGATGGTGCCACCCACACCCAAAAGGATGATGTGGAGAGTAACGGAGGCTCCTTGGAGAATGTTGCAGAGATCTTTGTGCGGTTCCTTTGCGGCGTTCAGCTGGTTCTGAGGTCTGGTGTCCTCACAGTACTTAATTTCAACAAGGTGGATGTCACGCCAAGGTTCGCTGAGGTCTTTAGGTTGATGCTGTCTGGGGTTGGTGGCTGTACTGGTGGCTGGCGGTGCTGCTGAGTTGCTCCCAGTCTCCCTCTATTGCCCCCTGCCACTTCGAAGAACCCACCCCCTACATTAGTTTGTTGTGTTTGTGTTTTTGCAGCGCTGGGAGTAACCAGCACAATATCTGGGCGGCTGGAGGTAAATCTGTCTTTATCTGGGAAGCGGGGTGGGAAGATAGAGCCATTTGGGAACAATTCTACTTCCAGCTGCTTCAGGAACCTGGAGATTTTGCATGGTCATCCGTTCGTTGCTGCCTATATCTTTGGAGACAATGCATGATCCTAAGGAGCCTGTTTTGCTGATAGCCTTAAAGATCATGCGGCATGCTAAGTTGTGTTTTTTGGTGATCATGTTCCTTATTTGCGTGTGTTGGCACCCAGAAAGGATGTGCAGGGCACTGTCTACGTGTGGGCAGAGGGGGGAAGTGTAACTTGTTGAGAGTTTGAACAATACCGCATGTTTTTGATTATATAGGGTGCCTGTTCTGTAATTTGTAATGATACATTTGGTCTTAAAGGAAGCATTGGATAATGTTAGATAAGCAAATGCTAGTGGCTCCATTGGCAGTGCCGTCCTTTATGAGGGTCTGGTAGTACGCATGGTAGTTCGCTTCAGTTTTGGCATTTCCCAGTTTATGGAGAAGATGCATATGTGCTTGAAGGGCGTCACGGTGGTTTGGTAGGTACCAAAGCTTTGGAGGAGGAGAATGGGCCATGTTTGTTGTATGGGTATGGTTATGGGTTTATGTTTGGTTTTCTATGTCTTCTTTTGCAAGCCAGTGGATGTTGTAGAAGGGATTTCCCTCAGGGCCTGCTGTTCTGATGGAGGTGTCAGCGATGTCGGAGTAGGTGGTGGCTGACTTTTTAGCAAGGGCGTCAGCATGTTCATTAGCAATAATACCGGCATGGGACTTTACTTCGACAGACTTGTAGCACCTACAAAAAAAAACTGGAAAGGGAAAAAAAGCACATTGCAGTACTGAATAATCAGTTAAAAACTAAGCATCTGCCAGCAGGACCAACCGACCGCAATTAATTAAAGAGGGGGAATCATCTATGAGTTTTGGGCACGTAAAAAACATGGATCTGTCACACTGAGGATATCAAGAATGAGGGAGGCAAATAAGCCAACATACTTTACTTTGGTATACTATGACTCATAGTATGAGGAGCACAGTGGACAAAGAGGGGCAAGTACATTTAGGCTTCGTGCACTGCTCTCTGATATAAAGTCCAAGCTGAAAACAGAAATGTGCAAATAACACAGACTGGGGAGTGCCAAAACAGACACAGGGTACTACAACTACTGGAAGGACCTCAGACCGCTGGTCAATAAGCCAGCTACAAATGCTTTCTTGGAACGATAGTTACCTCAAAGAGCACAATGTTACGAGATACCAAAATGGTACACTCTTTAATCAAAAGCAGGCCTTCCGGTACGGTTCCCTTACTGCAAACTGCCCCATCTGCCAGAGCACTCTGACAGTGCGCTTCACATGCTCTCTGGTTGCCAACAAGATTACAAGGTTACAAGGAAGAAGGCCTTCAGTCAAGAAGTATGACTGCTCGCCTATTCATAAAGTATAATAAGTTCATGAATGAAAAAAAGGAGTTTGTTGTTTTCCTGGTGTAAAAACTGTGTGAAAATAAAAACGCGTACTTCCTGCAGAAAGAAACCATCTGAGGGTGCGTGCAGTGAAAGAGAACATGCTTTTCATCCTGGACATTATTATCAGCCTCACATAAGTCACAAGAAGGGGAAGAGGTGGAATTCCAAGTTGCGGATTTCAGCGCGAAGGGTGTGGTTGCGAAGTCTGAAGCGAGCCACACTGCGAATGACATCTCAAGGAAGCATGTACCTGGGAAGCTTATAGTGAGGATGGGTAGCCAGAGCTCTTTGTGCAGTCAGTGCGCACCACTGGTGATAAATCAGCGTTTTGCTGTTGCGCTCTCTAGGGTGGTTATCAGAAAAAGGTGTCCAAAACTCTAGATGTCTGTCCCTGAGGTCCACGACAAACCAATTGAGGTCAATAGGCTCACGGTTTAACAACTTTTGTTTAAACATGTAAGATTGTGTCAAGCCTTCCATGGCTGAAAGAATGTGGGAAGACCAGCATTCAGAGGCCCTGGAGCTCATTTCCATGTCAGCTTGCAAAACCTTCCTCATCGTGGAACTGTTGCATTGGGTAAGGGATTTATACAAACGCATTGCAGCGCGAAACCAGTTAATTGCAGAGGCTCCAGGCCACACTCTCGCACAACGCACCATGAGGAATGGTGTCTCTGACTCCAATAACCCTTTTCAGCACTGCCAAAAGCCATTTCTGTAAAGGTTATCCATCTCTCTACCTTGTCGTAAGAAGGTAGTAGCCCATATCTGACTCACATACATGCTAGCAGGAATTGCGTAAGTTTTGAGGAGCCAGATATGAGCGTGTATTTTGTTAGCAAGGTCAAGGCTATTGACGAATTGCTTGACTCTGAAAGTACCAGCCATGAATGGTCACAAAGCTGCGTCAGCCGCAATATTCAGATTCATCTGCCTGTTGCACACCATACCAAGATATTTGAAGGTGTCTGAGTAGGGGAGCTGCGTGCCATAAAAAAAAAGGGGAGGCAAAAAACTTGCAGGCCTAGAGTTAAAGCACATCACCTCAAACTTTTGGGTGTTTACTGTCAAGGACTTCTTTTGGGCGTAAACTCTCAATTTGTTAAGCATATTCTGTAGCTCGTTGTGATCAGTAGATGTGAGGGAAAGATCATCAGCAAACAGCAGGTGGGTAACTGATAAATTGGGAGTGCCCGTGTTCGCGCCCTGCACCCCCTCAGCCAGGCTGTTGACGTCAATCAGGTAGATTGAAAATGGTAGGGGGGAGAGGGGGCACCCTTGCTTGACACCAAAAGATGGTTGCACATTTGCTCTTTTGTCTCCATCCAGCATCATGTATTCATCAGCGTGGTGTAAGCCTTGGAGTATGGACACAAGATGTTGAGGCATCTGACAGTAATATAAGTGATCCCACAACTTGTCACTAGGAATCAAATCGTACGCTTGTTTGAAGTTAATAAACGCAGTGTACAGGCGTGATGAACCCCTCTGCATCTTCTGACTGCATCTTTGAGGTCGCAGTTGTAGTCTGGTTGCCAACACACCTAAATGAGGAATGTGATAATTAAACGTCATACTATGGCAAGTGCACTGATAGTCCAAGCCCTATACTATTCAGCACTATTATCAACTCTCATCAGGAGACGGTTTCAGGTCAGGCCTGCAACCCTCCTGGTTCCCATTTCCTTATTCCTTTGGCGGAGGAGTTTTACGGTACTCGGTACCAAAGTAGCTCCTTTTCTTTAATTGATGTGGGGAGTGGTTTCTCACTGCCTGCGTTGTTTTTTCTTTTTTTCTTTTCCAAGCCCTACAAAAAAAACTATGCGGTGCCAACCAGACATAGGCAGTGCAGATAATCTAGTAGAACAGGGCCTAGATCTGAGAAACACCGCCAACAAAACACTGCCCTATTGGTTGCTACCTAACCTAACAACACGTGCTTTGAATGCCTCTTCTCATCCCGACACCATCCTATATTTACCTAGTACTAGTACTGTGTGTTCTTCTCGGGTAACCACGCATCTCGGATTTTCAGCAGCTAAAGACAAAAAACTGAATCCAAACCAGTGGGAGGTTCTTCTCCTGAATGAGTTAAATTATGTAAATACACACTAGGCCTGATCCTCAATCTCAAAAGGCAAAAGCACAGCACAGCATGCTTATCTCCAACCTACACAGGCAGGGATATAGGGAAGTCAAGCTCCAGGTGATCCTCGTTAAATTAATGGGGACTATTTACAAAGACTATACAGGCAAACCTCTGGCAGACCTCCATCTGGATTGCCATAAGACTAAAAAGCTGACATACAAATGGAATGAGCACTCCATCAGACATCATCTACACTCATAAAAACAAGATGTACACTGCAATACAACTTAAACAACTACAGTCAAGGTGTGGGTCTGGGTGCCACGGCACACAACCCCGCCCCCTGTCCCACACTTATTATTTCTTTTGTGGGTTTGTGGGGTTTGTCTGGTGCGGGCACCTACGTAAACCCCTCCCTTAATTGTGCTGGCTGTGTCATCACTACCAGCGGAGTTTTTTCTTTTCTTATAGTGAGCAAGCCTGGCTGCTTACATAAGTCAATTTCCTAAATAATGGCCTAGGCAATTTGTCGACGGCTAACTAATGGCCTCTGCTTCCTTATTTCCCCCTTGATTGACATCCTGAGTCATGATGATGGCCAGTTTCTTGCAAAAACTGAAGCTTCAAGTTTAACTTATACAAAAGTTGTATCAGGCTGCTGCAACGATTATGGCGATTGCAACTGGACGTGTCGTTGGAGATGATGGGCAACCCTCGTTTACTGGAAATTATGGCGACAAAAAGAGCCGGCCTGATCACGTGCTGCTGTCTCCGGCTTTGTACAAACATGTGTGTTCGTTTAAGATGTGGGATACATGTGCTTCTGATCATGCGGCTTTGAGTACAGAGTTCAGAGTGAATGTTGTGGGAGGGGAAAGTGCAAATACAAAGCACCATGTGTGTAGGATTGGTCAGTGTGTCAACAACCTGGTTTTGCGTTGGCAGCATGAAAAGGCTCACGTGTATGCTAGGCATATCTCGGAAAACATGGAGTTGCTAGCCCAATTTGATGAGGCAGAGAGAGCTGGCAATGTGAATAAACTGGCATTCTGTGTACGTTCGTTGATTGTCCAGGCAGCGAGCAGTAGGGCTGTGGGCATGTCTGCCCAAGCTCGGTGTGTTTTCAAGCGTGAACGCAGTAGAAAGGGTCCACTGAATCCAATTTGGTTTGATTGGGAGTGCTGGGAGAAGCGTCAAAAATTCATTGAGGCTGTGAAACGTGGTGATGCGAAACATGCCTGTAAGTCACTGAAAAAGGAGAGTGATCGTTGCAATCGTAGGATAAAGCGTTGGCACACCAGGCATCTGCGTAACCTGTTTTTAGAGAGGCTGTTTTGTAAAGGCCCAGCTGTGCATGCCTTGTTGAAGAAGCAAACCAGGTCTAACACAACCCCTGTGTCTGCTCCAGTTTGGCATGATCATTTGCACAGACATTTCAGAGTGGCGAGGACTTTCGAAGAGCCTCGCCCG
>Ga0307974_1001729_pt1 | contig 15210 bp, 13 predicted proteins | sample OrgLakmetagen784_FD_201812 | JGI IMG/M metagenome (GOLD analysis project Ga0307974, IMG submission 201812) | Saline water microbial communities from Organic Lake, Antarctica - #784 | ecosystem: Environmental > Aquatic > Non-marine Saline and Alkaline > Saline | place: Antarctica: Organic Lake... | reverse complement strand
CCTGCCATTGGAGAGGCAGGAGGTGGAGGAATGGTCCTTGGTAGGCGAGCTGGCATTCTGTGTGCCTTTGACCTCATTCGCCCCATCATCCATATCTTCGTCATCTTCTTCTACGTCTGAAGCCCCCCGGTGGAACTTGCTGGCTGCTTTGAGGAGACGCAGGCGTACAGGGTTGAAGCTCTTTAGTTTCTCTGAGTCTTGTAGGATTTCGTCAGGGTCTATGCATGTCCGTGTTTAATCAATACATGTCTGTGCTTGCATGTGTGCATGTGTGCATGTGCATGCGTGTGTGTGTGTGTGTGTGTGTGTGTGTGTGTGTGTGTGTGTGTGTGTGTGTGTGTGTGTGTGTGTGTGTGTGTGTGTGTGAGAGAGAGAGAGAGAGGAGTGCTTGCCTTCGCCTTCGCCAAGCCTGAGATACTGCAACGCATCTCTCCTGCTTTTCTCCTTGAATTTTCCATACGAAGCAGCGACCTGAGCCATGCCCCCACCCTTCTCGTCAGCTTATTTTGGGAATCATTTTATGGTATTAAGGAATGAATCTTATATATATATATTCAAGCTTGCCTCCTTGCTGCGCGCGCCTTTCAAATGTTTTTGCGCGGACCTGGTTGAAACTATTTTTCTCTCATTACTTGTAACACATGAGTGATGTTTCGCCTGCGCAAGGTTAGCATGTGCAAGTATTGTTTGACCGTTCTGGTGCTCTTTGTGCTTTGGGGGGAGAAAGCTCCATATGTAGCTGCAATTCTCTCAGCACCTCCCAACCCAGCCGACTTCTATAGCGAGCCGTATCGTCCCCTGCCTGCGCAAGCGCCCCACCAGATCATCTGGGCGCCTGGTCTAGACCATGAGCACCAGCAGCAGCAGCAGCAGCAGCAGCAGGATCCAATTCTTTGGCATCGTTTGCGGGTGAGTTGGTGCCAGTGCATGTATCTAGCTGGCGAGGATGGTACAGGAGGCTGCCGCCTGCACGGGTTCATGTTTCGGTCGCCATTTGACCAAGCACGCACAGGAAGCAGGCCTTGGTGGAGTAGGAGGCGGTTTGCGTCATCTTTTGCAGCAAGGCTTGGATACTGATAATGTCCAAGCTATCTCCACGAGCGCTCTAATCCCCTATGAACTCCTGTATGGCAAGTAGCCGAGATCCTACACAGGATAACTTGCAATTGCCAGCTGTAGTCATTGTCGTGTGGAAAAACTCACATATTTGTGAGCGTCAGGTTGCCAGCCTGTGTAAGGGTGTCCAGCATGTCACAAATTCTTGCTTCTAAATTTAACAAGGAAATGCGGTGGTGCTTTTAAATGCTCTGCCTTGCATTTGGGCGCAGCACCGCACTTTGCAGGTAGTCAGTTTCACGTCATAATGCCTCCCTCCTTGGCAACAACATTAACACAATTCCTTGTCTACAGGGAAGGTGATTCCAAATCGAATGCCATGCCCAGGTAACAGCAATCTCTTGAAAAGTACGAGGTTGAGCGCAAGGATCTGGAAGTGCAAAAGAATAAACGCTGCGTCTCTCGTGCGAGAATGATACTGGTGCTATGTCAGGTGCTCTGAATTATTATTAGACAAGCTGCACTTATTTTAGTGCCCTTGTGGCCTGTACCAAAACGAATTCCCTTCAAAAGCAGAGCACGGGCATTTGGTTAGAGGTTTGCCTGAACGATTCTTGCACCTCCTCAGAGGCACGACCTCATGCTCCTCCACGCGCACGCAGAGGGGGATCCTGGAGTCACAGGGGACAATTGTGGCAAAGACTTCAACCCCTGTAAGTGTTCATAAAAAGTTAGCTGATGGAGGCAGAGGTAAAGGGATGTAGCACTGTGTTGTCTATCAGACACGTCCCCCCTGTATTTTAAATTATCAGCCTAGGTCCACATTCACTTTTGGACAGCTGATACAGGCACAAGAGTTTGTCTGACTATTGGCAGAGCATTTAAGACCTTAAATGCATGTAGCAATAAACCAAATCTGTGTAATCCTTGCTGGTAGCCAGTGTAAATTTTGCAGATTTGTTTTTGTCCTTTTCTGTTTTCTGTGCCCTTGCGCTTTGACTCACAGGTGAGTGACTATTGACTTTCTTGTGACCTTCTGTGTTCTCTTAACTATACCCTCATGCGTCAACTTGTCCTTTTCTGTTTTCTGTGCCCTTGTGTTTTGACTCACAGGCGAGTGACGAGTGACTTTCTTGTGACCTTCTGTGTTCTCTGTAACTGTGCCTTCATGCGTCAACTCGCAGGTGAGGATAACCCAGTAGCTGGGCCTGCCAACACGTGCCGCACCCTTGGAAGTGCTTTCCGGTGCATTCCAAATACTTGCACACAAGCCTTTAAATGGAGGTATACATGTGTGCATAGATCATGTAGGTCTTGTAGCAAAGACATAGATGTGCTTGGTGTGAGCTGCATGTTTCGGAGATATCAATCAAATCAGGCAAAGATCTTGTAGGTCTAGTAGCAAAGACATAGATATTGTGGGTCTAGTAGCAAAGACATTGATCTTGTAGGTCTAGTAGCAAAAAAGACATAGATATGCTTGGTGTGAGCTGCATGTTTTGGAGATATCAAACAAATCAGGCAAAACCGTGTTCTAGTGCAAGCCTTGCGCTTTTGTTTCATTCAAAGCTTGAACTCCTTGCTTGTGGCAGAGGGGTGGAGCTCCCAGCCAACCCATGCACACCACCTTTTCTAATAGTGTCCAGCACATCACAAATTGCTGTTTCATTGATATCTTGACCTCCTTGCTTGTGGCAGAGGGGGTGGAGGTCCCAGCCGACCCCTGCACACCACTTTTTCTAAAAGTGTCCAGCACCTCACAAATTGCTGTTTCATTAATTGCTTGACCTCCTTGCTTGTGGCAGAGGGGTGGAGCTCCCAGCCAACCCCTGCACACTGCACACCACTTTCTATAAAAGTGTCCAGCACCTCACAAGTTGCTGTTTCATTAATAGCTTGACCTCCTTGCTTGTGGCAGAGGGGTGGAGCTCCCAGCCAACCCCTGCACACTGCACACCACTTTTTCTAAAAGTGTCCAGCACCTCACAAATTGCTGTTTCATTAATAGCTTGACCTCCTTGCTTGTGGCAGAGGGGTGGAGCTCCCAGCCAACCCATGCACACCACTTTTTCTGGACAGCAAATGGGGCACGCCTTCCCTTTGGTGAGTGGTCCTGGAGCAGCTATATAAATAAACAGGGAAATAGGTTTGTTCGCCAAAAGCTGTGATATCTAACACTTGCCCTTTTTTTGGCAAGCAGTTTAGCAGGAGCGTGAAAGACCCTGCGGGTAGAAAATTTCCGTTAGCATGGGCGGTTGAAAGAGGAGGCAGTATAGAATAGAAAGGTAAACGCTGGTTAAGCGCGTAGTAGCCTACCATCACCAGAAAAGAGTTATTAGGGCACTCAATGTTTTGATGAGCATGGGTGCCGTGGCAAAGTGTCTGAGAACAAGGGAGAGCTTTTAGTGAGACAGTACTGAATTACCGGTCTTGTTCGACATTGATGTTCAGAGCCTTTGCCACGAATTGTATGCAAAGCGTTCCATGTGACAGGTGGACCTCATCCCGGGGCTGATTCGATGCAAATCAAATACAGTTTTCATGATGCGAGACGGTTCCTGAATGCTTTGTATGCATGCTCAGGTGCACAGATCCAGCCTTTACTAGCGGGATTGTGGGTGTGGACTCTTACGACGGGGGTGCTGCAGAGGTAATTATAATTACTTGAGGAGGAATAGTTATGTGGCTTGCAACATAAAGTGACCGCCTTTTCTTGTGTTTTTTTAATGAAAATGTGGCTTGCAACATAAAGTGACCGCCTTTTCATGTGTTTTTTATTATGAAAATGTGGCTTGCAACATAAAGTGACCGCCTTTTCTTGTGCTTTTTTTGATGATTAATGCGTCTTCCTGTGTGTCTGTCTGCAGCGTGCTGAGCAAGCAGCCAGGGACGCCGGCCAAGCGGCGAGGCAGATGCAGCAGGCCAGCACACAAATGGAGGAGGAGGAGGAAGATCCCTCCCCCTCCAAGGGTGGCCCTCAAGGGCAAGCCCAAAGAGCAGGCAGCTCTGATCTGGGTGTGGTGCTGAATGGGCAACTGAATTACAAGCATGACGGGGTATGTATACGAATGCCTTTTCCTCAAGAACGTTTTTTATTGTGAAAACTACTTGGCCCCAAACACACACATACACACACACACACACACACATACACACACACACGCACACACGCACGCACACACACGCACACACACATACACATACACATACACACCCAGGCACTGGATTACGACCGGCCGGTTAAGCTTGATTTGGGAGGGGGCGATGTGCGGCGCTGGGGGGGAAGGTGCGTAGTGCTTGTCATGCTCTTGCTGGCACCATATACTGAGAAGCCTTATTCTGGTCAGCGGTCTGAGATCTGAGATCCCAGAACAAGCATTAGCAAGAACGTGTTGAAAATGGAATAAACCAGCTGGATGTCTGAAAGAAAGCAGCTCATTTGCTGTTGTAAAAAAGCTGAAGCTAGCGTTGAAGAGGTTGTCTGGGTATGCAAATACAGCAACAAAGAGTTTAACGGACTGACAGCAACTCTGTTTTATAAGCAGATGCAAGCCAACAACTTCAAAGAGATCACCGTTTTGAGTAGCAGGTCGCATCCCTATGTTGCAAATGGCTCCCCTGCATGCCCTGCTTGCAGACGTTTGAAACAGGAGCTCCCACAAGATGTTTTAGACGAGCTGGCAAAAATGGGCCTAACCAAAGACGATGTGGAGGTGATGTAGATGGAGTAGTAGACTTCCATCTGCGGGCCTGCTTGTTTTGAACTTACATTCAGCATTATGACGGGCTTTGTCAACAAACTGCATCCAATGCCAGTCCCTTCTTTTTTGCAATCTGTGTATGATTGTGCGGTTGTTTGCTTCTCCTGGCTTTTAATCCATGCCAGCAGTGTTTACACCATCCGCAGTGTTATTCTGGATCTTTCTCACAGGTTGTCGAATACCCACCAGGCACAAATCGAGAGGATGCCCTGGATGATTTTTACTCTCGACAGGTGAACATGTTTTTATTTGTTGTGCTTGTGAGGTTGCATGTGGTGACAAGGACATACAGATGCATGCACGTTAATGTTGAGGTTATATATCGGAGGTCTTACATCCTATTGGCAAGCAAACGCGCTGGCTTGCCAATAGGATGTAAGACCTCCGATATAAACCTCAACGGTTAAAGCTTCTTGCTACGTTTGCCAATTTGGCACACTAAGCCTGTAAACTATTCCAACGAATGTCCCTCTTCTTAAATTTATACCACCCTTATTCCTCAATATCAGGGAGATTCCTCTTCACGTGCTTTCCAGCCCTCTGGAAGGAGTACAGGAAACGGAGGCTCCAGCAAGCAGGATGCGTCAGAGGAAGATCAGTCTGCCCTGGACGCGTGGCTGGACGAGGACTGGCACGAAATCCCTGCCATTTCGTTTGACGTTGCACTGCGCTTCCTAGAGATTATGCAGGGCGCCTCAAAGATGGTGAGTGATGTTGAATCAAATAATGTCCCATACGTACGTGTACCTTCTGGCACGCTGTAGATCGGGACTTTTTTTGTTAAATCGGGTGGCGAATAATCTCCACGGAAAAGTGTACATCAAGGTAGCATGATCTCACTTCTCGTTCCCAGAAACCTTGCTCCCTGCCATAGTAATTGCTCCTCACACTATGGCAGTTGCCTTCCATCATCTGGTACATATTTTGCTGCCTACACAGCTACTCAGTTCCGCCTCTGAACTGGCCCCCTTCATCCAAGAGGCAGCCAAGCAAATGAGCAATGGAGGAATGGACTACAGCAGCCAACTCAGAGACTGGAGCAGCAAGGCTAGCAAGGGTAGTAGCAGCAGCAGCAGTAGTAGCTCAAGCGCTTCCAGTGACGTGCGCATCAGTTTGCCGGATGCGATGAGCCAGGACAGACAGGAGGAACAGAGCAGTGAGGAACAAAAAAAAGAGGAGGGTGAGGACAAGGACGGGGACAAGAAAGAAGGGAACAGCTGGAAGGATAAGAAGCAGGAGAGTCTAGACAGCATCTGGAATTCACACAAAGAAAAGATCGCATACGGGAAAAATGCAGCCGCAGCTACTTTGTGTCAGTGTGGGCAGGAAGAGAAAGGGGACGTGTGCTGTGCAGGGGCGCGCCAGTACTCTTCAAAGTGAGTGAAAAAGGGGAGCCTGTTTTCCCTTGAGGGTGTTTTACTACACCTATGCTAAATGCTGCATTGAGGTGCTGTTTCAGTGCGCCAAATTGCAAAGAAGGCATGCTGGGGCTTTGGATGTGAACGTTGAATTTTTTTGCACAACAGTCTTTTTGCACATTCCTTCAAGCACCAAACCCTGCCTGACTGTGGTGTGTTTTACAAGTGCTTAGGGTTGGCCAGAATTGTCTATATACACCATATGTAACCGTATGTGGTAATTTCCCTGCCAAAAGTCCGTCGATACACTGTATATATAGGTATGTCATTGGGTATGGTTATATAGAGACATCTATGGTTATATAGAGATATCTGTCCAACCCTACAAATGCTGCCTGACTGTAATGCGTTTTGCTAAGGCAGCCTGATTGTAACGCATTTTGCAATGGCGGCCTGACTGTGCAAATGCTGCCTGGCATGCTATTGAAGCAAGCCTCGCACTGCCTCAGTACTCTATATCATGCTGCTGTGTTGCCACTACCAGCATTTTACTACAGAGCTCTGCCCTTTTAAATGCGGTGTTAAATCCTACAGGTGTGAGGCAGTGTGCGTCAAAGAGAACCTTGAGGCCTGCTCAGCAGGTGTGTGCAAGCAAACAAGGACAAGAACAAGAAGCATCAGCAAAAGTTTAAACCCACAGGCGGTAAAACCTCTAATCCGTGTAGCAAATCAAATAAGCATGTCAAGCATCATCAGGCTTTGTCACGTCAAGCTTTGTGCAAAGAAATGTGATGCAATTTTGCTGTTATACGATTCAGATCGTATTGAGCCGTGTTTTAAATATCTCTCCTTGGATACGCGCATGCTTGGTACATCTTGCTTTTGAGGACTAAACACCAGTCACCTTTTCCATCTTTTGCAGGTCCATGCAAAAACGACTAGTACAAGTTACCTAAAACTAGTTCCACGCACCTTGAACAACTGGCTGGCCACTTATACCCTTACCGCAACCTGTTAGCATTGCTGTTGATGAATGCATTTCCAGTGAGAACACATAGAACACGTGACGCTATGTGATTCACCTTAAGTTGCTCTGATTGAAACTGAAGCAAATTAAAGACTGCCCCATTCGTTTTCACGGCGTTTCTAAACTTTTTGATTTGGAGGCTGCATTTGTAGTGGTTTCTATGGTGATTGATCGTTTTTGTGTAGATCTAGTGAGAACACAATGCTTGTTGGCAAATATTTCTGGAGCAGAGACAGGTGAATTGTAACAAATGCTGTTGATTTTTGAAATGTAACAGATCTGATCGTTTAATGAAGGCTTTACATATACCAGGGGACAAAACCATGCCATAATTTTATGAGTAAAATACAAAAAATCATAAATGCAAACTAGGAGACAAGGTCTCAGGGCATATTATAATTAGTCCACCGCAGAAACAGGTAGAGGGCTACCGAGTTTCAAGAGTTGAATGAGAGAAAACACAATATATTTGAACCAATGCACGCTGGATTCTTGTGTAGGAGCATATAAACTACCAGAAAAGGTTACCTTAAACTCCATAAAAAGATAGTATGGAAAGAAAAAGAATGCAGATAGTATTAACACAATCAGCATAATTGGGAAAGAATGCTCCTTTGTATTCAGCACCACTGGTGGTGGCACCAACGGATGCAGAGACACACAACATCCTACCTGGAGAATATAAAGAGGATGAGCTCTTCAGTGAGATCAGGTGATTGGGAGGCAGAGGCCTGTAGACCACCAGGATTGTATAGACATTTAGGGGGTTGTGTTCAATGTCTCGTCTCATTGGTATGATTTTTGTTGCGGATTTTATTGCATGTAGGCTTAAGTTTTTCATCAGTGCTGCGAGGCTGTAGCATGTAGACCAGTAACTTCGAGGCTGTGGAGTGGGCTCCTTGTGTGGCTGTTGTAGATGGTGCCTGTTGCTCCTAGCAGGATGGTGTGGAGGGTTTTGTGTCCGAGTAAGTGAGGCATTAGCAGCTTGTGTTGTTCTCGTGCCTTTTACAATTTCTGTTTGTTAGGTAAAATTTCTGCTTGTTGGGTAGGGGAAGTGTCTACACACTAAATAATTTCCATCATATGTGTATCGCGTTTGTGTGCCTCTTGGTTTATTTCATAGCCAGGGGATATGGATTGGCAGGGCCATCTGCTAGGTTAATATGAACTAGCTCTTCTTGCATTATTGGCAGACCTAGTTAATGCGTGTTTGTTGGGTTTTGTTTGGGGCGTGGTATCCGGGTCGGAGTAACTGATATTGCATCTGGCTTGCTAAATCTCCGCCACTGTTGCATTGAGATTGGAAGGTAAGAACCAGGTTGGAATCCCTACCTATGTCTCCTCAGAAGGGTGTATAATGCCTTGTTGTACCATTGATGCACGACTCCCAATGTCTGCTTGTATTAGCAGACAGGCCCTGCTGTTTACCTTGTTAATTCACACCGTTAATTCACACCTAGAAATTAGAATCATTTGTCCAACAGCGTTATGCCTATTCACAACCATTCTAATTTTTAGGGGACTGCAGCCTGACAGCATGTGGTAGGTGCCGTACAGCTAGCTCTTGGCAGGTGGGGCAGATTGGTGGCGTCCTATATGGTTGCACTGAGCGGCACGTTGTTGGTTGTATACAAATCTGTGCGGCAGAGCATGACATTCTTCTTTTTTCCAGAGTTGACGCTTGCATTTTTCCAAAATAAGTTAATTATTTCTTTCTCGAATTGCCTTCCTTGATCAGTTCTTGGTATTTTGTGTAGCCCTTTGTGGACTGATGGTTTGAAACCTTTTTTGATTTAGGACCTAGTTTGTGTTGGACGTGCATGTGTGCTTTTACAGCATCGAGGTCTGAGAAAATGGAGAGCCATCCTGTTGGAGGCCCTGGTTGGCATGTGTTAATAAGATTATCTGGTACACTAGTTTGGGGGGGTTCACCCCTTGCTAACTAGTTGGGTATGTAATGGGGTGGGCGTCGGTCTTAACGTGGACATCATGGCCACTTTGATCTTCTGCAGAGCATTTTGCTATCAGCGCTATCGTTCCAAGTAAGGATGCCAGGATGAACTTTGAACTTGCAGAGATTGTTCGGATCTTTAGAACGTTAACGTTGGATGTGTTTACAATGGTTTCTCTTATTTTGGCGTGTTTGTTTGTACCGTTTTATGCACGTTGGGTAGGGGATAATTCTTTTTATATGCCAAACGAGATGCTGTGGCCGCCATATATTTAGGATAAGGACGATAGATAGACCCAGCCTATTGCACGTCGTACACACATGCATACCCAAATACAGCAGTGTACAAGCAACATCAACCGATTATTCAAGACATGGACCTGAGTATTGAATGCTGACCACAGAAGTATTTGAACATCAACCGACTATTCAAGACATGGAGCTGAGTATTGAATGCTGACCACGGAAGGTTTGAACATTTCACACTGTATCAAATTCACTGAATTAAAGAAGGTTCAACCGTTAAACTAAAAGCTGAGAAACCGTCGTTGGCTGGGCGACTTTGTCTAGTGGAATCAACGCCCAATAATACATTTTTGAATACCTAGTTAAACATGACATCAGGGTATCCTCCTCCTCCTGAGGGCTATCCTCCTCAGGGCTATCCTCCTCAGGGCTATCCTCCTCAGGGCTATCCTCCTCAAGCAGGGTATCCTCCTCCTGGTGGTAGGAACGATCCAGCTCGGCTAAATTTGCTGCCTACTCGAAGTTTCCAAATTTGAGTTCTGACACCTTCCCCCCTCCTCCCCCTTTCCCAGCAGGGGCTCAGCCATATGGTTACCCCCCACCACCTCCAGGTATGCCTCAGAGTCAGGATTTAGGAGTCTGGAACACGACTGCTTAGAGAGGTCTCGGACTGCTGTAGTTCTATTTCACTTGCTCCACAACTGCTAGAACTGCAGCTACAATTTTGCTTCTTCTCCCTATTCACCACAGGATACCCTGGCTACCCTCCTCAAGGTGAGGCACAGGCCTCTAAAGACAGCTACACACCTGGCGTTTGCCCTACCCTCTATTGACCTGTGTCAACTCTTTGTTCATGCTTCCAGGCTATCCCCAACAAGGTGGCTATCCACCTCCAGGTATGTGCCAACTCTCACGCCCAATTCCCTGTTAGATCAAACTGAATGCACACAGGCCTGCAAAACAACAAGCTTTTCAATGATTCATCTATTGCACGAGCATACATACACACTCACACGTATACACACAGGCACAAACACACACACACACACACACACACTCACGTGGGCGCGCGCTCACACACACACACACACACACACACACACACATACGCGCGCGCGCGCACGCGTACACACACGCACACACATGCATGCACACACATTCACATGCACACACAAACACGCACACACACACACAAACACACACACACACACACATGCACGCACAAACAATACGCACACCAGGTCACTACCCTCCAGCGGGTGGCTACGGGCAACAGCCTGTCTACGTCCAAGAAGAGAAGAAAAGCTCGGGCATGGGCATGGGGGGCGGCCTGCTTGCGGGATGTCTAGCTGCTTTGTGTTGCTGCTGCGCCATGGTATGTTTAGGAGTGCATCCTGGGATGCATATTGGTGCTGTGGTGCAAAGCTGTGGTAGAAGGCAGCGGAGAGAAAGCAGCTAAGTGGGGGCTGCGTCTGTGTGTGTGTTTGTGTTACGTACACCTATCTACTAAATGAGCGCAAATACCTACTTGTGTACCTACGTACATGAGCTCACCGGCCCCCTTTAAGAAAACCGTTTTACGAATAATCAATCACTGCCCCACCCAAAACTCCGCACAATTCCAGCAAAATCTGGAAGATTACGGAAAATGAATACTTAACAAGAATGACTTGATCACCCCCCCCAAAAAACGTTAATTAGGGGCGGTGGTATTCCTTACGTACAAGGTATGACCTATGCCATCGATCCAGCTGGCCCCTGTATGTTAGCACGCATTAGAGCACCGTGTCACCAAAGTAACGTGAGTTGTGCGTAACCCTTGGCTTGTATAAGTAGTTGGAATCGCTAACGCTGGCTAATTGCACCCACGCCCGGGTTTTGCACTGAAGCAGCAAGCTCATCGAGCAAGCACATTGAACAAGCACATCGAACAAGCACATCAAACAAGCACATCGAACAAGCACATCGAACAAGCACATCGAACAAGCTTGTTTAACAAGCACATTGAGTATTAATGCACTGTACCAGCAAGAGACGTGATCATAACTGTGATGGAGGAGTTGATTAAACTGTGTCTGCCTGGCTTGGTTCAAACAGTCTTCTTGGAAAGCGATTGACCAAAGGCTTAGGGTTTGGCTTATTGTAATTTAAATGTGCAAGGCCGACCACAAGTATGAACGTACGCTATATTTTGGCAAGTAAGTCTTCTACCTACGTTTTTCTCCGGTGTATATACTTGTATGTTCTCCGGTGTGTAAACTTGTATGTTCTCCGGTGTGTAAACTCGTATGTTCTCCGGTTCTCCGGTGTGAATACTTGTATGTTCTCCGGTGTGACCACTTGTATGTTCTCCAATGTGTATACTTGTATGTTTTGGCTGCCCCACATGAAAGGTGGGTGTGGTGAGGGGGGCGAGGGTGTCTTTGTGCCATTGTGTGCGAACACCTCGAAGCTTTAGTACAATGACTTACGTGCCTAGGTTGTCAATCAAATGAAAAGGGCTGGTCATGACCAATATCTGATCCGTGTGTGTACAATTATTACAGCAGGGGAATCCTTCAATGTTTTGGGCATCATATGATGTATGCCGTACAGACCGTTGACCAATGCGAGGTCTGAAACAACCAATTAATTAACCCCAATGCGAGCCTATGCGAGGGCCACACAATGTAATTACTACCCCAATGTGACCTAGTGCACATACATGTGTGCGTGCGTTGTGTACGTGCGTGCGTGTGTATACGTTAGTGTATGTGCGTGTGTGCGTGCGTGCGTTGTGTACTTGTGTATGTGTGTGCGCGCGTACGTGGTGCGTGCATGTGCATGTGAAGGGGTTGGAGTCCTTTTCTCTTGGTGTCCCTCCTCCCCAAGAGAGGGCCAGCCTCCCAAGCTGTTTGTCCACTTTGGGGGGCGGCTAAGGGAGCGGCTAAGGGGGGCCTTGAGGGGCGGCTAAGGAGGCTTTCCCGGCCTGTTCCCGTTCAAGCTCAACTTTTTTTATTTAATTCCAATGGGAGCTTAGGAGGCCCTTGTCACTTAATTAATAAATGCTCCCAACACACCGCAAGGGGGTCAGAAATGTTTGCGGTACGCGATGATTTACGGTCTGTACGGTATACATGATTATGACCAACCCTATTTACGAGTATGGAATCAGACCTTGCCTCCTGTCTCCTATATGAGGTGGGTGAGGGAGGAGGGTATTCAAGTTTTGGGGGGGGGGGGGGATGTGCAAGCACATGGACGCCCTGGCTGGATTAATTCTGCTGTGACTCCTGGCTTGTGCATGACTTGCGGCTCGTGTGTGAACGCCCAGGCCAGAGGTGTGAACTCTAGCATTTGGTGTGAACTCTAGCTTGTGTGTTTGTGTGTGTGTGTGTGTGACTTGTGGCTTGTGTGTGACTGTTTAGGCCTAGGCTCTTTTGGACCTTGTTATCTTGTGTGTGGCCTCTGGCTCTCATCAATGCATGCTGGTGGGTTGGATTCTCCAGCAGTTTGTGCCAGCTGGGTTGGGCGCAAACAAACAAGGTCCACATCCTGCTTTAAAAACAGTGGCCAGCATGTGTGGAGTAAGGAGCCATTTACTAGGGTTAGTCAGAACCGTACATATACACCGTATATGACCGTATATCTGGTGATTTCCCTGCCAAAAATACCGAATATACACCGTATGTACATGGCCAACCCTACCAGTAATCCTTTGGCCAGACTAACCCTCTATAACTAGGTGCCGTTCCTTACCGCACTTATCCTGGACTCAAATTTCTCCTTACCGTACGTATCCTGGACTCAAATCAACTTACTTGGATTTAGATCTTGAACTCAAATCTACTTATCTTGGACTTAAATCTCCTTACCGTACTTATTTTGGACTCAAATCTTGGACACGATTCTACTTACTTTTTCTCAAATCTCTCCTTACCGCACTTATCCCGGACTCAAATTTCATAACCATTATAAGTAACCCCGGGTAATTCAGGACTCTGTGAAGAAGTATTTTAGCCGTTCCCGCACCAATCCCGGTGGGCACTTAGCCCAGCCAGTGCGTGTGTGCGTATGCATACACATGCGCGTTTGTGCGCTTGCATGTGTGTTGGTGTGCCTGCACATGTATATGTGTGTGTCATTAAAGGGCAAATCAGCTTCATCCCACGAACATAAGGATGGCTCAAGTGATTAACATATTACGAAAAGTCAAAATTTGGTCCAAAACAATGTCTGGGAGACTTGATTTTGGACTAGCATACAGCTGGCATGGCTGCTCAACCTGGAACAACCCACAGAGTTTACAGAGTAAGCCATCAGTCAAGACGTGCGACTGCTAGGCTGCGTATGCAAAACATGTAAAATTTGGAGAAATTGGAACAACTGGAACAACCTACACCCCACAGCACTCACCGGCGTCTCTATTCTCTGAACTGTGCACAGGACATGATGTTTTGAGCTGTGCTGCCCTCACTTGGCCTGATGAAGTTTTGATGATCGGCCACGATGATATTTTGAGCTGTGCTGTCCTCACTTAGAAGAGGCTCGTCTAGCCAGAGATCAGGGGCTCTTCATGGCATGTCGCACCCTGCACTGTGTAGTGTGCCTTCATGTGTGCCGTGCCATGTGGTTTCATGGCATGTCGCACCCTGCACTGTGAAGTGTGCCTTCATGTGTGCCGTGCCATGTGTGGTTTCATGGCATGTCGCACCCTGTGCTGTGTAGTGTGCCTTCATGTGTCGTGCCGTGCCATGTGGTTTCTTGGCATGTTGGTGGGTTGGTCAGAGAGGACTGAACGAGCGAGCAGCCTTGTTAAGGCAGGCTCACCGTGCAAAAATGGTCCTTTGTGAATGTGGGGTGCTTGATCAGGCATTTTAAACAACAGGCTTGCTCTGATGCTGGTCATGAATGGTGCAAATGGTGTTTGCCTTGCAAGCTGGTCTTCCACAGAACCTGGTGTGCCATGCTGACCCACACACGCACGCCTACTCCCTGAACGCCATCAGTAATTACATCTACAAACTAGTTCGTGGTCATGACGTTGTGATAAAGTGCAATCAGAACTTGACTTGAACCGGATAACGTGCGTCCTTGGCCTCGCTGTTTGTTAGACCGAATCCAATTTCTTTTCGCTGTTCTACTTGGACGGGTGCATCTTTGTGACAAGGCACGCATGCGCTAGCTTTGGGAAAACCTGAAGGGGATCTTCAGGGCCTGCGTTCAATAAATACACTGTTTTGATAATTTACTTTGCTGCGCAATATTTCTCTATTGTATGTAGGCACACTGCAGTCCATGCATTTGCCTTGTTGTTAAGGCTTTTTATGCATGCTCGTTGAGTGGCTTACGACTTGATTTCAGCAATGAGGGGTTTTAATGTGCTGGCTCCGAAGTAATCTGAATGAAAAGAAAAAAAAAGAAAAGGCAGTGAAGACCACTCCCCACATTAATTAAGGAAAAGGAGCCACTTTGGTACTACCGGGTACTGTAAAACTCCTCCACCAAAGGAAAACAATATCAATGAGGATCAGGAGGGTTGCAGGCTTGACCTGAAACCGTCTCCTGATGAGAGTTGATAATAGTGCTAGAAAGGGCACGTTGGTATGAACAAGTTTGGCAGCTTAATTGACAGAATGAACATAAAGCTTGGAAACAAGTTTATTACTCTTTGAGAATCAAGACCCAGCTCTTTAAAAGGGTTAGGGTTACAATGGTTACAATGGGGGGTGACCTTCAGCCAGGTAGTTTGGCTGATCGGCTGCTGACTGGTCTCGGCCAGCCACAAATAAATCCATAAGCTCAGAAAGAAAAAGAAAAAGTCTATTGTTC
>Ga0307974_1001725_pt1 | contig 15226 bp, 20 predicted proteins | sample OrgLakmetagen784_FD_201812 | JGI IMG/M metagenome (GOLD analysis project Ga0307974, IMG submission 201812) | Saline water microbial communities from Organic Lake, Antarctica - #784 | ecosystem: Environmental > Aquatic > Non-marine Saline and Alkaline > Saline | place: Antarctica: Organic Lake... | reverse complement strand
GGGGTCATTTGATTTTGTTGGGCGGTTATGCAAATTTTTGAGGGGGTCCCCAGAATTTTATGGGCCACTCCCACGGAATTTTAATTATATTTTGGAATCCTTAGCTCAAGCCCAGTCGAATGACACCCTTGTTGGGTGATTTGATTAAAGGGGGGGGTCTGGGTGCCTGGTCATAAAAATGCATGGAATGTCCCCAAGTAGGCCGTGGGGGTGTGTTCAGGCAAATTACCAGCAATTGATTCCTAACTTGCAGTTTACGCATTGCATTATGCATAAGTTGCATGACTGAAATAACAAAAGTGCTTAGGCAAAGGTTGGATTTGTGCACTAAACAGGTGGTCAGTGCAAGAGCGTGCACAAACCAGTTTTTGCCCTATAGCTCATCAGGTACTGCATGATTTGGCATGAGAACTGTGCAGGCAGATAGCTGCTTTAGTTCTGAGCAGAATGGCACCCTTTTTATTTATGTAGGTGGTTAGGAAGGGGGGTTTGGGGGGTGGGTGGTCATTTTGGGCCATAGGCCCAAAATTTGGACGTGCCTGTTTACGATTTTTTTTGGACGCCTCCTGCCACTGTGGTGCTTTTGTTGCACCTGGCCTGCCTTGCAATTCAATTATACTTCCTATACAACACAAAGTCATGAAAATAAAGCCATGTAGTGCGTGCGTTTGTCGCACCTGGTCTGCCTCGTCATCTGGTCCTTCTACCTGGCATCTGGCCACACTAGCATGCAAGCGAGCCACCATGGCTGCTTCGTCCTTGCGCATCGTAAAAGCCAGGCTCCACAAAAGCAACCCACACGGAATCCAGCTGCACACATTGTAAACATCTGCATATGTTGCACATCTTCTGGGCATATATTTGCATACGTTGAACATGTACGGGGCATCTGCATCCGGTTACATCAGGTCTCTTCTTAAGTTGTGTACATCATGTGTGAGCTAAATGAGCGGGGAGATTAGGCGAGTAGGTAATTGCAAAACGCAAAGGTAGCAAAGGAAAAATGCTTCTTTCCAGACTCTGTAAAAGCACTCCGCAGGCCTATGCACGTATGTTGAGCCACCCTCACGGGAGACACCTCACAGTTTCACGCGACAGCATGCACTGGCAGTGAAGTGCTGGAAGCAGGACAGAGACGCTACCTACAAGCATCAGAAACAGGGCTGCGCAATGACACCGTCAGAGCCATTTTGCAACATAGCTGCGGTACGGCTGATGGTCCGTGCCGTCAGACCGTCATTGCACAGCCCTGATCACAAATCATCGAGATATACCTTGCAGGCATCGCATGTTGCATGCAGGTGAATGCTATCGCACAGTCTAATCTGGACAAGCCGAGATGTCGGAGCACGTCATTGAGCAGCACGCACCCCAGTGTTGCGATGTTAAAAGCAGATCGACGGCCAACGAGGTTAATCACCACAGCCACGAGCGCAGGGCCTAGGCCCTTTCCAAGGTCATCTGTAACAGTCTATGTGCAGCATATAAGGCTTGAGTTTAGTGCAGGGCCTTTCCAAGGTCATCTGCAGTAGTCTGTGTGCAGCAGCTGAAACACAAGGCTTGAATTTGGTGCAAGGCCTACACTTAATCCTTCCCAAGGTAATCTGTGACGGTCAGTGAGCGACAGAAAGAGCACATACTGTACTGGTGTGTGTGTATGTGTATGTGTGTGTGTGTGTGGTGTGTGTGTGTGTGTGGTGTGTGTGTGTGTGTGTGTGTGTGTGTGTGTGTGTGTGTGTGTGTGTTAAACAGTGTATACAATTCAGCTGGTGTGTGGGACATGAATGTGAATATATGAGCAGGGAGGATGGAGGGATGATGTAATTGCATATGGATCTATGTTTTACAAGGTTTAGTTTTACTAGGTTATGTTGTACTAGGCGGTATCAGCTTGTATGCAGACACATGTCTAAGTGACACCAAACATGTCTAAGTGACACCAATCAAACAAGCACTCGCTTCAAGGAAGTACTTGAAGCACACAAGCACTTGTGCATAAACACATGTACACACACGGACATGTACACACACAGTCACACACATGTGCACATACACACGCATACTCATATGTACACACTCAAACTCACAAATACACAAGTACTCATACATACACACATACAGACAAACACACACACCTGCAGCGCAAATGCTACGCCTCTGACTTCTGGCTCGTTGACGTTCAGCAGGATGGCACGCATATTTGGGCCCGGCTGCACAGAAAGCACGTGAACCCGCAGACGTTGGTTGGGAGCAACAGAAGAATATCGTTCTGGCAGTGCAGCCTCTCTCTTCACCCCAAACAAAAGAGCAAGGAATGACATCCTGTCAGGATGTCCAGTACTGTCAGGACGTCCACCAGCCCCTTCATCACATAGTTCCCAGAGGTGAAAGCAACAAAAAAAAGGAAGGATGTGACCCACCTAGGCCCGAATCTGAAGTGCACAAACCTCGTGTCGAAAATAAGTAGGGTTGGCCAGAATGCTGTATATACGCCGTATATGCCCATATATTTGGCAATTTCCTGGCCCATAATACCGTATACACCGTATATATATGGTTCTGGCCAACCCTGAAACTAAGGCACACAGCACTCACCAGGCCGGAAAACACACCACCGAGTACCGCTATCACCAGGGGCACCCAGGAAGCAAATGCCTTCAGGTTCCCATTAATGAGGAACACCAGGGAAGGGATCCCACACAGCACCCCCAGGCCAGAGAGCAGTGCAAGGGCCTCCTTGCGCCACCTGCAGACAAAAAGGTGGGTTGTAATGCCAGGCAAGCCCGTCGTGGGATGTGCGAGAGTGTGTGTGTGTGAACATACATGGCTACAACTTGCTTATTAAGCATTGTGACATTACTTAGGATGTGCATCCTTATCCGCATGTTTTGACAGTCCGACGGCTACAACCCAGTTGTTGCGTAAATACATGATTGCAGCTACAACCCAGTTGTTGCGTATTGCCATAACTACAGCTACGACCCAGTTGTGCATCTTGCCACGACTTCAGCTACAACCTACTTGTTATGCAGCTGCTGCCCCAGCACTCCACCCCCCAGCACCCCAATTGCTCCCCCCCCTCCAAAAGCTATTATCACCATAGTAGCTGCGTGGACACCAAGGCCCTTGTCCTGTGCGTGTGTGTATATGCAAATATCATCAAATATCACCATAGTAGCTGCGTGGACACCAAGGCCCTTGTCCTGTGCGTGTGTGTGTGTGTGTGTGTGTGTCTGCAACAGCAAGCGCTTCATCAAATTGAGGGTTGCAAGGATTCATTGTGAATTAGCAACACTTCAAAACCGTAACAAATCCTGAAAATCCTCAGTTGAGAAAAGGCTAAGCCCTTGCTGGTGGGCACACACACCTGGGCCAGGTAGTCGTTCATGAACGTCAAGATCATGCCCCAAGGCAAGCAACCTGGAAGGCCCTGCACGATGAATGAGGGGACATGCACACCAAAGGTTCATCCTTTGACGGCACGAAGGCTCCTCTCACATATGCAGGGTGAAGGTGTGCTGATATGTGAACTGGAGTTGCAAGACATTGTACGCTTTCCAACATGATTGCCAAAGGAGCGTTAACACTGTAAACTTCCCTTTCACGTGTAGGGCAATCGTATGCTTTGGTTTGACGAATGCTCTCCAGCTGTCTAGATGGATGAGTATCATAAGCCTGGTGCCTGCGCTAATATAAAATTTATCTTGCAAAAGACTTAGGTGACTCAGATCCTCTCAATCAAAAACTGAGTGTGCTGACTTAGAGCAATGCAGCTCAAATTTAAAGAAATGAAAGGATATGCTTATTTGACTTAGCAACGGCATGTTGTAGCTGAAGGCACACATAATTTTGCACCGCTGCTTTACGTGGAACGCCACAAGCGTGCAAGGTTGACCGGTTTTATCATTTGACTGAAATTTGTAGTCAGCTTGTGTGAGGATAATGTGGAAAGCCGTATGGATTTTTAATTTAATCCTAGGTCTTTTGCATTACACCAGCCAACATCGTAAATCCTGATTTCCCCCCACACACATGTAAGTCAGTGGCCAGCATTGAGTACACGCTTCAAACATACCTGGGCAATAATTAAGAGGTTAGAGGGGCTACGAAGCAGTTGCCGCACTTTGGACCAGCCCACAATCTACAAAAGTGAGCAGGTACAAACTTCAGAAGTGCAGATTTCATGCAGCGCACATAAATATGAGCAGAAAAGTTATTATAAAATACAGACTGGAATGACAGCCCATGACCTGCATACACGGGTGGGAACCACATTTCAGCTGCTACGCAATAAGGGCATGACACTTGCAAATGTCAGTTGAGCCGGCCCAGTCCTCAATTCACCACGGACAGGCACAGACCACGTGCTGGATGTTCTACAGCAGAAGTGTAGTGTGGCAAATTGACACGGCAAAGCCCTCCACTTATCCTGACTCCCATCTATTCGTACCTACGTCCTTATACTGAAACAAGCCAACCAGGCAGAGGGGCTGACTGACTGAGGCCCCAAATGGGCATGCTTGTCAAATGACCATACTAGTATTACCCCATGCCTAAGTTACCCTGTGCATGTGCTGACTGGCAGCTTTTGAGCTGAATATTGATCTGCAGCTATACAATGTTTATATATTATTATACATCTCTTTGAGCTGAATATTGATCTGCAGCTATACAATGTTTATATATTATTATATATCCTTTTGAGCTGAATATTGATCTGCAGCTATACAATGTTTATATATTATTATATAAACTTTTGAGCTGAATATTGATCTGCAGCTATACAATGTTTATATATTATTATATATCCTTTTGAGCCGAATATCGACCTGCAGCTATACAATGTTTATATATTATTAAATATCCTTTTGAGCTAAATATTGATCTGCAGCTAAACAAACGTTCAGGCTTCCATGCCTTTCCTCCACGGAAATGACCATACTCGGGCATAGGTGCCTGAAGTGTGCGTTTAATACTAGTCAGTCTACACAAAGGGCAACTTTCTAGATCTGAGCACATGCTCTGGTAGCTTCTTGTGCTTTCAACTTGCTATAGTGGTGCGTGAGTAGTTACCCCTTAAATGCCTAAAAAGAATCATGTTTGGACACTTGTTCAGTCAGCCCCCTTCGGCCCTCGAATCCATAAAATCCACCGCGGCCGCCTATCACCTGTTCACTCGCAGTCACTATCACCTGTTCACTATTACCTGTTCACTCGCATTCACCATCACCTGTTCACTATCACCTGTTCACTCGCAGTCACTATCAGCTGTTCACTTGCATTCACTATCACCTGTTCACTCGCGCCCTCCTATCACCTGTTCACTCGCTATCACCTGTTCACGCTCACCTGTTCACTCGCATTCACTATCACCTGTTCACTCGCGCCTTCACGCTCAAATGTTCACTTGCATTCATTATCACATGTTCACTCGCATTCACATAGCAACTGCTCTACCCCTTTCAAGCTACCTCCCTCTGCATACACAGATAGCGTGGCAGTCACACACACACATACACACACACAGACACAAAGAAACACAGATACACACACAAGAAAATGTCATCATACCTCTTGATAGCTCCCTCCCTCCGCGTATACAGACGTCAAGGCTACCTCGCACGCGCCCCTAGGAGGGTCACGTGTGGTGAGCATCATGACCGTCGCCATAACAACAGTGGGGGCAGACACCACTAAGAAGGGGGTGCGCCAGTCCTGGGGGATAAGTTGGAGGTAATGAAAGGAGAGAAGACAAGTGGGCGTGGGCATGATGATTGCCGCACAATGCTAGGAGGAGTCCCTGTCGTCTCTGTGTGCATTGAGTGAATCTGTGCAACCCAAGCAGCTCCCACCAATTAATATATGAGATGTTAGAAACAGCCAACACCCTGAGACGCCCTATAAGTAGTACAATTTAAACTGCAGTAGTAAATGTAGATTTAAACTGTCATAAACTTAAAACCTATCTAAATCAGACAGAAGACATCAAATTCTAATCACAGGCTGTGGTGCCCTTGGTTGTTCCTCTGCTTTTGAAACGACAGCAAGGACAACAGACTTTGCGGAACTTTGTAATCATCCCATCCAGGCCAACAGAGGTTGCACATCTACCTGCATATAGCACCTCATTAGTGTCTTGCCTCTCGGCCCGTACTCTGTGCTCACAGCTTCCCCCCATACATTCACTGATACACTAACATATTTTGCTCCACCTCCCTGCCCGAGGCCCCTGCGAGTCCCCCAACTTCCCCATCACCACACACATTCAGACACACACACACACATTTTAGTCCTAACCTCTCGACCTTTGACCTCTGCACCCCCCACCCTCCCCCAAATTCCTCACTATTTGTTCCTTCCTATGGCCTGTGACCTCCGGGATCACACACCCGCCACACACACACACACACACACACACAAATACATACAAACACACACACCGCCACTACACAAGATAAACACACATATACATATACTAAACCTTTCGTCCCTTACCTCTTTGCCCGTGGCCTCTGCAAGCACATTCCCCACAGCAATGCCCGCGCCTGTCGACAGCTGCACCACCGCAGACACGTACGAGCGCTGCACGGAGGCGTAATATAACAATTACAACTGCTATTACTTGTAGTAAGCCTCTATATACTGCTGTTAAAATAATGCTGTTAAAATAATATAACAAATACAACTGTATTACGAGTATGCCCCATACACTGCTTTGATTACATCTCTGGTGCCTGCTGACGTTGACAGCTGACATCGACAGCTGCACCAATGCAGAGACGTAAGAGCGGAGCAGGAAGCACAGCGCTTGGACGAGCTGTTAAAACACACGTCATTGCTGCTGCCTTTAACAGCTGCATCACCAAAAGACGAGTAGGTAGGTATAGGCATGCAGGGATACTGAAGCGGAGCTGAGTCGAGCGCCAGGGGTCCCAATAGCTGTGAACGATTCAGAGAACCAGCCAGCATCTGCACCAATTTTATCGTGGGATGCCTCACATTGGCCGCTCCTCCAGTGCCTTTCACATTTACTACTCCATATAGCAACTCTTGCGGCGCAGTGCCCGAGCGTGAGCACAGCATGGCCTCACAACCCCCAAGCATGGTGCAAAGAGTACAACGAATCCCTGAGCCAACGGCCATACAAAGAGAAGAGCTTGCTGAAGGTGCAAAGGGAGGTCACTCAGCCGAAGGAAGAGGAAGCCCTATACACATACTTCACCATGTGGTGACTAGCAGCTGATAGCCAATGTCGTGACTAGCGGATGACAACTAGCAGCTGACAACCGATGTCGTGCCTAGCAGCTGACAGCCGATGATGTTGTCGTGACTAGCAGCTGACAGACTAGCAGCTGACAGACAAGCAGCTGACAACCGATGATGTCGTGCCTTGCAGCTGACAGACTAGCAGCTGACAGCTGATGATGTTGTGACTAGCAGCTGATGGCAGGTTGCTGCCCAGCAAAGGAAACCGGAGATTGAAGATGAAGTGGTACAAAACACAAACACACACACCGACCTGCTGCGCAAAGAACAGGTCGCCCAACAGCGAATAAACTAGTGGCAGGGCGCCACCAATACTGACACCCGTGAGGGTGCGCAGCACAAGCAGCTGCCAGTACTCAGTAACCCATGCAGTAGCCATGCAGGGGGCCTCTCCTAGTATGACCTGCGCGAAAATGTATTGAGTGTGTTTGCGTGTGTTTGTGCACATGTGTGTGCGTGTGTGCCTGTGTGTGTGTTTGTGTGTTTTGAGTGTTTGTAGATGTGTGAGGACGTGTGTGCATTCATGCGATAATTGTACGTATGTGATAATTGTACGTTTCACTGGGTTGAAAGAAATAGGGGGAGGTGCAAGTGTAAGGATTGCTTTCTAACGATCTAAAATTAGAGGGGGATTGAAAATTATTTTTGTGCTCGCACTATGCAGACAATAGGTCAATTCAGTTAAGTATGTTCTGTGCACGCACCACCGCAAACAGCAGGTGGACCCGGTTGAAACGGTCTCCCAGCCACCCCAAAAGCAGAGCAGAGGGAGCACCGACGGCAAAAAAAGCACCCATGATGACCTGTGGGTGTGAGTGTGTGTGCTTTGAACAAGAGTATGCGCTTAGAACAAGTGTGTTTGTGAATACGTGTGAATGTATGCAGGTATGTTGATGACATGATACAAGAGAAAACTTTCTGCTTTTGATTCTTTTGATACGCAGAAGATGGCCAGCATAAGACAACTAGCGAATTAACGCTGTAACTGCAATTGAAGCTCAATCCATTTTAAGAATTATATTTGTTTGCACACACTCAAACAAAGTCATAGAGGCAACACAACCATAACTTCGAGCCAGCCGCGTTGAGTGGTCTGAATGGCAAGTGAAATAAATTTAAATGAACAAAAAAATACCATATTGGCTGCCCACCACATGAATTAGCCCACGCAAACGCACACGCCCTTATTATACACACAAATTGCAAACCCACCCTTACGCTTGCACACAGGCATGTGCCCACATGCAACCTCACAGACTTACCCCCCCCAGCTTGGCATCTCGTTCTGCGTCCGTGAAATTAAAGTCGTGGCCAGCAGCCGTGAGGTGGGGGGCGAGCAGGTTCTGGTCTGCAAAGAGCATGGCGGCCACAAGCGAAAACAGGGCCACCTACAGGCAGGAGGTGCGCTGATGTCGGTATACCAATTATACAGCTGCAAATTACCAGTTTGTGGTTGTAATTGGTTACAAGATGTGCGTACACATGTTTATATGAGTGTATGTTATGCACATGTGCGTGCGTGTGTATGTGTGTGTGTCAGTGCGCATTCGTGTGTGTGTATGTGTGTGTTGTGTGTGTGTATGTGTGTGTGTATGTGTGTGTGTGTATATGCTTGGTGCATGTTTGCGTGTTCACGTGTGCGTGTGCGTGTGTGTGTGCGCGCACGTACGTGTGTGTGTGTGTGTGTGTGTGTGTGTGTGTGTGTGTGTGTGTGTGTGTGTGTGTGTGTGTGTGTGTGTGTGTGTGTTTGCATACGTGCGCGTGCGAGTTGCTTACCATGTAGTATCTTTTGCTTTTTGACATTGGGTGGTATAGAGGATCAGAAGTGGGTTCAGAGCTCTGGATGTCCAGTGAGCTGTATTTGGACATTTGGACAGCACTACATTTCTTCAAAAAATACTCTATTAATTTTTTTATATTATGTACATATGCCCTACGCCTGCTCCCGGTCTTTTTTATTGTTTGTTTATTGTACACCTACACTGTCATATCGTACGCACGATTGAAGATGACGACTTCCAAGATTGAAGATAACGATTCCCACTTGACTCAAGGCAACAGACAGGCGCCCGGAAAGGTCTCGCTTACAAGGAAAAAAATAAGGCGAATGGCTGTACCATTGGTAATGAAGTTTGTAGTCAAATTAATTGTCCAGTGTAATTTGTGTTAATCTGTAAATACATGTACAGGAAGTGTAAAATGATCTGTTAGAAGTAATTGGAGAACACAACCTAAGCCAAGTTTTAGTATAAATTAGAAAATACAGGTGTATGCAAATTTGTGAGGCAGCCAAGGCAAAATGCTTTATTTTCCTTAGTAAATGATAACGGTACGTCTGAGAGGAAGCTAGTTGATTTATTGCGCAGGCATTTGACTAGCTCTTAGGTGGTAAACGCGTGATCCTGTGTGCATTCCCAATCTGTGTGGTCGTGCCCTCTTTATTCACGTGAGCAGTGCTGGTAGACGGTTGCTGATGGCAATAAGTTGCAGCACCCCCACTGCCACTCGCTCCTGCATCAGCTGGCTTTTCTGTGGCTGTGACACCAGCACCTCCTCCTCTACTCATACTCCTTCCTGGCCCACTGCTTGCTCCTGATGGCTGTGTAGGCTGGCGATGCAAGCGTGACGAGTGATGTCCCTCAGAAGCTCGACGTCCTTCTTTCTCCCTCCCCCCTCGCTCGGCTCTCTGATCATCATCTATCCTTGCCACTTTTCTTTCCCTGACCAATTCCCCTTTCTCCTTCTCACCATCCGAATCCCACTCTAACCTGCTCCTCTTCCTCTCCTCCCTCTGCCCTTGCGACGTATGTGGACCTGTTACCTTGCACGATCCCTGCAAGGCTGCCTGCTGCTGAGGAATGTGCTTGGTATGAGCAGCAGGCTGTAGCTCTTTTCTGCTACTCCTTGCCTGTGCCACTTTTACTCCTTGGGGTGGTTCTTTGTGTCCATGATGCGCAGGTTGTGCGTGCTGAGGAACGTGCTTGGTGCTAGCCTTTTTTGCTGGTGATGGTGATAGTGGTGGTGCCAACACAGCTGCTTCCGCATTCCTTCTAGATGTGGATAGATGTGATGGTGGTAGAGATTGTGGTGGTGCTCGCGTAACAGCTGACGGCTCTGTTGCTGTTGTTGGTGGCTGTACAGGTGTTGCCGTCGTTTTTGCTGTTTTCCTTGTTGTTGTTGTTGTTGTTGTTATTGGTGGTGGTGGGTTAGGAGGAGGAGCCGAGGTAAGTATCGCGCGCACGCTTGCTGCTATACTCGCTCCGTCCCTCCTGCTGCCCCCCCTGTGCTGATTCCTTGAGGCACTTCCTGTGCTGCTGTTGCTGTTGCTGCCGGGAGGGAGGTGTACCAAGTGCGTGGTGCTGTGGCTCAGGAGTGATGCCCAGGGCCCGCTGTGCTGGCGCAGGGTGGCAGCATGGCACAGCACCTGTGTGAGTGGGACGACAAACGTGCAAATGTGCAGCGAAAGTGAGCAGAGCATAAAAGCATGCCATGAGGATTGTGGTAGCTGTGTGGCAATGGCATTTTTTGGTGAGGATTGGAGCGTACAACGATCCTGGGATGAGGGACGGAGTGTTGGCAGCTCCACCCAAGCACGGACAATGTGTAGGGTTGGCCAGAACCAACACGACGTATATATGGCATTTCTGGCAGGGAAATCACCAAATATACGGCCATTTATGGTGTGCTTATATGGTTCCAGCCAACCCTAACAATGGCTTGCTGCAAGATTGTTTCAAACACTTGTGCAATGGACTATGACGGCCGTGAAAGAGTTTAAGTGATTTCATTTCAAGATCAGTACAAGTCCTTAATATTTCCCACAGATAACTGCAATCTTGGAAGAGTTTAAGTGATTTCATCTCAAGATCAGTGCAAGTCCTTAATGTTTCCCACAGATAACTGCAATCTTGGAAGAGTTTAAGTGATTTCATCTCAGGATCAGTGCAAGTCCTTGATACTTTCCACAGATAACTGCAATCTTGGAACCCGCTTCCCTTGTTAGGCATCTGTATCAAGACTCTGACGTCTTGCACACAGAAACCATCTAGGTAAGCCGTACTACAGCGACACGAAACAGCCATGCAATAACATGACGGCTACGGCTTTTTAAGGTTAAGGATAAGATAAAATTGCTTAGATAAAAAAGTGGAAAATTTCCCGTGTGACCGCCCCCTAAGGCTCTGTGTACAGAGCACAGCAAGAATGGCATGCGAGTATGGGCTACTTACAGAGCAACAGAGCAACTATGGCATACGAGTATGGGATACAGAGAGCACAGCAAGAATGGCATGCGAGGCAGTAATGGTATGCGAGGATGGGCTACTTACAGAGCAACAGAGCAACTATGGCATGCGAGTATGGGATACAGAGAGCACAGCAAGAATGGCATGCGAGGCAATAATGGCATGCGAGTATGGGCTACTTACAGAGCAACATAGCAATAATGGCATGCTTTGCTGCGTCCACCAAAGTGGGTTGCTCATGAATTGGGCTCCATGTATACATCCCCTGTAGCCCAACCAAGTTGTGTGCACTTTGCAACTTGTGTCACTCACCCAAGGGAGTAGCGTTCGCGTGTGATGGCCATGCTCACAAAGCGAACATCAGCCAGGAACCCCACACCATTTTGTCACTCACCCAAAGAGAATAGCGTGCTCGAGTGATGGCCACGTTCATACGGCGGACATCAGCTAGGAAACCCACACCACCACCCACTGCAGGCCCTTTTGCTGCAGCCTCCATTCCTGCTGATGCTCCTGCTGCTGCTGAGCTTGAAGTGCTCGAGGCTCGCACGCAGCTCAAGATCACAATGTCAGCCTCCCGGCCCTGTGTGGTGCGTGCGTGCTAACATGCAGATGTGTGAACGTGCACAGCTGGAGGTGCTGTTTCTGTATCGTGCTTGTGTACCGTTATGTCTCCTTAATTTGCAGATATAATAGGGGGGTGCTTGACCCTGCCTGCCTGCGTTAGTCGTGTTTCCATTTTCTTTCTGGGTGGATTTGGGTGAAAAGAACCTGGATTACGAGTTGGTGCTGTTATTGCAGCAGTGATATTCAGCGAGATCAGAGAAAAGGCTTGGTGATAGGTATGAGCAGCAGAAAAATGAAAGAGTTGGGCAGCTGCTGTACAGGCAGACGCGAGTTAATCAAAATTAATAACGGTTGGAAGCTTCCGCACGCTTGCACCCTCTGCATCCTCTGCACCCAATTAAAGTGAAGACATAAGAAAGTGAAGACATAAATCCAGGTGCCCATAGACAAAGGCACTGCAATCTTGAGCTGCCTAGTCAATGCGCAATCATCCAGTTGCACTGATATACCCAATTGTGCTGTCACCTGAAAGCCATCAATCGTAGAGAACTCCACAGACACGTTGCTGCCCCTGCTGCTGTCGCTTATCTGTGAGGCCGACGGGGCTGAAGGCTCAGGGGGGAGGACACCGCGGAATGCAGATCTCAGCACCGACTGTGTGTATGTTTGTGTGTGCATCTGTGTAAGTGGATGTGCTGTTTGCGTTTTACATGCATGAATGTACGTTCATAAGAGACTGGCAGCCATCTTGAACACGATTGCAGCAATATGCCCTTTCTGGTTTAAAGATAACGCCTTGTTGCGATTAAGCCTAATAAAAGATAACTTTGTATGACCTGCAATGCTAGCCTCAGCCTCATGCTATGATGTATACATAAGCGCATGCATGCGCACGCACACATACGCTAACATGCGCGTAACCCACAGCTGGACCCATGCACTTTCTATACATGGCAAAGCACACACACACAAGCAGGACACACGCATAAACACACACTCAAACACACTCATACGCACACAAGCACGCGCTAAGACCGAGGCCCATACAAGCACATGCTCACCAGCTGCGCGCGGTACGGCGTCAGCAAGGCTATGCTGCCCTTCCACGACGGGTGTGCCTCAACCAGTCCTGCAATGCAGTACGTAAACAGAGGAAACACAGGGTTGCTTGTATGGTGATTTAGCAGCTGAAGCGCAGAACAAACACACGCAAAGCACACACTCACACACAGCAGTTGCGTTTAAATGCATGTCCTTGTGTGCCCTGCCCCCCCCCCCCAAAACACGGCAACGTGCAAAACAATAGAGACTCCTGGGTACCCAAAGATCAGAATTATGACACACGTCCCTTTGCTGCTTATCTTTACTGCAGGATACAGAATCGTCACACAGCAGAACCATACGTTGCCACACTCCTTAAATAAAGCTGCACAATGTGGTTTGTGCAGCCAAAACCCAAACTCAAGCACGCATTCACACACAAAGTACTGCTGCCTGCCCTCCCCTCCTCCTCCCCCCTTACCTTTGTACAGAGCGGCAGCTGCCTGTGCTTCACAAGAGTTGGTGAAGGAGCCCCCTTTGCCCCTCCCCTCCCTCCCCTCCGCCACATCCCAGACCACTAACGGCCCCATGGCAAGTGATGCTGGTAGACAAGTGAGTGAAGACTGATGAGTGAGTGAGGACTGATCACGAGGAGATGACTGAGAGAGGGTCCCAGAACGCACGGAAGAGCTCCCAAAAGGGGGGTGGAAGGGGGCTGCACGATGCTGGGACGTAATACCGTTGCGGAGGGCGCCTCCATAGAAGAAGGCACTTGGGAAGCTGTGCAGGCGTGATGTTTTGGTGAGAAGTAAATTAGAGTGAGTGTGGAGGGTGCGCCACGTTGGTGCTGTCTTAAGAGGGGTGTGAACAAGTGAGGAGAGGCTGTGTAGGTGTGAATTGTTGTGAGAGGTGTTGTTTGAGTGAGGAAGTGTGCAATTTGCTTTAGACAACTTCAGAGAAGTGTGAAAATGAAGGAGAAACTACGCAGACGTGATGTTTTGGTAAGAGGTGATACATGAGTGAGTGAGGAGGTGTGCTGGTCGCTGTCTTAGAAGAGAAGTGTGAAATTTGGAGAAGCATTTAAAGAATAAGTGTGAACTTTGGAGAAGCTGAGCAGATGTGTTTGTTTGGTGGGCGGTGTTATGTGTATGACAGAATGTTCCTTATGTACAGATACCTAACAGATAACATTAGGTTCAAAGGAGGCAGCGCATGCCATTGTGTCGTCATGAAGTAACTAAAGGCTGGCAATGATATGTGTCCTTCAATCTTAGCATTCAAGATGATGGTGTTAGATTGTGTATGCATGCTTCCTGACGTCCCCTTGGAGCCTCAATGCAAAGAGGCTAGAGATTGGAAAGGCTTGGTTGAGGGATAGAAATGAACAGAAAAAAGATGTGAACAAGAGAGCGTTTGTCCCAGGGACTCACCTGCAGATGTCTGGGTGCATCCTAAATTGCGTTTTGAGTAGGTGGACGGGCACCCCACAAGCCTGTGTGTGCATCGGAGTGGAGAACATGTTTGTGCGGATGAGTGCGTCCTGAGTGCGTGTATGTGTGTGTGTGTGCCTGTTTGTGTGTGCATGCGTGTGTATGAGTGTAATTACTCCCACTCCCACTCCCACACACCCCCACCCCCACACACCTGAAGCCTTGAAAACAGGGACTGGCTGAGCTGGGCTACACATTCAGGGGAGCGAGACAGCAAGGTGGGCGGCAGCTGCTTTGGATCGCCAATAAGGCAGACCTACGTGTCGCGTCATTGGGGTGTGTTTGTGTGTGTGTGTCCGTGATAGGTGGTGTCTTGAAAGAGTGTATGTATGTGTGCATGCGTGTCGTGACGGTGACAGATGCAAGGAGCAGACTTTGTATTTTACATTACAATCTTGTTGGGGGTGCGGGAATTTGTGAGTGCATGTGAATTAGTATCGCTTTTCTTGGGCATTACGAGCCCGCTTGTTGAAGGCCATCCTGCTATATATACAAGTAGCATGAATAATATCAGAGGGGGTCAACGGAGCAAATGTCCTGAAATGTGACTTTTTTGATGCAAATAATGTTTGTATGATATAACTAGATGGTTAATGAAGTTTGGGGCCAAAAGGACAC
>Ga0307974_1001724_pt1 | contig 15226 bp, 15 predicted proteins | sample OrgLakmetagen784_FD_201812 | JGI IMG/M metagenome (GOLD analysis project Ga0307974, IMG submission 201812) | Saline water microbial communities from Organic Lake, Antarctica - #784 | ecosystem: Environmental > Aquatic > Non-marine Saline and Alkaline > Saline | place: Antarctica: Organic Lake... | reverse complement strand
CCCATAAGAAGGGCTGCTGGGGTAACCATAGGGGCCTCCAACTGAGTTTTGCCCACCCCCACCCCCTCCACTGAGAATGCTGTTACCCCCTTGACCGAAGGAGGTAGGGCTGGGCTGGTAGCCTCCAGATGAGCCGTACGTGGGAGCAGGCTGTAAGAGTGGGTGGGCGCGTGTGCTTTCGTATGCGTGCTTGTGTGTGTGTGTTTGTGTGCGTGTGTGCGTGTGCGTGTGTGTGCGTGTGTGTGTATGTGTGTGTGTGTGTGTGTGTGAGTGTGTGTGTGTGTGTGTGTGCGGATGTGTGTGTGTGCGCATGTGCATGTGTGTGCGTGCGCATGCGCATGTGCATGGGAAATTGCCTGTGCCCGTGTGTATATATGTGTAGACATGCAGGGAGCACGCACTTGGTAGCTGTGCTGAGGTGCTACCCCTCCTGGAGCTCTCCTGCCGGCACTGGGGGGTCTGCGCGACCCTGGGGGCAGGTTCAGCTGGCTGGCCAAACTGTTGTAGTCACTAGATCCCATGGCAGCACTAGAGGGGGCCTGCAGCGTGTGTGTACGCATGCAAGTGTGTGTGCATGTACTGTTTCGCGGACAAGGTGCAAGGGTGTAATCAGACACGCGTTTGTGTCAGTGAGTGAGTGTTTGTGTGCGTGTGTGTTTGTGTACGTGTGTAATCATGTATTTATGTGTGTGTAATTATGTATGTGTATGTGTGTGTGTGTAACTATGTATGTGTGTGTGTGTGAGTGCGTGCACGCTGTGTGTCCTTTACGTCAACATTTGATGCCCTGCCACTTGTGACCAAGCGCAGTTTGTACAAGGAGAATAACTGAGAAATGTGGATGGTACTTGCAAGGTTGTGCCACCATGCTCACAAACAGCATGGCATCAAGCTCTGTGTATGGCCTGGCGCAAGCAAAGCGCCTCACCCCGTATTGTGGTTGACCCCCACCCCCATAGCCACTTGGGCTGTACGGAGCCTGCTGCTGTGGGGCTGCGGCATAGCTTGGGTAATGTGGGGCATATGGAGAATAGTTGCTGCCATCCTGGAAGCCAAAAGAGGGTGTATTGGGGTCAGGGTCCTTACACGGTTGTGGCGTGAAATTCTGCCTGTGTTGGCCAAATTTAAACTTACGCCCAGATTTAGGGAGCTGTTCCCTCCCGGATTCTGCATGTTCTTCCTGCCTGCGAAGTGGTGGCCGGCTGCATGCGGAGGGAGGACAAGGGGAAGAGGATGTGTGTTTACGTGGAAGGTAGAGGCTTTATGTGGCAGGTCAGTGCGTACGCCTTGCAACAAATGGTTTGAAAATGCAGGCCATGCCAAGCAAAGCATCATGTTGGACAGTGGACTTGGAAATTACTTGAGAGCAGTGACCCTCTAAGAACACGTAGTGCAACGCAGCTTGCACACAGAAGGAGAGTTCAATTTGACTTTGAAATGCACGGTACATACACATGCACATACACAAAAGCTGTCTTGACTACACCTACGTGATCCATATTGGTTGTCCATCGGTCCTGTTTTGGTAATTATATGTATTTTATAAATTATAAGTGTTAATCTTGTCAAGGGAAACTTTTGAGAGCAGCAATTGTTTTGAGGCCCTGTTACAACTGTGTTGGCTTACCCTCTTTAAGTTGATGTAAGAGCACACAAACATCAGCTACATTTTCCTTGGAGGGAATGCGACAGAGCTTGCCTCGCTGTTGCTCGCACAATGGGCTGGAGCGGTTCCTCGCTCTCAAAAAGGCTGCAGGTGAGAAAAAACGTTTAATATGAGTCCTCACAAGCACGCACACGCACACGCACACACATGCGTACACACACGCTCACCCTCGTCTTGCGCAGGAGTGAGCCAGCAAGGGCAGGGCACATCAGAGGCACACAACCACCGGGCACATCAGAAGCACGCAACGAGTGTCAGTTCAGTGCACAATGTGGTGTTTGAAAGGATTGCGCATGTGGGTAGGAGCAATGCAAGCAGCAGCAGCAGTAGCAACAGCCAAAATAGAAGCAGTGCCAGGGACAGGAGCAGCAGCCAAGAAGAGGGGCACAAGGCAAGGAGGAGACATGACGAAACTGGCAGGGACGGCGAAGGAGGGGTAAAGGGAAGCAGTAGAAGGGCTTCAAGGGAGCATGACAATTGGGATGACCAAGATGTGAAACGCGCTAGCAGCAATCACAGCAGCAGCAGCAGCAGCAGCAGCAGCAGCAGCAGCAGCAGCAGCAGCAGCAGCAGCAAGAAGAAAAAGGGGCACAGGTGCGTTGTGAAGTATTCTCAAACGGGCTATTCTTTCTGAGGTACTCCATGAGGCTTGTCATTTTTCACCATTGTGGAAGCTGCGGTGGCGCTCCAGAAAGAGTGCTGCTCTGGCTTTAGTAAAAGACACAGTCTACCCCGGTGTGTGGATTAGTTCGTCGTTTATTTTGCTTGACTGAGCCTGCGCTAATCATTTGCAGACCTAGCAGGAATTGCATGCGTGTGCTCTCTCACAACGTAGAATCGCCCTTCCACTACAGGCACAGGGCGGAGTCTTAGCACCATCTTTCACTTTATTTAGTGAAAAGCCAGCCTCTCCTGTTCGCCAGCCTCTCGTGTATGCTTAGGGTGGGCTAGAACCATATACGTATATACGGTGTATATATACGGTGTATATACGGTTCTGGCCAACCCTATAAATGCTGCATACAAATTGCGCTAGTACAAATGTGCCTACAAATGTAAGCCTTCCATCCTACACCTCCCACCATGGCATTAAATTCAGCAGGCACCTTTTGTGGTTTTGTTCAGGTCTCCCGCTTACTAACACTACTCTTGGGTCTGTTCAGGCCTCATACCCCTTTTGGGTCCTTCTCGTGGGCCAGTGCGGAGTTTGGGGGCTTTGGCATGGATGAGGAAGAGAACGAGAGGTGCGCTTTGCATTGGAAGATGTGCCACCACTTTGAGGTCAAGAAACGGCAATAGTCGAGCCGTTGCGAAACTCCGTTTTCCGTGTGCATACACTTGCTTCATTGCATTAAAATAACAGGAGTGTGTGGCTAGGTACCAAACCAGGTCCCTTCAAAATTGACAAGAGGCTAGGAAGAATAGAGTACTTTACCCTATTAGCTTGAGATTAATGTGGGGGTTTTGAGATGTGTTTGTGTTCCCTTCCTTCCTTTTGCAATGGAGGAGATTTCAACATTTCAACGGTGCCCAGCACTTTACTGGCTCCTTTTCCACACTAAGGCTGGGGAGTGGTTTTCACTGTCTGTGTGGTTGTTCATTCATGCCGAATAAGCAGGGTTGGCCAGAATCATGTACATACCGTATACGGTGAATATACGTATTTTTGGCAGGGAGATCACCAAATATAATGGGTCATATACGGTGCATATATAAACGGTTCTGGTTAACCCTAAATAAAGTCTCGTGTATGCACATTCGGACGAGGCACACAAAGGTCAGGCTTAAACGGGCAGGCTTTCCAGCATGCAGCTTTTTAGGAAAGAAAAATTTGCAATCGTTTCTCCTTCACTGCTTCGGTCCTCCAGTTTTGTGTCGGCAGAGTATTATAGTAAAAGGGCCCTTGAAGTATCCCCCCTCCTTTCGTTGGCCTGCTAACAGAGGGTGGGAGGGAAGGAGGAAAGTTCTCCCTTTTCTGCAGTAAACTGGCACTTGCACCCTGAAAAATATATTGGCATTTAGCTCAGCCGAAGCATATACTTTAACCTTCGATTGGCCTCTGTTCAAAGCCACCAGGGCCCTAATATCACCTTTTTCATATGCACACACACATACACACAGGGAGTGGTTTTCCTCTTCCTGGCACGGAGGCAGCAGCAGCAGGCGCACAAACAAGGGCGCCTCACAAAAGAACGCCGACGGAAGCAGGTGCGCACACCGTTAGTGTCGCCCTATACCCCCGCACGCAGCTCTGTGAGAAGTGGTGTAGGAAGTTGTGCGTTGATCCTAGGGTGCTCCATGTACCAGCCTCACTTAGGAGAGCATTGACGGTGTGTAGCCAGCACTGTAAGAGTTCACAAAGGGTCGACCATCAGAGGTGGCCAATAACTGGCTTTGATTGGCAGTCTATTAACTAGGTCCCCCAGCATTGGCTGACCGTCTATGAGCTGGGTCGGCCAGCATTGGCTGTCTTTTATTCAAGTCAGCCAGCATGAGCTGTTTGTTAGCTGGGCGGGCTGTGTGCTAGTCGGGTCACTCATTGCATGGCCAGTCTGAGGTGTTGCAGATGGTAGGGAAGTTGGTCCCGCCAGGGCAACGCACAGACTGGAGCAATGCAAGGCGTGACCACACCGGTGCACCAAGCATGACCACACCAGTGCACCAAGCGCGACCAAATCAGTGCACCAAGTGCGAGACCACACCAGTGTACCAAGCGTGACCACACCAGTGCATCAAGCGTGACCACACCAGTGTGTGACCACACTAGTGCACCAAGCATGACCACACCAGTGCACCAAAGCGAAATCTGAAACAATACATGAGCCTGCACAGCCGTTTGATTGAAATGGCGCAGGAGACTTGTGCCATGTGTATGCTTCCTTTTGGGTGAAACTAATGTTGGGTGTAGGAACTTGGGGTGTAGTAATTTTTGGGTGAAGTAATCTTGGGGTGTACTACTTTTGGGGTGTACTAATCTTGGGGTGTAGTAACTCAGGAGATCACACGTGAGGAAGCACACTCAATTCAGACGAATGTGGACGTTCTGCTCATTTATTAGGCGTCCTTCTTAACATGGTGTGCCGTATTGCAAATACCAAATACCCTCTCTGCTTTTTTTCCCGCGCCCTGTCCTGTCCTGTTATACACACACACACACACACACACACACACACACACACACACACACACGCACACGCAAATACACACACACTGTCACCTAGAAGCAGAGGTTGACAGTTTTTGGGCGCATACCCAAACACCATTGCATGGAAAATTTTTCAAGCACGCTTCCAATTGTTCACCATTGACCTATCTTCACATAAGGACGCCCAGACTGAAATGGCATAAAGTCCAGTATAAATTACATGTTGCTGCTGCGGTGAATGTTCTGAGTGTGCACATTTCCTGTTATTTCTCACGCAGAGGTACTTCAAGTTGCTGCCTTTGTTCAAGCTGCTGCCTGTATTTAAAGAGAGCTGTCGTATGTCATTGTTTCCTGTGCTTTGCATCACTCACATTTCGACTGGGATACTTGGGCTGCTGCCTGTGTGTGTGTTTGTGTGTGTGTGTGTATGTGTGCGCGTGTGTGTGTTTTTATTGTACACATTTCTTTCCCGTGCTTTGCATCACACAGGAGTGCATACTGGGAATGGCAGCAATCCCCTTCTGGCTTCGGGAGCTCCTCCTATTGGCACAAATATCATGGCCACCACGGATGGGGGGGAGCTTCCAAGCAGCAGTTCCCAGGGTCCCATAACTTCAAGACGGAAGGCGACCCCTCTTTTCCATCCTCAAAGAGCATGGCACACTCCCCGCTTGTGCGAACGCACCTCGCACGCCTGGTATGACCTGCTGCTGTATTTGTTACGTAAAGTTTATGGTATGCAGTATGCAGTTTTTGGGCATGTCACTTGTGTGGATGCACCTTGCACGCTTGCAAAGGCCAACTGCTGTATGTATTACGTATATGTTCAAGGAACAAATGAGCGACAAGGGCAAACATGGAAAGCTCGTTACTTGGGGTGGCAAAAGTGGCTGACTGACATTCACACGTCAGAGACATGCACGCCAAAAGGAAATAAAGCTGCGCCTTAGGCAGAGCGTACGTCAATCGTTTTTAATTGCATCCAGTTCTGCCAATTTTAACACTTGAATAGTCAACGACTTGCCCCATAACTGTCTAGATTTGGAAATCATTTGTTCCAAGTGCGTTCTCTTCCTTTTGCCTTTCACTCCTGAACCACTTCTCCACCCCTTTCTGTCTCAGTGTACGATCCCCTTCATGCTTCTTGTCTCTGAGCCTATTTGATAGTAAACTGCTTATCAGCTGATCATTTCAACCTCACAAGCTCCCTTGATTGAAACAGGGCCTTGCTTCAGACACCATTCTGGAGTCACGCACGGTCAAGGCAGCTTTCCACAGGTATTAGTGGTCCTTGTGAAAACTTTCACTGTGCCCATACCTTCATGAAGGACACTGTCGAATCATTTTGCACCGCTGGTTTTGCAGCCGTCATCTTTTCTTATCGGCACACGCACGTAATGCACACGACGTGCAGTTGTGTGCAAAGCATAACAAAAGAGGAAACTTCAGCATTACTGGATAGCCGATCGGTTTCGACTGATTGCATGGTTCATTCCAGCCACAAAGGAACCCACAAGATCAGGCTAAACACAAGTTCATATGGGTGTGCGTGCGTGTGTGTGTGTGTGTGTGTGTGTGACAGCCATTGACTTGCTTGTTTCTGCCTTGTGTCACCATCGAGGCGCCACTGCCCAGACGCGTTCTTGAGGCATTTATAAAGCATTTTGTGAGTGCAATTACAACCTGCAAGGCAGTGGAGGCATGGGCGGTCCTGCAAACGTGTGCACGACTTTGGCTCTGTGCAGGTGTGCCATGCTGCACCACCCAGATCGTCAATCTGGGTCCCATCAAGACCATGCCCTCTCGCGCGCAGAGTCTGAGCGCAAGTGAGTCTGGGTGCTGTTTTTCACTGATGGTGCTACTCCCTGGCTTCTCTTCTGTTTTTTGTTGTACGTCTAGGCTCGTGCATTGTTTTCTTGCATCAAAGGAAGAGTTCTCTCATTAATAAGTCCTGGCCAAAGTTGCATGTGCAGCATGCATACGTCTGACGTACAAGAATATTTAACATTGTATGAAGCTGTTGAATTTGCCTGCTAAAAGCACCACAGGAAATGTTTGAAGTTTTCTCAGCTGGTAGGACTGCGCCTGTAAGGCCTGTAAGGAAGAAGAGAGTGCAACTTTTTTTATTGATTGGAACCCTTGTGGGAACACTCGTCGCAAGAGGCTTCTCACTTTTCCAACTAACAACTGCAGTTATATTATACGGATATATATGCAAATGCAGTGCCCATTTTCCTTCAGGGCTCTTGTAGCATGGTAGGGGACTTGTCTGCTCTGTGCCAGCGGACATGCTGTAAATCTGATCCTTACACTTGAGAATGCCGTGCAACAATACGACCCAAAATGCATTGCTTGGAGTCACAGTGATTTTGTCAGTCAGTCGGTTATTAGTCAATCAGTCAGTTGTGCGTATTACAATGCTTGGAGTCACAGTGATTTTGTTAGTCAGTCGGTTATTAGTCATTCAGTCAGTTGTGCGTATTACAATGCTTGGAGTCACAGTATTCTGTTGGTCAGTCGGTTATTAGTCAGTCAGTCAGTTGTGCGTATTACAATGCTTGGAGTCACAGTGATTCTGTTGGTCAGTCGGTTATTAGTCAGTCAGTCAGTTGTGCGTATTACAATGCTTGGAGTCACAGTGATTCTGTTGGTCAGTCGGTTACTAGTCAGTCAGTCAGTTGTGCGTATTACAATGCTTGCAGTCACAGTGATTCTGTTGGTCAGTCGGTTTTTAGTCAGTCAGTCAGTTGTGCGTATTACAATGCTTGGAGTCACAGTGATTCTGTTGGTCAGTCGGTTACTAGTCAGTCAGTCAGTTGTGCGTATTACAATGCTTGCAGTCACAGTGATTCTGTTGGTCAGTCGGTTATTAGTCAGTCAGTCAGTTGTGCGTATTACAATGCTTGGAGTCACAGTGATTTTGTCAGTCAGTCGGTTATTAGTCAGTCAGTCAGTTGTGCGTATTACAATGCTTGGAGTCACAGTGATTTTGTCAGTCAGTCGGTTATTAGTCAGTCAGTCAGTTGTGCGTATTACAATGCTTGGAGTCACAGTGATTTTGTCAGTCAGTCGGTTATTAGTCAATCAGTCAGTTGTGCATATTACAATGCTTGGAGTCACAGTGATTTTGTTAGTCAGTCGGTTATTAGTCATTCAGTCAGTTGTGCGTATTACAATGCTTGGAGTCACAGTGATTCTGTTGGTCAGTCAGTTATTAGTCAGTCAGTCAGTTGTGCGTATTACAATGCTTGAGTCACAGTGAATCCGTTGGTCAGTCGGTTATTTGTCAGTCAGTCAGTTGTGCGTATTACAGTGCTTGGAGTCACAGTGATTTTGTATGTCAGTCTGATATTAGTCATTCAGTCAGTTGTGCGTATTACAATGCTTGGAGTCACAGTGATTCTGTTGGTCAGTCGGTTATCAGTCAGTCAGTCAGTTGTGCGTATTACAGTGCTTGGAGTCACAGTGATTTTGTATGTCAGTCTGATATTAGTCAGTCAGTCAGTTGTGCGTATTACAATGCTTGGAGTCACAGTGATTCTGTTGGTCAGTCAGTTATCAGTCAGTCAGTCAGTTGTTAGGTAACATTGCTGACGTTGTAGCCCTCAACCTAGCACCCACCCGTACCCTCTGAACTCCACTCTCAAACAGGGTGAGGTACTAGCAGCAAGGTGTGTTACTGGCAGCCTATCAGTCATACTTTTTGACTGATGGCCTAATCTGTAACCTCTGCAACGTCTGTTACTGGCAGCATTAAGGGTATACCAATGCCGACTTGTGAAAAAACTTGCACCATTAATGCTCACCCTCTAGCACAAACTATGCAGCGCATTTTGCAAGATGTTTATTGAATCCTAACCTTGGACGTGATCTGTATGCACAGGTTCAGAGAAAGTCGGGAGGCATGGGAAGCTTTGAAACCAATCTGTCGCGACTGACAAGACCTTTTTTCTACTGGTATGTACACATGGTTAAATTACCGTTTCGTGTGTGCGTGCCTTTTGCTCACAAATAAAAGTACATGGCACATGTCTGCTGCTTGCGCTTTGCAATGTATCATGTTTTCAATGCAGAGAGGAGAAGAAATAACATCTATGTAAATGGTATAATCCATTCATATCCATGGTATCCCTTTTAACTTCCTTCTTTTCTTTCGTTTTCCTTTCCTGACTTGAAAATCCGTGCTGACAATTATGTTATTAATCCATTAACCATGAACAAAGTTTATAGAAAATCGTCTTCTTGTTTCGTTTATATTGCATTGGTACTTCTGGGCTTGCTTATGTTCTCAAACGGTAGTCTAAACGAGCCTTGTTTTCTCACTCCTCTGGTTTCGGTTATTTGACTAGTGAGAAGGCGTTTCTCTGAAATGGAGGAATCAATGCAGGCATGGAGGCCTCTCCTTTTGACCCTTGATGGTCGATGTGGACAGTTATTTTATTACAATAATTTATTCAAGCAAGTGACTGGCAGCCGTGAACATTTTGCAGACGTAGGTAAACAAGACGGGAGAGTTGCTTTCTGACGTACACATTGATTGATGACTTGAATACTTGAGCAATGCAGCATGAATGGCTTGCATTGCATGGTCTACTTATTTGTTTACTACTTAAGTTACATCATGTGATGACTATGGTGTGTAACATTGCAAAGAGCGCGGGTTGCACAGGGAGATGCGCCAACAAAACAGCCGCTGTAAAGCAAGGCCCTCCTCGGTCTCAGTTGTGGCCAGCAGGTGTCTAAACTGGCTCTTTTTGCGTTGCCAAACCTAGAAGAGAAAAGAAAAACTACGCAGGCACCAGTGGAAACCACTCTCCACATTAATTAAGGAAAAGGAGCCACTTTGTTATCGAGTACCGTAAAGCTCCTCCACCGCGAAGAGGATAGGAAAAATTAATGGGGATCAAGAGGGTTGCGGGCTTAGGTACAGGTTTAGATTTAGATTTACAAGAAGGGGGGACCTTCAGCCAGACTGTTCGGCTGATCAGCCTGTGACTGGTCTTCGCCAGTCTACAATAAATCCATAAGAAGATCAGACAAAAAAGTAAGATTAGGTAAGGTTACATGGCATATATAGCGACATCGCTATATATGCCAAAGCTTGGAAAACGCCTATAACTAAACGAAAAGGCTAGGCACTCAGCCACAAAAGAGGCCACACCATACATATCTGGCTTATTAAAAATCCGGCTTATTAAAAATCCTCAAACGAGTTGAGCTATCCTCATATCGGGGTGGGAAGACCAGCTGGCGGTGCTGTGTGCAAAGGTTAACAAGATGTTCATGCAAACATTTCAGCAAAACGTGTTCCTCATCCTGAACAGTGTGCCAATCACATATGTCACAGATCCTGAGCCCATAAGGCCTTCTATTTCTGTTATGACGCAATCTTTAGACCAGAAAGTTATGGCCAGAAAGACGCAGGCAGGATGAGGAACACATTTTACTGGACTGTCCGCATGAACATTTTGTTAGCCTTCGCACACAGCACCGCCAGATGGTCTTTCCACCTCAATATGGCTGAGGAGAGCCCAACTCGTTGAAAACTTTTTTAAACAAATAACCAGATATTTTGGTGTGGCCTCTTTTGTGGCTGAGTGCCTAGCCCTTTCCCCTTAATTTTTCTGGCGCCTTTTTGGTTTAGTAGCTACAGGCTTTTTCCAAGCTTCGCAGCTCGCAAACCTTGTAAGTTCTAATATTGCACGCCCTTGTGTCTTGAATTGAGTGCCTTTTTTTGGCAAGCTTTTCCAGTCTGTGTACTACCCATGGATGGTTAGCCTGGTGGGGGAGGAGTTGGGTTAATGGGTTCTTCAAAATAACTGTTTTTTTCAAATTTAAAGTCGTGGAGCAAGCCCAGCAAACCAGTGCATGAAGGGAGAATGATTATGCAATAATCAAGCCGAGTACAATGAAAGAAAGAAGCCTACTTGTCATTAGGGTCATTGCAAAGAGGAACGGAAAGACATGAGCGTGTTCTCGGACGCAATCAATACACGTCGATGGACGGCACTTCCTACCACACAGCGCGCCCCACATCAGTCTCCTCTCCTTTAAAAGCTCCTCCCTCCACAGCTAGGTGCAAGCACTCGCAACGCTACGCTGCCTTCAGCACATTGAAACCTCCCTTCTTAGAGGCCGCCCCACCGGCGGCACCCCCCTTGCTGTTCTTCTGCTGCCCGCCTGATGCCCCGGACTTGGCCTTTGGCAGGGCCACTGGCACTTGAGACCACTCGCTGCTGCGCACGCCATTGCTAGCAGGCGCGGCTGCAGGCGCTGCAACACAAGATACAACGGCCACGCAGTGAATACTCTGTCTAAGGATAACAATGGAAACGGCCACACACCACATTCATGACTAACTCAGTTGTGAGGCAAGAAAAGCAGTGCCTGCTGAGTAGCACCATCCTCCCAGCAGGTCAGGCAAGGGATTCATGATCTTTAGTATTTAAGGTTATAGGTAAAGGAGCAAAACAACATAAATGCAACTTATAAACACCATCAAAGAAAAATGTTAACGTGTTATTATTTTCTTGCAGGCTCAAGCCCTGTTTTGGTCTACGGGCTGTAAGACTGACCTGGACTGGGACTGTGAGACTGAAAACGAGCTTCTAGCATAAGAAGAAACGCGGACAGGCAAATGTGACAAATGGATGCCGGCTATAACTACACTTGTAACTAAACTTGTAACTACACTTGTAATGAAAGGTACATCAGGGTTTTTAAAATAAATTTTTATAATGAATTTTTTTACAGGTAAAAAATAAGGCTTGCAAATTGGTCGGATGCTCAGTGGTGGAATTAAGTTCCGCGATGGTATTTGGCAGCAAGCTTTTATGGTATCAAGCGTGGCCAGTGATACACAAAGCAGAAAATGTTTCATCGGCGGAACATTATGGCGTGGTTGCTGACAACCGCACACATATTGGCAAAGACAGCACGACACCACTCACAAGCAGCGGCCGCTTGACGACTAAAAATCGTCTTTCGTGCCAGGGTGGGGGTGCCAATTGCCGGGTGCCATTAATAGAAAACAAATTAGAGTATGAACACGCAGGCAGAGGCTAGGGGCTCTGAGCGCTAAATTAGGGTTCACGTTCAGGGTGCAAAGCTACAACCGCACTCACCAGCGGCAGAGGCAGAGGCGGAGGGAGCAGAGGGCTGCGCCTTGCCCTGTAAGACAGAGGCTGCAGTGGTGGGGGGTGGAGGGCCGGCTGCTTTCTTAGCTTTGCCCGCCCTCTTAGCAGGGGCGGTGGCACGGGCCACTTCGGCATCCTTGCGCTTCAGGAACTCAGCCACAAAGGTAGACACACCTGACAAGAACAGTGTGTGTGTGTGCTTATTGTGTTGCAAAATGAGTGCTATGTGGGCACAAAGGCAGGAGACACGCACCATCAGACCAAGCTACTTATTGGCAGACCAAGCTGCTCACTATAACTTACGCAACTTAATTGGCAGACCAAGCTGCCTACTATAACTTACACGACTTAATTGGCAGACCGACAGCTATAAAATATAATGCAGGTGTGTCCCACTACTGCGCATAATTGGCGCTTCAAGAAATAGTGCATCTGATTAGATACAACCAGGCCTGTGCACTGTACAGTGTACAGTACGGTGCCAAGCTGGCACCGCCAGTGCAATAATGGCCTCAGAAAGGCATCTCCACCCCAAAACCTTCCATCTCCACCTCAAACGTACTCCTCACGCGTTGACGCCACATAATGCTTCCCTGAACGACCCTGAGGCTGGGTTGGGCAGCATTTTCTCGGGGGAAGGGCCCAACAGTGGCTTGCATGGAAACTCGAAGTCGGACGCAGTACTTGATTCCTGGTTGATAAATTGTGCTTTATTCATAACAATTGTTATGGGCCGAAATTGGAGCCAACGAGCAAATTACACCTAAATCGCACTGTACGGTGACCACCGTCTTGTACGGTTCGAGACCGTACTAGTCAACTCCACCGTCTTAGTTCAGTACGGTACGGCGTAATTCGGTACCGTATATACGGTCAAAATTGCTCTAGTACGGCGTAGTCGCACAAGCCTGAATATGACGTACCGTAGGTCCAAATCACTTCATGACACCAATCAATTAAACCTCCGTTCTTGGATCGTAAAGGGGCCTGTGGGTTATTTCCCATTCTCGTTTTAAATTTGTGAGGGCCTCTGCCAGGGTTAGCTTCTCTTGCTGATGCAGGAGAGGATGTCGCTATGATGCACCTGCTGCTGCTGCTACTGGGGGAGCTTCAAGAACAGGACCTGGAGGTTCACACTGGCACGCTGGGAAGCAATTTTAAAAATGCCTCCAAAACCACTAAAATTTTAAATTTCGACTATTTTTTAATTCAGTTTGACAAGGGCTATGGAAACTAGCAAAATTCTTCATTTTTCCGCCCAATTACTATCCAAATATCTGTAGTGAACGTGGACATACGGTACGACATGTTGCCAACCAATTTGCACCCTAACCGTCCTCTGAAATCCCAACATGATTAGCTTAGTAATTGAAACGGAGCCGGTAATGTTTGCCAGGGAAACAACATGGCACTGAAAACAAGCGGAATGACAGGGCAGCTGCACACGTTTTGAGGACATTAAAAAAACCTACTCTCAACCATGATCATGCCAGAGTTCCACGACTAGTACAATAGATGAAGTTGTAAGATTCGTGACTGTGGGTGCACATCGTACTGTGGGTGCACATTGTACTTACTGTGGGTGCACATTTTTGTACTGTGGGTGCACATTGTATACTGTGGGTGCAGATTGTACACTGTGGGTGCACATTGAACACGCGTCGACATCGTCAAAAGACCATACAACAGAGGTGCATCGGAAACCCTCGCTCTTCTTTACCACCTGAAGGCTTGCTGTGCAACCACAAGAGGAGCAAACAAGCAGGCGGTATAGGAGAGTAATAGGAAACCGTTGCATCACTGTCACACGAGTTCAATATCAAACTTAAAAAAGCCGCTCCTCCACCCACAGCCCACCTCATGCAACCTAATTCCAACGCCATCCTGTGCAAAACTTGTAGGGTTGGCCAAAACCATATATATAATATATATATATATATACGGTGTATATACGGTATTTTTGGCAGGGAAATCACCAAATATACGGTCATATACGGTGTAAACGTACAGTTCTGGCCAACCCTAAAAACTCGGCAACTCGAATTACACTCCACACACAAGCACATCGAGATCGGTGGGTTTGAGAAGCACACACGAACAATTACATACTCTACCCACAGTGTGACTTTAAAATATACACAGTATTTTGTTCTTGGTCGTACCTACAACACAACGTTTGATCGCACCTCTTATCAAATACATCAATCAAGTGTAGCAAGAAGCAGCCAGCTTGGAGACTGATTGACTGCTCATGAGACTGTGTGTACGGGTGTGACCCCTTGCGTATGGGTGAGTTCCCTCGCTGGGGTTGGCCAGATGGCATATACACATATATGTATACACTGTGTATGACCATTATACAGTGATTTCCCTGCCAAGAACAACGTGTATACACCATGTAAATATGGCTCTGGCCAACCCTAACCTTTATGTATAAGGGGGGCTCTGGCAGCGCTAAGGACGGACACACACCAACAACGTAGGGTTGGATAGAACCAGACATATACATAAAGTTAAGGGTGTGTGAACGGTCTTTTTAGCGGAATTTACCTGCCTTACGGCCATATACAGTGCATGTGTACGGTTCTGGCCAACCCTACAAACATGCTTGGAGCTTTGCATAGAGTGCTGGAGATGTCAAACGTATACACAGTGCATGTGTACGGCTCTCGTCGTCATATCAAACGTCTCAATCGCTGCCAACGCTGCTTGGAGCTTTAACAATGCTGACAGAGCATTTGACCTGAGGGGACAGGAGCTTGAGGAGACAGGAGCCTGAGGGGACAGGAGCCAGGGCGCTGGACCTTGTAAGAGGAACATTTCTACCAGACACACCATTTTCTTACTGAATACGGACAGCAAGCAATTAGATGTTGGAAGCAAATCGTGTTCGTGCTGTCCACAGAAAGCGTCTCACTGCGAGTATTTGGTAGCAAGCAGCAATTTTCTTGCTGACTACGGATAGCAAGCGCCTAGATGCTGGAAGTTCATTGTGTTCTCGCTATTCACAGAGAAAATCTCACTGGGAACTGGGAGAACACAATATACTTCCAGCATCTAATTGCTTGCTGTCCGTAGTCAGCTAGAACATTGCTGCTCATTACCAAACACTCGCAGTGACATCTCTGCGTACACTCCCTTCAACAGCTCCACACACCCTTGCACCCACATACAAACAAAGATGCCCACCCACACCCCTCCGGGCAACTTATGTATTGCATCAACCCCCACGCACCCTCAACCCAACAATACTACGGTTCCTGCAATGAAACACACCCC
>Ga0307974_1001720_pt1 | contig 15231 bp, 15 predicted proteins | sample OrgLakmetagen784_FD_201812 | JGI IMG/M metagenome (GOLD analysis project Ga0307974, IMG submission 201812) | Saline water microbial communities from Organic Lake, Antarctica - #784 | ecosystem: Environmental > Aquatic > Non-marine Saline and Alkaline > Saline | place: Antarctica: Organic Lake... | reverse complement strand
TGTGTGTGTGTGTGTGTGTGTGTGTGTGTGTGTGTGTGTGTGTGTGTTTGTGTGTGTGTGAGTGTGTGTGTGTGTGTGTGTGTGTGTGTGTGTGTGTGTGTGTGTGTGTGTGTGTGTGTGTGTGTGCGTGCGTGCGTGCGTGCGTGCGCGTGTGTGTTTTTGTGTGTGTATGTGTGTGTACCTGCACGTTGATACGGTATCGACGTTCACATTTCATCCAAAATAAACTGATTTTTTGAGCATGGTAGACCGCAGCAACGTTAATAGTCGAAAGGTTTAAATATTTACTTTCTCTAACCCTATGAGTAGGGTTCTCCAATCCCTCCTGAGGTCCAATTTTGGCTCCATTGTTTGCATATTATATATTGAACTTTGCGTATTATATTGACATTATGACCCCGTGGGTGGGTGTTGGTGTGTGTTCAGCATAGCATGCAGTCGTGATCCGTCTTGAGATTTGTTCGTTGCTGCATGCCCGAGCCACAGGTAGAATACCAATATGTGTATCAATTGAGTTTACCCTTTTTTGGAGTGGAGCCCCCTGGGGCGTAGTCCCTTTATGTTCACTGCAGTCAACACTGCGCTCTCAGAGAGTCGTCACTGAAAGAATAGAGCATTGAGCCAGCCAGGCAACCGGTAAAAAGTGTAAAGGTTGTATGAACCAAAAGCCAATTTTGTGCTGATTCCGGTACATCCCGGTCAAACCCCGGGGCCCCCTCCACGCGCGACCCCGTCGGGGTCGCGTGTCACTGTTCCCCCCGAGATGCAATTGGGTATATTTTTCATAAATTTGAATTTTTCCCATCATATTCTTAGCCCTTCTTCTGAGCAGTGGTGTCGCTAAGTGTGGTAGAAGGCCGACCGATCCCAACACGCTAGCAGCGCTTGCAGCAGCAGAGCAAAGACGGCAGCAGCTTCACAGCACTCAGGAGGACAGGGGAGCGAGGGCCCGCACAGGAAGCAGCAGCCCAGCCAGAGGTGGTGGATTTAAACAACCGTATGGAGCTCAGGCGTTCAGAGGAGCAGTTCAGAAGGATTGCAGCCCCCCTGATTTGTTTAACTCATTTGAATGCCGCTCTTCATTGCAAAGACCAGATGGCAAGCCATCTCAGAAATGGTTGACCAGGAGCAGTGGGCTGCAGATCTGAGGGAGTGCAGCCCCAATTAAATCGCTCTCACTACATTAAGTACAACTTCAATGCAGGTTGCAGCGCAGGCTCCGCCCCATTTTTTGTGATCCGCAGGATCACGCCCTACTTGTTGAGCATGTAACTGGTTTTTGGAAAATACGTATAGCCACATCCCTGATTAAAATGTGTAATTGAGTTGAGCACAGCATGCTTTGCAAAGGCGGCATCTAGATCTTGCGTATTGCCGCTGCTCACCATCATACGCCGCTCATCAGATGGGTCAACACACAGTGCTCTACTACGAATCAAATCCCCTAAAAACGACGCAGAGACCACGCGGTACATTGCTGATTTTCCAAGCTTTTGGCGTGAAGCCAGTTGCCCACATAATAATGAAGAGCATGTGTATGGTTTCCTGGATTTCTGTGGGTGGCATACGTAGAAGCTCTTTTACAATACCATCAGGTCCTGGGGATTTGTTGTTGCTCAGGGTTTTAATACATTTGTTAAATGCACTCTTGTCAAGTATAGAGGAATGTAGCCAGTTTCTGTTTTAAATACCATCTGATTCATCTTGCGTGATTTTGTTTGTAATTTAAAGGGGTCTGGAGGTTCATTTTCTGGCTCGTTCTCTGTGTGTTCCCATGGGTAGTTTCTAGGTGCTTCTTCAGGAAGGTAGGTGCCGTATTAATGTTGATAGCTTGCTGGAGCCTTTAAATAAGTAATTTTCGAAGATCTGGGCTTGTTTGGTGGGCTCAGTTTCAATTTGCCTGTTTCAGGGTCTTTCACAGCTTGGAGGCTTGCCTGTGGCTGTGCATTTTTGTCTTGAAAGATTTCTTTGTGAGCTTTCTTTGGTGCTTTATTTATCAGCTGCTGCTGCTTTTTACGCGCAAAATTGTTATCTTTTTTGTTGTGTAAGGCATCTGTTTTGGTGATAGCTTGCCTGGTTACCGTGTATATGTCATCTAGCTGTTTTTCGACCTTGTCGCTGGAGTCACCGCAGGGTTCGCGAAATGGTCTACAGCTTGTGGTTTGATTGGAGCATCTTGGAGGATCCTCCAACAAAACCACAGGCTGTAGACCTGCATCTAAGATCGAAGCTGTGAGAGAAGTAGACACCAGGACGAACGAGACTTACTTGTAAGTGCACACTCTGCAATGTGTAGATCTATCTGTGTCGGATCTATCTGTGTCGGAGGCAGGCATCTTGGTTCAAAATTGGAACGTTGGTGTAACAATTCACTGTAGTTGCTGTGCTGAATGACTTTTGTATTTTGCCTATTACAGGGTTTGTCTATACAGGCTGGTAAAAGTTGAGATGCTCTGTGGGGTCGAGTTCAATGCTTGTCGGCAGGGTATCGAAGTACCTAACACCGGCATTAACGATCGGCAAATGCAGATTGGGTCGTGCTAAGCCTTCCAACGCGGCATGCACTGGTTGCCTTCAACTTTAGATGATGGCCGTTGCCAATATATTTGAGTGCACTGTTGAGTTTCTTTGGTTGTCCGAAGGCGCAGAGCACTTTCCTCTTCCTCGCACCCCTGTGTGCAATCAGTCATCCCTAGGATCGATGCCCAAAGCCATCAATACAGAGATAGAAGATTTTAAAGAGATAGGGAAAGAGATGGTAGCCCACGGTCCACGTCATGGCCAGAACAAGCTGACCCAGCTTGCATGGCCACCCTCACGCACTCAGAGCACCAGCATCAACCGCCCTACTACTCCTCAAAAATTTTCCTTGACAGTACGCTGCCACTGGTCCTTACATGCTCACTACTGGTAGAGAGGTGAGTGAGACTCTATAGTCCAGATCTGGACGGGCCACGTTTGCGGGGTATTAAGGCAGACACAGAAGTAGACCCGCCTACATCGATCACATCCCTATGACTCCCCACTTTTACCAAACTTTGCTGAGCACTGGTTTTAAAGCTTCCAACGAGTACGTTGCTGATCATTGCAGTATCACGGCGTGTTTTAAAGCTAAAAGGGGGGTTTGGCAGGAGCTGATTTGATTAAATCGTGAGGCTCAGCATGAATGTCACGGTGCCTGTCCTAAGCACATTTTGAAATGGAAATTTGATAAAGCAGTACAATGCGTCGAGCATCTTGAGGAAAATATCGATGGCTACAATTTTTTGTCATAAAGGTGAGGGACATGGAAGCAGCCGATTAAGGTAAAGGACATGGGAGCAGCCAACCATTATTTACAGGGTACGACCAAAACCTATGAATATTCCTGTGATTATTCCTGTGATTATTCAGCTGCTTGCGCTTCTGGTATAAGAAAGTTTTTGCTGTGTGTATTGGAAAAATCAGAGGTGTGCTGCCAGAGTTAGAAAGGCTCCCTGGTTTGATGATGTTTGCAGGAAAAAGCGAAGGGATGTTTCACGCTCTTTAAGAGACGGTAGAGATGAATTGCAGGACGCCAAGAAAGATCACAGAAAGCATACATAGAAGGTTGCACGCAGATGATCAAAACAACAGACTGCTATTCTGTTGGACAAGTTGAGCAAAAGGGGTCCGGCCGTTTATGACATGCTCAAACAACAAGACAGCCTGTCCATCCCCTGTGCTTACAGATACATGGAACACCTACCTTCTTTCACATTTTTGTTATAAATTACCACCCAGCCTCTTGATGCCCTAAACAAGAAATCTAGGCACATCCATGCACGGGCTTCTGCCGTTGCTTCCACTGGGGCGTGGCCGTACGACGCAAGGCATAACAGGAATGCTGACGCATTTATTTGTCCGAGTCTTGCTGTCGTGATGTGCTTGGTCTCTGAATGTTTTTGGGTAATTGACTGCTGATTCCTTCTCACCTGGTTTTGATGATTTCTGAGCTCTTTGTCTGAAATACGCTTACCCGGTTACCCGGTGAATGAGGAAAAAATGTGATTGTTGTTTACCTGGCCAACTCTTCCATGTTGCTTTAAGGGAAAAACGTACTCCTCTTTGTTTGAAAAAAGACAAGATCTCCCCCCTTTACAAAAAAGGCTAGCTTTTCCCCAACAACTACCGCATGAGTGGAACTTTGTATAGACTTTACATCAACATTTTTAGAAAACTGGAGACCAAGTGATATGTTGAGATTTAAAAAGTTCCTGACACGTAATTTGGTTTCTATCCAGAGCGTAGCACGATTCAGCCTATGTAAATTTTAGGGCACTGAAACCACGCTGCTCAACAGATTAAACTAAAGGGCTGCTGCCATTTTCACTCGGCCTTTGGTGATTTTAAACAATCATGATGATGATGATGATTGCGCATTATATAGATCCAGGGGAGATAGCAAACTCCCTACTACGAGGCTGAAAACGAAACTGGAAGTTGATGAATAAAAGGGAAGCAAGAGAGGCAGGCTGGAAGCGATAACAGAAAATAGGGGGAACAACCAAGGTGATGAGAAGAAGGGCAAAACAATCATATGACACTATTGACAGACCCCACCTTTGGGATCATTTGAATAACATCAGTATGTCCACATTTTTTGGGTAACTCACATGCTTCATGCTGATGACCTGACTCTTACAGTTGATGATCCAGTCAAATCGCAGAAAAGTCGAGACGCCTGGAGTTGTGCGTTGCTAGGAAAAGACTAGAATGAAAGGCCTTATGCTAAGTTGTGGCCTTTCACGACATGCGTTGTCAGCTGGCATTAATGCCAGCCAGATTTGGTCTACGCAATTTCTTGAGCGTGAAATGTTTTCAGTACCAATCCTTTGCAGGCCGCACACATGGCCCGTTTACTGGTTCAAGTCACCTGCCAAAATTTTGGAGCAGGATGGCTGACTTGTCCCTTGGAAACAATGGTGCCTCTAATTGCTGGGCTAGACAGGTTAAGATTGCAGTGGGTGATTTACAGAATGGCACCACTTGCCACCAAGGCCCTTTTCCTGTTTCAAAAAGCCCGCGGATTACAATTAGTTTGCCGCATAGAAGTTTCTTACATACGTGCTCATACTCTGAGTAAGAATTTTATGAGAACTGTACTCAAAATATGACTCAAGGTCACGGGTTTAAGTGTGAAACTTGGCTGCTTGTGGCAGAAATTCAGACCAGAGGTCTCGTGTTTGCAAAAATTTGTGATGGTCGCTACGTCGGTGGGGATGGAAATTATCTTTTTTCATGATGTCATTGGAATCTTTTTTCACACACGGGCACCGAACACCTACGTCACCAGATCAAGGAATTGTTTGACTGGTAGTGCTATTAAGGGTCTTGTTTTTCTCTTTGGTCGTGTTGGGACCTTATGGCGGTTCTCACTTCAGGTGTCCGATGGCGGGTCGAAAAAGAGAAAAAGACCAAAAGAGCCAGAAAGATTTCAGTCAGTTAGACTAGCGATTGGGCTGAGAAGCGGGCGATTTGGTGAGAGATGCAGCACAGCTGTGGAAGTGTCCCAATCTTACCGGACACCTGAAGTGAGATTCACCATAGGTTGAGCAGCCATGCCAGGCTGGAGGCCTTGGAAATCCAAATTAAATTGAACTTAAGTAGCAAGGTCTGGCTGCCGAGAAGTCGTCATAAAAAGGTGTAAACAAGGTAAAAAAAAATCAGAAGAGAGTGCATGGATCAGGAAAGGAAAATTGATTAGTCCTGTCGATTGAATTGCTCTTGACTCGGTTGACTCGGTTGTGACTCCGTTGAATTGCTCTTGACTTTGTTTTAATCAATCAACTGCAGGACCTGTTGAAATATCTTCCTTAAGTTGAGAGGGGGCTTGGGACACCACCAGGTTCTTGCTTAGAACCCTGAAGAGTTGCAAGAACCCTGAAGAGTTGCAAATTTGGTGTGGCGTAGCTCTTCTTGTGTGCATGAATACTGATTTCAGTTCCTCCCACTCTTTTTTCAAATCAACGCCTTCTTCTCCCCCTCAACCCCTCCACACCCCCACACCTCCAGCCTCCCTCTGCCTGCCCACGATTCTCCTCAGGTGTGAGCTTGCTGTGCTTCTGCTCGCACTTCTCTGCTGCAGTCGACACACATTGCTGTGCCACGATCGAATTCAAACAGGTCGATTTCAAATCGGCCGCCTCCTCAACCCCGCCGTCCTCTGTGTTTACTCGTCCACACAGGATGGCCACCACCCCGTTCCTCATTGTGTGTATTATGCAGAACAACCGCAAGATGCTCAAGAGCATCAAAAAGGCCCTGGCCGTCCCCGCCTCCATCCGCTAAGACTCCCCGAAAAACACCATCAACGTCGGCCAGCACCACCACGGGGGCCCCTCCTCTGACAGGCTTGCCTCCTTTGCCACGGCGCGTGCTCATCTGCTAGCAAGGAGCCTGTGATACTTAGCCTGTGTTTGCAAGATTTTGCAAGCTGAACAAGACTTTCAGCTCCGGTGTAAGCTCAAAGATAGATCCTGCAAGATAAGCTGCTCAAGGGTGGACGTGTGTGTCACCCAACTTTTCATGCAGGCTGAGCGTGCCCCCCAGTTTGCTGAGGCACCAGCCCAGGATGCAGCGCACAGGGGCATGCTGCGCACTGACTCGCTGGCTTATGAGCACTGATGAGGTGCCCCAGCAGTGGTGGGAGCAGCAGTGGGAGTGATGGGAGATAAGAGAGAAAGAATTGTGGGTCAGGGGGGTTGTGTGCCATAGCACCCGGACCCAATCCTTGACTGTTGTTGCTTGTGTTATATTGCAGTGTATGCCTTGTTTTTATGAGTGCAGATGCATGTCTGATGGAGTGTTCATTCAGTTTGTGTGTCAATCTTGTGGTAGTCCAGATTAAGGTAGGCCTGCCAGAGGTTTGTTTGTATAGCCTTTGTAGATAGTCCCCATAACTCCAACGAGGATCACGTGGAGCTTGACTTCCCTATATCCTTGTCTGTTTAGGTTGACCATAAGCATGCTGTGCTGTGCTTTTGGTTTTTGGAGTTGGGGATCAGGTCTAGTGTCTTCACATAATTTAAACTCAATCAGGTGAATTTCCCACTGGTTTGGATTTAATTTCTTGTCTTTAGCAAGCTGTTGAAAGTTTTGGCTGCGGGTGGTTACACAAGAGGGGCACACAGTGCTAGGTAAAATTAGGATGGCGTCAAGACGAGAAGAGGCTTTTAGAGCATGTGCTGTTAGGTTGGGTAGCAACCAAGAGGGCAGTGTTTTGTTGGCAGTGTTTCTCAGATCTAGGCCTTGCTCTGATAGTTTATCTGTGCTGCCTATGTCAGTAGCCAGTAGGCAATTTGGTTGGCTCCGCATGGTCCCTTTTGTAGGGCTTGGACAATCAGCACACTTGCCATATTATGGCGTTTTATAATCATTTTCCTCGTTTTAGTGTGTTGGCAACCTGAGAGTATGTGAAGCGCACTATCAGTGCATGGGCAGATGGGGCAGTTTGCATTGGGAGAGAAGCCGTACCGGTAGGCGTGTTTTTGATAAAGATTGTACAGTGCAGTACCTCATAACATTACGCTTTTCGTAGAATTTGATATTCCTATTGTTCCAGAAAGCATTCATGGCTTGTTTATTGACCAAAGGTCTAAGGTACCTCCAGTAGTTGTAATATCCTGTGTTTGTTTTGGCACTCCCCAGTCTGTGTGATTTGCACATTTCTGTTTTCAGCTTGGCCTTTAAATCAGAGAGTGCACGAAGCCTAGGTGTAATTGCCCCTCTTCCGCTGTGATCCTCATCGGTGACTTTAGCCGCAAGCCAATAAAGGTGTGTGTATGCATTACCGTCTGGAGCTAGAGGCTGAAAGTGCACGTCATGACCTCCATCATGTAAGGCAGAGTGTTTGGCAATTTCATCTGCACATTCATTTCCGGCAATGCCACTATGAGCTTTCACTTTATACAAGCAGATAGGTTCTGGTGAAGCATAAATCATAGACACAATTTGTTCTAGCAGATTTGAGTGTATATGGTCTCGTTGCATTTCAGGGAAGAGTAGCTGTTTTCTAATTTGGCTTAGGGAGCGTGCACTGTCCGTTGCAATCTTGGTATACTTATTGGTAAGCGCTGCTGCAATCCCTGTGAGCTCAGCTCAATCAATGGTGTTTGTCATTCCCACGCCTCCTGAGTTCACATAACATTCAGCTTTGGTTTGAGGGCAGTATACCCCTGCGCCTAAGTTTTTGGCCTTGCCTATGCAGCTTCCGTCAGTGTAGGCCCATAATATCCAATTGGGGCACTTCAATTCAAACTGCTTATCGTCCCATGGTTGGAGGTGGACGTTAGCGTTTTGGCATCTTTCCTGGCCAGTGACGTCCTCTCTTTTTGATTTGAAGTACTGGGGGCAAACATGGTTGGTGATGTGGTCTGTGTCCTCTCTTGCACGGTACTGTTTGTTTCCCAAACTGCTTCTGGGATACTCCTTTGCAGTGTTTGCAGCCAATTTGGCGAGCAATTAGTTACACGCTGTTTTGTTTCTTTGTTCCAGACAGCAATTATATCCATGCTCCAGGTGTGGTTGGAGAAATTACGTTGTGCACCCTTCCACGAGGTTGACATTGCATATGTGAGTTTTGTCTTGGGGATGAAGCCAAGCGTGGTGCAGTGTTTTGGGTTATTTCGCACCATTGCTCTGTAGGCATCGATTGCTCTTGTTTTCCCAGTTGGGTAGAAATAAGAAGGTGGCGGTTGGTAGCTTGCTACACGTCGCAGATCATAGGGAGTGTTGCACACACTTGAGCATTTTTGTGTCATCATACACTGGGTGGCAGATTGAGAAACCTGTAAACTTGGTGGCAAATGCATTGTAATTGGCACCAAAGACAATGTCACAATGACGTTCGCTCCAATATGAGGAGTTCCAGGATCAAAATCCAGAGCAGACGCCAATTTTTCTTTTGAGACAATGGTGCATTGTTGTAGTGCTGCACTGATGTGTTGGGGTAGGATACGGGAGTAGGATTATAGTGTTAGTTGGCTTGCCTTAGGGGTTTTGAGGCGTGCTTGGTGGTTTTGAAGCAGACCCGCAATTTCTGAGGCTAGGCATTGAACATGAGAAGACATATCTTTGTGTAAGCCATTTTTCTGAGCTTCATGGAACCTCTTTGAAAAGGTGGAAGCGCTCAGGAGTCATAATGCTTATGCATTTGCCATCTGGCTTATATATGCATGCCGCTCTAGCTTCATACAGTTTTGGGAGGGAAGCCTTGTGTGGCGTTTATCAATGGCGATCTGTTTTGTGCAATATCATCTTTTAGGCGGAAAAAGTCTACCGTTGTAATCCAAACTTCATAGTGCCCCGTGGGACTGATGTCCACATGTGGTTTAGTTGGTTGCATATTGAAGCAGGCCTTTGACCTTATTTATTTGCCTTGTGTGGATTTCCATCTGCTATGATTTACTGATGTGCAAAAACATTGCCTCTCTAGGTTGTCAAGTCCTTCATCGAGGGGGGGTGCAATTTTCTTGGCTTTATAAATTTATCATTTGCTGACAGCTTGCCCGTGAGTGCATTAGTTCTTTTGGCTCCCAGGTGGGGATCCAGGTTACTTTAAGCAGATTGTGTTGTGATTTGTGATGCATGTGACCTAACTTATTTTTTGTCTAGGGAGAGGTCGTGACAGGCAGGACAGCTCCAGTCAGACTGTGCATCTATGTTAACTCTGTCTTCATTCTTATAGCTTTGGAGCTGAATTAGACATGACCAGTGGTAGGTGCGGTTGCATACGCTGCATTGGTACATATCTGTGGTAGGTGGATCTCCTTGTTCTGAACGTTCCTCACGTATTCCTAGGTCACAGCAGATCTCGCAGCCAGCATCTTCCACATGTATGTCGGCAATAGGCTCCGTGCTGATGATGGTTCTGTTTTTGTTGGTTATAAGCAGACAAAGAGCGCATTTTTCAATTATCAAGGGCTCATAGTGTGTGAGGTACTGCTCTTGGTCTTCGGCTTCTGTTTCATCTGCTCTGCGTTTGTTGTTGACGTGCAAGCGATGGTCATTGGTACATATAGTTAATGGTTACAATGGGGGGTGACAGTCAGCCAGGTAGTTTGGCTGATCGGCTGCTGACTGGTCTCGGCCAGCCACAAATAAATCCATAAGCTCAGAAAGAAAAAGATAAAGTCTATTGGTACATATAGTTAAAAGCATCAGATGGTTCATTGAAAGTTCCTGCAACGCAGGCCTTTTTGTAGTCCCATAGAGAAGTTGCCGTATTTTCAGGGTCAAGGGGTTGCACCTCACAATACGAAATGTCACTAGTATGTATTTTGTATTCCGATGGTCGTTGACATGATCATCTATTTGCAAACCATACTACAGATCACTCACTTCAACCAGCTGCTTGTTAGCTAGGTTCACCACGCGACCACCCAACTCCATCTAATCTGGAAGAAATGGAACACAAGTAATTTTGCTGAATGGCTGAGGTAAACTGGACATCGATGGACAAGCATGAATACAAGCGCACTCAGGGAGTAATAGCGTGAATGCGCACATGTATGTGAGGACATAGATTTGCATCAATTGGACCATTTGTGGCTATTGCTCATGACAATGACTCATGCGTTGCTTGCGCCCACCCGCCCTACGAAGTGCAGGTCCTCCAATAAGCAAGAGACTAACTCACGCGACTGAAGGAGGGTAGAGCACTCCAGGCTCTTATCACCAAGCGCCACGTCTATGTTTTTTGCTATGCTCACACGACCTGAGCATGGCAAAAAACATAGATGATGATAGCAGAAAGTTGCTTGCATGCCGCGGCAGTTAAATGCCAAAACACTCATTTTTACAATTCTTGTTTATTACTATTTCGTGGGAGACCGAAATTTTAAAAACAGATCTCGGATGACTCCCTAGCCTTGCTTATTCAATTTTGAAATTCTAATATATATAAATACCATTATAATTTCGATATATATACATACCATTATGGTGCACATAATGACGAGCATCTCTGTGGGAACAATTAGAACCAAGACGTCTCTACGCTGACCGCCATCGCCATCGCTATCGATAGAGCTATCAATATTAGTTCTGCGTCATAAATCGGTCCCAAGAAGGAAATTCGCCACGTACCCTTGTCGGCCGTTTTCGTGAAATTTTGTCGTAGAAGAATGGTATATAGTGTGAAAGAATTGTTCTGTTATTATATTAGTAGTAATTCAGTTACACATTTCGATGTGTGTTTGGGGAATGCACCGCATTTCCCATAAGAACAAGTAAGTGGCCAGGCATGTTTTTCCATTGGTCATTAGTTTATGCTAAACATTATCTAAATTATCATTTGGCTTGTCCAAAGTAAGAAACTCTCTACAGAGAAATGACAGCGGCCAAAGTGCTTCTGGCACACAACACACAACCTGATCTCCCACCTGAACCCGGCTGCCAAATATACTACAAGTCGCAATTCAAATACAGCCGAAACAAGAAAATGCTCAAGGGATCAAGATGTGCAAACTACAATAACAACGCAAGAAGTGGTTACCTAACCTATTTGTGCACCTGTCAGGAATGGAGTATTACAACGTAGCAATGGAACCAAATCCCCTCTAATAAGCACAAGCCACTCGCGAACAGGAGCAACAAAATAATGCTCGACCAGTCATTGGGTTGAGAAACGTTGTAGGTATGACAGGCAGCGTGAAAATATGTTGTAGGTTTAGGTGAAAATAATAAGAGCTCCTGGCTTATGATAATGGAAATTGCATTAGTTGAGCAAGCGTGCGAAATGCCAACTTGCTTCAAAGCAACATACAAATTTTGAGGGGCCTTCATTCCACACCTACCTCCTTCAATTGACAGACGTGCGGGTTTTGAAGTAAAATGAGGAGGTTTGTGGCCGCAACGTCAGTCACTCAGCTTTTCATCAACAATGAATTGCGCAATGTGCATGTGAGCAAGTTAAGCAGAATCATAATCGCCCTTCAGTTGTTTTGCATGTTAATGTACCAAGAGCTTTAACACCTGTCATACCTGCGTCTTCGAACACCGCAGCAGACTGGATGGCACAGGAACGTCTACACCGAACAAAGGGGCATTCCCGTAGAGACCTCTCCTTTTTTCAAGGTGCTGCTTGTAGTTGCCTTGGACTTGGGCTACCAAATTTTTGCGTCAGGCATGCGTATGGCATGCAAAACAGAAATGATTAGAAGGAACCCCCATTCTGCTGGGAGCATGTTGTAAGTGAACATCATCAGGTTGTCCTTGGGAACACTAGTGCAGATTTTCCAATCGTCCAGCTTTGTTAGCATGGCCTTGAATCTGTCTTGATTGAGATGTGCTCATCAGGGTCCTGTTGTGTGCGCTTTCTGTTTGTGCTCGCTGATCTATTTTTAGCAGCAGATGTACCAAGTAGTTCCCACCTAATCATGGCCCGGGTTTGCCTAGATGTGGTCGCAACACTTTGAGGTCGTATTTGTTCTGAACCGACCGCTGCAGGTCTGATATTTTTAGTGGGTATAAAGGAGAGTTGAGTCATGCAGGAATGAAACTTGCAGCGTATGGAAAGTGTAAAAGCTGATGGGATGTTCTGACGATGCAATGGATCCCCCCGATTATGGTCTTTAACACTGGAAATCGTTCAATTGAATAAACGTCTTTGTCCACATTTGAGGGGATGCTGTGAGGGGTCCAGGGGCCAGGATTTCGTGTCTTGGGCAGTGCTGGAGCGCTTGCGGTGTCTAGAGTACTTGAGGGGGCCAGGGGCCAGGATTTCGTGTCTTGGGCAATGCTGGGGCGCTTGAGATTTCTAGAATAGTGTCACAATGTCTGTCTGCACTCTGCTGGACGGTGCTGGGGCGCTTGTAGTGAGCACTTATGTTTCCACATCTTCCCTTAGCTGAACCGGGGCGCTTGTTAAGAGGATCGTATTCTACTACGTACTGCACCTCCTTGTGCCTAGTTACACTTTAAGACTCGCCCTGCTTCATTATATCATTGCCTTTCGTGTGTTTCATGTTTGGCAGATACACATGTCTGCCACTTGCCCCTACATATTAGCGTGGACTTGGGCTGTGCAACCTCTACCATTTACAGACTTAGTGCAACACCATTGATATTTTTCTTTTTACATTTTACACTGTTTATACGCAGCCTAGCAGTCGCACGTTTTGACTGAAGGCTTCCTGTAAGTCCGGTAAATCCTCCTGTAAACGTCTTTGGGTTCTCAGGAGCCATGATGGCAAGCCTGATGCAGTGCCCTATACTTGGATTTTGCTTGTCTAAAAATGATGCTTCAATTAATTATTATATGGTGCTCTTGTAATGCATTATAAGTAGTGCGTGAGTGCTATAGTGGTATGCAGACCAGCTATGCTGAGGCTGTGGAGTATAATTATTGTATCCCTGCTGTGGACGGTGTTTATTGTACTTTGCCGTGGACGTTGATTTGACCGAAGATACTCCTTCCTTTTTTTTGCTTGGGAACAGATAACAACACAATTAGCAATTAGTAAAAGCATTACCAGCATGAAGAAGGGAAAACCCTATCTTGAAGTGCTCAGTGAGAGGCTTTGGATAGAAAACCTGGCTAAACCCAGAGATTACAAAGGTTATAGTTAGGGTTGGCCAGAACCATATATATACGGTGTATATACGTTAATTTTGGCAGGGAAATCGCCAAATATACGGTCATATACGGTGTACATATACGGTTCTGGCCAACCCTAGTTATAGGTTCATCCGTCAGTGAAAAAATGTGACCGCTAGGTTGCACATGAAACACATGGACTGGCTAAACCCAGACGCGACTCGTCCCCTACATACGCGCAAGACCCTTCCTTGATGCATACATGACTAAACCCAGCACAGACACCTTGCGCTATAGCACCAGTTGCAAAGCATTCGGAATTGAGGCAGCGTTGTTGATGACCTCGGCATTCAGCCCAGATTTTCTGGCTTTTTCATTACGTACAATATCTGCATCGCGGCCGAGGACCACACGTGCGGCAACCTCGCCCAAGCCCTCCTGTGATGAATGTCACTAACCTGATGCACATCATGCAATAAGCTCTGGGTGTGATTCGAACTGCCACTCCAGCTGTCATTAGTACAGGACAGCTTGCAGCACCTGTAAAATACTATGTGGTATACACAAACATTCCTGGCAACCGCGCCCAAGCCCTCCTGTGATGAATGTCACTAACCAGATGCACATCATGCGACAAGCAAACTGCCACTCCAGCTGTCATTAGTACAGGACAGCTTGCAGCACCTGTAAAATACTATGTGGTATACACAAACATTCCTGGCAACCGCGCCCAAGCCCTCCTGTGATGAATGTCACCAAACAGATGCACATCATGCGACAAGCAAACTGCCACTCCAGCTGTCATTAGTACAGGACAGCTTGCAGCACCTGTAAAATACTATGTGGTATACGCAAACATTCCTGCAGGCAAAATCGATGACTTCGTGGAAGCCACTCCAACACCGCATACAGAGTGTGACTTGCAGCACGCTGCCCAGCCTTTGGAGGATCGATGATGCCTTTGAGGATCGATGATGACTTGCATCCACTCCTAGTTGGATATTTATGGCAAATACCACCCTGCCCGGCTCCTCCCAAGGCTATCATCCTCACAGACAATACGTAAAATTCCCTTGACGCCACTCCAGCTGTTGATACAGAGCGACTTGCAACGTAGCGTTTTGCAAACTCCTCCTTCAAAGAATGCCACTAGACATTACTTTGTGGCATGCAGCACCCTGCCCAGCTCCTCCAGGCGCCCTGCTTCAAGAAGAGAACGCGCGCGTCGCAGGGTGTACTCCAGTTGGGCCAAACGAGCTCTGTCTGGGCTGGATAGAGTGTCCTGTGTACGGAATTGTGTACATGTGTGTGCAAGTGTGTATGTGTGTATGGGTATGTGTGTGTTTGTGTGTATTGTGTATGTGTGTGTGTGTGTGTGTGTGTGTGTTTGTGTGTGTGTGTGTGCACGCATGTGCATATGTGCGTGTGTGCATGCATGTGTGTGTGCATGCGTGTGTGTATGTGTGCGATTCAATGTGTGTGTTCTATTGGGGGTTGATAGGCTGAGAGGACGGAGAGAAAAGGCTTTCAGCGAAGGATGTGATGAATGTGTAATGGTGCGCATCGCTGCTTCCCCAAGTTCACAGTGCTGCTTCCCCAAGTTCACAGTGCTGCTTCCCCAAGTTCACAGTGCTGCTTCCCCAAGTTCACAGTGCTGCTTCCCCAAGTTCACA
>Ga0307974_1001716_pt1 | contig 15248 bp, 23 predicted proteins | sample OrgLakmetagen784_FD_201812 | JGI IMG/M metagenome (GOLD analysis project Ga0307974, IMG submission 201812) | Saline water microbial communities from Organic Lake, Antarctica - #784 | ecosystem: Environmental > Aquatic > Non-marine Saline and Alkaline > Saline | place: Antarctica: Organic Lake... | reverse complement strand
TGGTGATATCCCTGCCAACATCTGGTGATATCCCTGCCAACATCTGGTGATATCCCTGCCAATCATCTGGTGATATCCCTGCCAACATCTGGTGATATCTTTGCCAAAAACACCGTATATACACCATATTTATATGTGGTTCTGGCCAACCCTAGCTGTTTACATAACACCCTCCCACACCCAACCTGCAGCTGGATGAAACCACTGAAAATGCCCACCAGCCCAACGTACATGGCTGCTAATTACCTGCCTCACAACGCATGTAGCTTACCTGGCTTGAGCACGCCTGTCTGCATCTTCTGCACGAGCTTGGTGGCCTCAGGTCTACGTAACAGGCCCTTCACATTCTGCAGGCCTGTCCCAAAGCAGCGCCCACACACACGCGCGCCCCGTCCAAAGCACTGTGCGTGGAGCATGTGTGTAGGTGTGTTTGTGTGCGAGAGAGACGTAATTCAACAACCTTTGGGCTACTGCACTTGCATTTGTCACAAGCCCACTTATGCGAGATGCCAAAACGATAGTGATTCACTTGCAAGCCTGTAACTGAAGCACGGATTTTCGTTAGTTCTTTGGCAGTTTTTGCTGCTCCCTCCTGCATCCACACCCCTGGTGCTTCTGGGCTGCTGCTGCTTTCAGGATGGCTGCCTGCTGCATGCAAGCACGTAAGAGCCCTCAGCTCTGCCCACACTGATCCTCTCTTAGAGAGGCTTGCACCCCCAAATTATTTTTTGGGAGGTTGTGTGGGCGGGCCTGCGCTCGGCAGAGGCAGGGCGGAACACTGGCAGCAGGTGCTCGCAAGCAATTTAATGCTAAAGCGGGTGAGTGCATGGATTCCCAGGCGGAACTACCATTCAATGTTCGGTGCAACGTGGCCATTTCAAGGCGGTGCTTGCATTCACGTCTTAAGTGGAGGTGAGTGCATGGACCCCCAGGCGGAACTATCATTCTATGACTGGTCTCAACATGGCGATGCTTGCCCCTTGAGTCGATGGGGTCTGCATCGAGAGCCCAGCATCCCTTCCACAGGAAACTCAAAGCTTTGCAAGCTTGGGAAATAACTAGGGTTAACAAGAATCGTATGCAAGAACTGTACGCCGTATGTGGCCGTGTATTTCATGAAATCCCTGCAAAAAATACCGGATATACACCGTATATATATGGTTCTGGTTAACCCTAGAAATAACATGTTCTTTGGGCTTGACTTAATGCAAGGGCCTCAGAGATGAATCTTTCCGAAACAACCGAGTGTAGTGCGGAAACGAGCTCAAATACAGCAACTTAAATCTGCGCTAGTATGCCAAGTTTGCAAGCCTACTTGGTAAATCGTCCTGAATTTAAATTCTTGACTTCATTTCCTCTTTTGCACCTTCCTCCTACAGGTAGTTGGGGAGGAAATGGTTCTCTTTTGCACCTTACTCTTACAGGTAGTTAGGGGAAGAAGGAAGAGTTAGTTTAGGGTTGAAGAAGTAGGCTTGCAAACCAAGCGTAACCAACAAATTTGGTATGCCCCCTGGGCATACCCTGTGACGTTGCTCTTCCATTTAGCACAGCTGAATGCGCACACACGCACACACACATTCACACTCTGCACCACAAGTAGCGGCAAATTGGGCGCACGTGATGTGGGAGCCGAGGCTCCCAGTTGGAAAGGTAACAGGTTGATATAAAATATAAGATATAAGAGATGTGGATTTGTCTTGAGGCTCCCAGTTGGAAAGGTAACAGGTTGATATAAGATATAAGTAGGGTTGGCCAGAACCATATATATACGGTGCATATACGGTATTTTTGGCAGGGAAATCACCAAATATACGGTCATATACGGTGCATATATACGGTTCTGGCCAACCCTAGATATAAGAGATGTGGATTTTCTTTTGGTACTCGTTATTAGGCACACTGTGAGCTCGTAGCAGTTCCCACTGTGAGCTCCTACAAAAACACACATGCCTCACAAATCATTTACATTGAAAGCTAGCAAGAACACAGCAGGTCTGCTTTACCGCCTCGTAGCTTGCATTTGCATTGCGCGTGAAGCCTCTTTCATTGTCACACAGCAACACATGTTTTGTGACACACACATAAACACACACGCACGCACAGTAACACGGCTGACTTCCTACTCTATCCTACGGTTACACACAAGACGCATGACAAATGAAGTGCTGACCTGAGGGCACTCAGTGAACTCGTAATTGTCTTGTGCACGTTTGCGGCTCAGGGCCCGCCATTTGCCTGTGCCTCCACACATGTCACCTACAATGTTTTGTGTGTTGTGTGTGTGTGTGTGTTATTTGTGTGTGTGTGTGTATGTGTGTTGTGTGTGTGTGTGTGTGTGTGCGCGTGTGCGCTTGTATGTATATGTATATCTGTGTGTGTATATGCGCACACGCAAGGGTAATGTTTTGTGTGTTGTGTGTTGTGTTATTTGTGTGTGTGTATGTGTTTTGTGTGTGTGTGTGTTGTATTATTTGTGTGTGTGTTGTATTATTTGTGTGTGTGTGTGTGTGTGTGTGTGTGTGTGTGTGTGTGTGTGTGTGTGTGTGTGTGTGTGTGTGTTTGTGTGTGTGTGTGCGTGCGCGTGTGCGCGCTTGTATGTATATGTATATCTGTGTGTGTATATGCCACACTCAAGTGTAAGTACAAATATGCACTACAAAACCATCTTTTAACTCACAAGGCACAACCCCCATGCCCATGCACTCGCGACACCCGGGCTCTGAGCTAGCAGGCACTTCCTCCTCCGCCTGTGCGTCACTCGCGGAAGCCAAGGCTGCAGATGCAGCTGCTAGGGGCGCCAGCACCACGACGTGGCGACGGTGCAGGTTGATTGGGCCGTCCACATTGGAGCAGGGCTGTTGGTGGAGGAGAGGGAGTGCTTCGCCCTGCACTTCTGCCTGCTGCTGCTGATGATGTCGTGGCCCCTCAGTAATTTTGAACGGGTTGGGGACAATGCTGCCCGGCCCTGGGGCTGTCGCATCGGAAGAAGGAAGATACGTGGTCAGAAAGAAAACACCAATGGGGTGGGAATTCCCGGTAAGCTCCGACACACCACCAATTAGGGATGAGAGAGGAGACTATTCTCACCTCGCGCAGACCCTCCGGCTCGCACATTCCGCTTGACGACGGCACTGTGTCCTGTCTGGCTGCATTGGCACAACGTCTGCATCCTGTACGTGTTTTTCTTTTTCCTTAGTAATTATTATAAATATATATGAAGGAGTTGTGGCAAATGGTCAACCTGAATCCAATTCTGACCGCAGTGATTGCTTATATTGTTGAAATGTGATTGATTATATTGTTGAAATAGACTAGAAAGCAAAGCATTCACAACTTGTTGTTTCCTGACTTCACGATGCCTTATATCGCAACTTTTTTCAGTTGAGGAGGGGTGGAGGGATCCTGCACCACCCAGCAAGAAGGACTTGATGCATTGACACTTAGATGGGAACTGAAGTCCTTGGAAATGGCCCTTCAGGCGGAAGTCTTCTTGGGACGAATGCATTGGAGGTAGCATGTTGTCATTGCATTGGAGGCAGCATGTTGTCATTGCATTTTTAGTCTAAAATACATGCACACATGCGCACACACACATACACACACATACATACACGCACATGCACACACACATACATACACGCACATGCACACACACACACACACACACACAAACATACACACTCACACATACACACTCTGATATAGACACAAGCGGAAACGCACACGCACTTACATATACCGTAAGTACTCAAAGTTACACACGCAAACACAAGCGGAAACGCACACGCACATACATACATATACCTCAGGCACTCACAGATACACACGCAAACACACACGTGAGGAGACGCACATGCAATCACACACATACACATGCACATTCGTGAATATACATACATACAGGCATGCACGCACCCACACACATGTGCATGTGATGCTTGCTCCACTTGCACCTGTGGACACACACATTGACAAACACAGACACACTGACCTCATTTGTTACAGGGCCTGGTCTCAGACGTGCGCTTGGAAAATACGCACCTGCTGACACAAAACCGTGTCTATGTGCAAACGGGACAAACTGACGTGCTCAGTTCGGACCCGGGGGTCGTCCATTTTGGAGGGTGAGCTCATGCGCAACCCCCATCGATATTGAATAGGAGTATCATTTCCATTACTTGCAAACAAAGCGCGGCATGAACTAAAACGCAGGACATTTTTCACGAGCATGTGGTACAACTGTGAGAAGAGTGAGCTTGTAGCTTATACTTATAGTTATTGATGAGGCATTGAACACAATCAACCATCCTTCAATTAGTCGCAGCGTGAATGCTGAGAACTGGCAAAACTTCCTAAGCGATGTGTTTATAGGGTGAACACCTAGGTTAAACATTTTGCCCTAGAATCACGCAGGACTGGCCAGTTCACTCGGCTTCTATGTCTGCATGTCTGCATGCAAACTACATGCCCTGTGCTACGTTCATTCAGTGTCAGTTCCCAGGCACGGCCAGCCTTACGAACACGCAACCACACGCACAACATCTAAAGCTTCCACCACACATTGCACAACCGCACGCACAACATCTAAGGCTTCCACCACACATTGCGCAACCACACGCACAACATCTCAAATGAAAACCACACCCTTTTCTCTCTCCAAAGTTTCAAGCTGAGGGAAGCATATGCCACCACGTTGCTCATCTGCAACACTCACAACTCACAACCACACCCCTTTCCCTCTCCACAGTTTTGAGTTGGGGAAAACATACGCCACCACGCTGCGCATTCGCAACATCTCGGCTGTCAGTACTCGCCTTCACATCATCCCACCCTCCTCGGTCTTCTTCAAGGTCCGTCCATGTGTTTAAGGAGCAGAATCGATTTAGATCGCCTCACCTAATTTTAATTTCCTTTATGTATGGTCAATTTAAGTTTACTTATCTTTATTGTCGTCTGAGTCATCGCTTGCCACTTCTCCTTTCTATTTAATGTGCAAGTGTGAATGGCTGTTGTGGTGACTAAGCAGTTGTGCATTAAGTGAAGACGAACAAAAGAGGCGGCAAAAGAGGATGCGTGCATGTCCATGAAATGGGAACATTTTAAACAGCAAGCACTCCATCAGGCAATCTGCACTCTTAAACAAAGGCTTGCTTTGAGGTACAGCAGCAGGTAAGGTGTGGGTGTGGATCTTAAGCATCAAATGAGTGAAGTGTAGATCCCTCCGATACGTGTGCACCAACATTCATTGCATCCCTACAAAAAATTGATTGCATTATACATGCAACAATCACTGCAAAACGCGTGCACCAACATTCATTGCATCCCGATAAGAATTCGATTGCATTATACGTGCAACATTTACTGCAAAACGCGTGCACCAACATTCATTGCATCCCTATGAAGAATTGTTTGCATTTTACGTGCAACATTCGCTGCAAAACGCGTGCACCAACATCCATTGCATTACTACTAGAATCATTGCATTGCTGCATTCATTGCGTTATTACTACGTGCAAGCTGTGTGTGGCTGGTGAGCATGCATGTGCAAACGAACGAGCCAAGCTTGAACACACTGCACATCTGCAAAATTGTTTTAGTGTGATATGGTAACCAGTGTGCCCTCGAGGGATGTCCTTGCGTGATTGGATATATTTTTGTAGCAACCCCCTTCATTTGATGACAGTGGGTTCATAGCATTTGCGTTTATGACAGGCTGGATGACATTGCTGAAAAGGAGTGGTTTAGGTCATCGATATCTAAAACCGTTGTTCATGCCAGTCTGGATGCATGGCCTGTGCCGTAACCAAAAAGGCATGTAGTCTTACCAGCGTGTAAACTTGAGTTGTCGGTTTTAAATGGGTTTAATAAAATGATAACCCTAACCCATAAAACGGTTGTGCACGAGCAAAGTAGCACAAACACCAAGGCCACGTGCTCTCGCTTGTGAGTTTGTGCAAACCACACATATCAACATTGGTAGCACAAAAACCAAGGCCACGTGCTCTCGCTTGTGAATTTGTGCAAACCACACATGTCAACATTGGTAGCACAAAAACCAAGGCCACGTGCTCTCGCTTGTGAGTTTGTGCAAACCACACATGTCAACATTGGTAGCACAAAAAACAAGGCCACGTGCTCTCGCTTCTGTGTTCATGCAAACCACACACGTCTGGGTTGGCCAGAACCGTATATATAAACCGTATATGACCGTGTATTTGGTTATTTCCCTGCAAAAAATACCGTATATACACCATATATTTACGGTTCTGGTTAATTCTATACATGTCAACATTGGTGGCACAGAAACGAATGTGCACAGGCGGAGAGTCATGACGACAAAAGCACAAGCCATCCCTTGCGTGCGTGATCCCTTGTGTGTGTGCAAACCACATGTGTCAGTACAAGACTGGTGGTGAAGAATCAGTGACTTACAATTGGATGTGCACAGGCGGAGTGCCATGACAAAAAAGGCACAAGCCATCCCTTGCGTGCGTGATCCCTTGTGTGTGCAAACCACATGTGTCAGCACAAAACTGGTGGTGAAGAATTAGTGACCTAAAATCGGATGTGCACAGGCGGAGTGCCATGACAAAAAAGGCACAAGCCATCCCTTGCGTGCGTGATCCCTTGTGTGTGCAAACCACATGTGTCAGCACAAAACTGGTGGTGAAGAATCAGTGACCTAAAATCGGATGTGCACAGGCGGAGTGCCATGACAAATAAGGCGCAAACCATCCCTTGCGTGCGTGATCCCTCGTGTGTGCAAACCACATGTGTCAGCACAAGATTGGTGGTGAAGAACCAGTGACCTAAAATCGGATGTGCACAGGCGGAGTGCCATGACAAATAAGGCGCAAGCCATCCCTTGCGTGCGTGATCCCTCGTGTGTGCAAACCACATGTGTCAGCACAAGACTGGTGGTGAAGAATTAGTGACTTAAAACCGGATGTGCACAGGCGGAGTGCCATGATGACAAAGGCACAAGCCATCCCTTGCGTGCGTGATCCCTTGTGTGTGCATACCACATGTGTCAGCACAAAACTGGTGGTGAAGAATCAGTGACTTACAATTGGATGTGCACAGGCGGAGTGCCATGACTAAAAAGGCACAAGCCATCCTTTGTGTGTGTGCAAACCACATGCGTCAGCACATGACTGGTGGTGAAGCACCAGTGACCTAAAATCGGATGTGCACAGGCGAAGTGCCATGACAAAAAAGGCACAAGCCATCCCTTGCGTGCGTGATCCCTTGTGTGTGCAAACCACATGTGTCAGCACAAGACTGGTGGTGAAGAATCAGTGACTTACATTTGGATGTGCACAGGCGGAGTGCCATGACAAAAAAGGCATGCTGGCTCCAGGCATGGCAGAGGTCATCAATGTGGAGTTCAGCCCCAAAGAGTACCGCTATTACAACGACAGTGTGCGCATCCACTCCGAGGTGAGGAGAGGGACCTGCAAGCTATATACAGAGATTTCACAACTAAATATCATGTACAGAGTTACTGCAATGACAGGGTGCACATCCACTCAGAGGTAAGGGATCTGCGGGCTGTGTGCACAGATTCCACAGCTAGAGGATTGTGGAGAGATTTCACAGCTAAATAATACTTGTGCACAAAATTACTGCAGGGCTATGTGTGCTTGGTGGCAGCCTGCTGGTATCTTAAGCTGCCAAGCAATGTCCTGCTCACACTTTAGGCCAGAAACCTAACTCATGCGTGCATGCTCACTTGCAGGGCGGCAACTTGCTGGTGCCTATGCATGGCTGCCCTGTGCTGCCAAGCAATGTCCTGCTTACACTTTAGGCCAGAAACCAAACTCATGTGTGCATGCTCACTAGCAGGGCGGCAACTTGCTGGTGCCTATGCATGGCTGCCCTGTGCTGCCAAGCAATGTCCTGCTTACACTCAAGGCCAGAAACGTTACTCATGCGTGCATGCTCACTTGCAGGGCGGCAACTTGCTGGTGCCTTTGCATGGCTGCCCTGTGCTGCCAAGCAATGTCCTGCTTACACTTAAGGCCAGAAACCTAACTCATGTGTGCATGCTCACTAGCAGGGCGGCAACTTGCTGGTGCATATGCATGGCTGCCCTGTGCTGTCAAGCAATGTCCTGCTTACACTTAAGGCCAGAAACCTAACTCATGTGTGCATGCTCACTAGCAGGGCGGCAACTTGCTGGTGCATATGCATGGTTATCCGGTGATGAACGGAACCAAACTCATGCGTGCATGCTCACTAGCAGGGTGGCAACTTGCTGGTGCATATGCATGGTTATCCGGTGATGAACGAAACCAAGATGAAAGAAACCAAACTCATGCGTGCATGCTCACTGGCAGGGTGGCAACTTGCTGGTGCCTTTGCATGGTTATCCGGTGATGAACGAAACCAAGTTCCCAAAGAGGGTGGACTTCAACAGGGTACGTGCCGTCAGTGTGAGAATCAGTGTGGGGATCAGTGTGAGAATCAGGTCGCAACTCCGGTCAGTGAGAGATTCAGGTTGCATGTTTGAGTGTTTGGAGGCACTCACACATTGTTGTTGGCAGTGTGTGGAAAATGAGCACTCTTGAGTGCTGACATGTGGCGTCAAACAGTGACATCAATGTGTGTGAATTAATAAGTTATATTGACAAGTGTGATTAAAGAGTGACAGTGCTGACATGTGGCGTCAAAAAGTAAAATCAACGCGTGTGATTTCAAAAAGTGAATCGATGAGTGTAATTTCAAAAAGTGACGTGACGTCAATGAGTGTAATTTCTAAAAGCGACATCGATGAGCGTGATTGCACTGTGCTTGAGTAAGTGCGTGTGTCAACAAATGCTCTTGGTGTGCATTTATATGTGTAGAAATAAAGTGTGTTAAGTTACAAAGTGGAGACTTCAGATGTTTTTGTTGCAATTAATCAATTGGATGCTCATGCACAAACATGTGCGGTCACACAGACACAGTCACAAATACAGACATACGTGCTATGAAATAGGTAGCTCTGGGGATCTGTGCTGTCGGGTGTGTGAGGGTTAGATGCAAAGTATGCATACATACATGTACACACAAACAACACACAATTGTACAATGCAGGTAGTTTTGGGGAACAATGCTGTCAAGTGTGTGAAAGTCGGATGTAAAGTGCACACACACATAAACGCGCACAAACAACACACTCACATACACACATGCGCACAAACAGACTGTAAACTTTAACACGCATACATGCATATACACATGCGCGCCAACAACAAACACACACACACACACTCACTCACATACACACATGCGCGCGCACAAACTACATGCTTTTACACACACACACACACACACACACACACACACACACACACACACACACACACACACACACACACACACACACACATGCATACACAAAAGTGCTCGCACACAACAACAGGTAGCTTTGGGGAGCAGTGCTGTCAAGCGCGTCAAGGTGGAATGTAAAGTGCCCATTGAATTCGAGTTTGAAGTTAGAGTGGTGCAGCACAACGCTGCGTTCAAGGTGAGGGAGCAGTGGGCTAACCAGTTGGGACAATGCTCAAATCGATAACATGAAGAGCTGAGCATAACCAATATTTGCGCGGTCATGTCCATATGCATAAACATACACATGTACATGTACCTTTATTTATGTAGTGTATGTATCATGTATGTCCATACTTACTGTAATTGTCTTTGTGCAGTGCATCATGTGTTGTGCTTAATGTGTGTAAAGGTATACACATACACAATGCAGGTGGAGCCTGTGAGTGGTGTAGTGCCTGCTCACGGCCATACCACTGTTGCAGATATAGTATTGTGAATAATTTCCGTCCACGAACACACACACACACATATGCGCACACGCACACACACACACACATGGCTACAATGCAGGTGGAGCCTGTGAGTGGCATAGTGCCTGCTCATGGCCACACCAGTGTTGCAAATATAATATTATGAATAGTTTCCGTCCACGAACACACACACATACGCGCACACGCACCCCCCCCCCACACACACACACATGGCTACAGTGCAGGTGGAGCCTGTGAGTGGCGTAGTGCCTGCTCATAGCCACACCTGGTTGCAGATATTGAAAAGTTTCCGTCCACGAACACACACACGCACACACACGCACACACACATGGCTACAATGCAGGTGGAGCCTGTGAGTGGCGTAGTGCCTGCTCATGGCCATACCACTGTTGCAGATATTATATCGTGAAAAGTTTCCGTCCACGAAAACACACATACGCGCACACATGCACACACGCACACACACATGGCTACAATGCAGGTGGAGCCTGTGAGTGGCGTAGTGCCTGCTCATGGCCACACTAGTGTGTCCATTACTTTTGAGCCCTTGGGCCTGAGCACTGAGGAGATGGTGCTGGAGTTCAGGGTGGCTGAGTTTAATAGCAAGCCTGTGAGGTGGGTGGCACCTGCAAGCGTTCCTGGTTGCGTGTTTTGTTCAGGAGCTGAGTTCTCACACTGAAGCTCTAAGGTCAGGAGCTGAGTTCACACAGTGGAGCTCTGAGATGGGTGGCACCTGCAAGCTGCCCTGGTTGCGTGATTTGTTTAGGAGCTGAGTTCACACAGTGAAGCTCTGAGGTGGGTGGCACCTGCAAGCGTGCCTGGTTGTGTGTTGTGCGTGAGAGTTCAAGCTCAGATCATGTTCTGCGCGCATAGATCACGTCAAGCATACAGCTTTTTGTTTCACATGTGCATACACACAGTCACACACCTTGTGCATACACACAGTCACACACCCTGTGCATACACACAGGCACACACCTTGTGCATACACACAGGCACACACCTTGTGCATTCATACAGTCGCGCACCTTTGACGGAATCCAAAATGAGTCACCTTTGCACTGTTCGTCCTGTGCTTCCTTGCAATAACGGACATCGTGAACTTCTAATGTCATGAAACAGCCAACAAGTGGCAAAATGGTGCCAGCAACTACATCACAACACAGCTTGCCTCATATTCTTGTATGTGTGTGGTGACGGGGTCCTGTGTACCGGGCCTAGCAAAGGAGAGTATATTTTGTGTGTTTGATGTTGCTAACGCTCACACACGCACACACACACACATACACACACACGCACATGCACACACACACGGCTGCTTCCCTTCTGCAGGTGTGTGGTGACAGGGTCCTGTGTGCCGGGCCTGGCAAAGGAGCGTGTGCTGAAGCAAGCCATGCAGCCCCCTTCTGCAGAAACAGAGGAGGTGGGTGGGACGAATGACCTTTTAATTGGTCGGCAAAAGCACAGACGCAAGGGGTTGGTTGTCACACACACACACACACACACACACACACACACACACACACAAACACGTGCACGCACAGACACACACACATACACACACACGCGCACGTGCACGCACACACACACGCGCATGTGCACGCACACAAACGTGCATGTGCACGAACACACACAGACAATACAAGGGGTTGGTTGCCAAGCACACGAACACACACACACACACACACACACTAGTGTGCCTGGAACCCCTCGCGAGAGCAGTACCACCTTCTGACATGTCCATCACCCCCTTATTGACAACCTGCCTTAACGTGTGTATCTTTCCAGCTGTCGGTCTGCCAGGAAATGCCCCTTATTGCACATTTATTACCTCAGGTCACAATTCTGTCTGCAGAGGCAAAATCGCGCACACCTAGTGCATACAAACATATACATACACAATACACACACATATACACACCTGCGTGTGCACATCACACACAAACACGCACGCACAAACGCGCGCACACTCACGCACCTCGTGCACACAAACAATTACACATATTCACCTCCTGACAGGGCACTGCATCTGAAACATCTGCCCACCTCGTGCACACACACACTCGCACACACACGCGCATACACGCACGCACACACACGCACCTCGTGCACACAAACAATTACACATACTCACCTCCTGACAGGGCACTGCATCTGAGACATCTGCCCACCTCGTGCACACACACACTCGCACACACACGCGCATACACGCACGCACACACATGCACCTTATGCACAAAAACATATACACACACTCTCCTCCAGACAGGCACTGCATCTGAGACATCTGCCCACCTCGTGCACACACACACTCGCACACACACGCGCATACATGCACGCACACACGCGCACCTTATGCACATAAACATATACACACACTCACATCCAGACAGGCACTGCATCTGAGACATCTGCCCACCTCGTGCACACACACACTCGCACACACACATACATGCACGCACATACACGCACGCACATACACGCACGCACATACATGCACGCACATACACGCACACACATACACGCACGCACATACACGCACGCACATACACACACGCACATACACGCACGCACATACACCCACGCACATACACACACACACGCACATACACGTGCGCACATATGTGCGCACACATGCACACCTCGTGAACACAGACATAAACACACACTCACCTCCTGACAGGGCACTGCATCTGAGACGTCTGCCCGTGCACTAATCGAAGGTCTAACCATGGAGCAGCTAGACGGAACACAGTTATTCAAGGTGAAGAGGGTGGCTTCCCTGGTTCAGGAATTGAGCTGCGCTTTTGTGTGTGGGGTGACAAAACGAGGGCGTCGTGGCACAACAGTGCTGTATGAGAGCACTGTACTCTGTTTCAGGAACTGGGCTGCACTTTCGCGTGGGGTGACAAAACGAGGGCGTCGTGGCACAACAATGCTGTATGAGAGCACTGTACTCTGTTTCAGGAACTGGGCTGCACTTTCGTGTGGGGTGATGAAACGAGGGCCTCGTGGCACAACAATGCTGTATGAGAGCACTGTACTCTGTTTCAGGAACTGGGCTGCAATTTCGCGTGGGGTGACGAAATGAGGATGCCAGTGTACAACAATGCTGTATGTATGACATTACTGTGGTAACTCAACAATGTGATATTTTTTGGTGGGATGTCAGGTGTCTTGAGCGTGCACGTAGACACCACTGCTGACTCTCAATAGCGCACACTTCGATGCAATTTTGTCAAGGTTGTGCAAATGCGTCGTATTTTCATTGCCAGGGTTGGCTAGAACCATATATATACGGTTTACACATGGTACTTTTGGCAGGGAAATAACCAATTATACGGTCATATACGGTGTATTTATACGGTTCTGGCCAACCCTACTCATTTCCAAACGGCATTTGAGCTTTGCTTACTGTTTGTCAAGGTAAGGACGTCTGTGGGGTTCCTAGGGAAACTTAGTTTGAGTACCAAAGCCCATGTTGGTGGGATCGGCATCTACATATTCTTTTTATTTCAGGGCTGTGCAATGCAGGTGTTTTGAAATGTCTGATACTAGTGTTTCTGTACTTGTTTTTTAACTTCTTGAGATGTACATCAATGTACGTCCTCAATTTCGTTATGCATTAGGGTTTGTGTACGGTGTGCTTTATGGGTGAAGTCACTCATGATTAATGATGTCATTATTGTACGCCTGGGTCTCATCCTCTACGTCCAAACCTGAACCATTGATATACGGAAAGTGTGTTCATTTGTCACTTGAGTGTGTCAAGGAAGTGTGTGTGCCAAGGAAGTGTGTGTCAAGGAAGTGTGTGTCAAGGAAGTGTGTGTCAAGGACGTGTGTGCATTTGTCACCTGAGTGTGTCAAAGAAGTGTGTGTGTTTAGGAAGTGTGTGTCAAGGAAGTGTGTTCATTTGTCACCTGAGGGTTCATTTGTCACCTGTGTGTCAAAGAAGTGTGTGTGTCCAGGAAGTGTGTGTCAAGGAGGTGTGTGCATTTGTCACCTGAGTGTGTCAAAGAAGTGTGTGTGCCAAGGAAGTGTGTGTCAAGGAAGTGTGTGCATTTGTCACCTGAGTGTGTCAAAGAAGCGTGTGTGTCAAGGAATTGTGTGTCAAGGAAGTGTGTGCATTTTTCACCTGTGTGTGTGTGTGTCAAGAAGGCTTCTTCTCACACCCTGGCTACTGTGTAGTTGTACATTTTCCAACCTCAATCTTACCTTTCACGTCCAGATGTACGGAAAGTGTGTTCATTTGTCACCTGTGTGTGTGTCAAGGAAGGCTTCTTGTCACACCCTGGCTACTGCATAATTGTACACCTTCCGACCTCAGTCTTACCTTTCATGTCCAAACGCTAAACATCCACTTACTATTGTGCATGTGCTTCTGTGTGTGTGTATGTGTGTGTGCAGGCTTCTTCTCGCGCCCTGGCACCCATCCTGCAGGGTAACGGCAAATCTCTGGTCGGCTTAAATAACCAGGACGCGTACACTGAGGCCGTGCATGCACAACAGAGGGTGCGTGCGTACATGCGTGCGCGTGTGCATGTACATGTGTACCTGTTTGTGTGTGTGCATGTGTGTAAAGCAGGATGCCGAAATTGAAGCCACGGCATGCACAGTGAAAGGTGTGTATGTGTGCGCATGCGCGTGTGCGTGTTTGTGTGTTGCGTGTTTGTGTGGTTGTTTGCCCAGGCCATGTTGGCTTACAACTTGACTAACTTCGTATGATACGTTGGAGATCGGAGGGCCATACGGTGCATTACATATATTACAAGGGAAGACACAAGCTTGAGAAACTGGGAAAAAGAGTTAACCATCTTAACTACCTGGTTTAGAGCCACTCATACACTCATTATGTACATACCACACACCATCACACTTGTACGTGCACAGCAATCGTTCCTAACATGATACTGGGCTATACCAACTTCCATAACATACCATACTGGGCTATACCAACCTCCATAACATACCATACTGGGCTATACCATACTGGGCTATACCAACTTCCATAACATACCATACTGGGCTATACCAACTTCCATAACATACCATACTGGGCTATACCAACTTCCATAACAGACCATACTGGGCTATACCAACTTCCATAACAAACCATACTGGGCTATACCAACTTCCATAACATAACATACTGGGCTATACCAACTTCCATAACAAACCATACTGGGCTATACCAACTTCCATAACATACCATACTGGGCTATACCAACTTCCATATCATACCATACTGGGCTATACCATACTGGGCTATACCAACTTCCATAACATACCATACTGGGCTATACCATACTGGGCTATACCAACTTCCATACCATACCATACTGGGCTGTACCAGCTTCCATACCATACCATACTGAGCTGTACCAACTTCCATAACAAACCATACTGGGCTATACCAACTTCCATAACAAACCATACTGGGC
>Ga0307974_1001715_pt1 | contig 15250 bp, 12 predicted proteins | sample OrgLakmetagen784_FD_201812 | JGI IMG/M metagenome (GOLD analysis project Ga0307974, IMG submission 201812) | Saline water microbial communities from Organic Lake, Antarctica - #784 | ecosystem: Environmental > Aquatic > Non-marine Saline and Alkaline > Saline | place: Antarctica: Organic Lake... | reverse complement strand
ACCCATCTCCCGCGGGTAAGGTGCAGCTGCAGCTCCTCAAATGACGACCGTGCTACTAAGTCAGAGATGGCGGTGGGGAAAAAGGTGGAGTGCCGTGTAGAGTTAGTGTTTTGCTCGAAGTGAAGGTGCACCTGGGAGTAGGTCACGCGCGCACGGTCATGTGAAATCTTAATCTTAGAGCCAAGGGAGTGGTAATAGACACTCGTGTTTGCTCTTTCTTAGAGAAGGATGCAAAAGAGAGAGAGAGAGAGAGAGAGAGAGAGAGAGAGAGAGGAAGAGAGAGAGAGAGAGATAGATAGAGAGAGAGAGAGAGGTTAGCGTACAGGAGCGTAGGGATTAGTAGTGTTGTATCTACAAAAAATAATTGTGTGCAAACGCAATAAAAATATTGCTTTTGAAAGGTGCAAGAAGATCTCCTTCAAAGGGGGACGACAGGCACTGAGCTTGGAGGTGTATCCGCCAGCACCGTACACGGTGTACGAACAAAACCTTTGGGAGGGAAATTTCCAGCTAAACAATGTGTTGTTGCCCTGTCTTGGTGGCGCTTCACGGAAAACAATCAACCTCAGAAGGAGGCGTTTGCTTATTCCTAGACATGCAAGAGCAGAGTGAAGACATCTGTGCCTGCTTTGTAGTTGCTACATTTGAGCATTACAGAAATGTTGATGCTGAACAGAGTCAGGCTGCCCTCACCCTTGTGTTATATAGGTATGAGAAGGCAAGAGGATTAGACAGGGTGAGCAACGGTCAAACATAGGATGAGCAGACAGACAAGGTTGGAAAACGCTATTTCTAATACAAGTCTTACTGCTCTTACGATTGTTACTGTTACAACACACACACACACACGCACACACGCACACACACACACACACATACATGCAAACACACACATGCACATGTAGTCTCTGAAATTTATGCATCTGTCTTGATAAACACTCACCAGCAGCTTTCCTTCCTGCAACCAGTCTACGTAGGCCTCCTCAGTGAACAGCTCTCCCCCCTTGCACACAGTTGTGTCAACGCACGTGTTCATGTCAACGCTCCTTGTGCAAGGGAAACTTTTGGGCGCTTGCACGCCTTTCGCTCTCACCTGTACCGTACTCAGAGCGGCTGCCAATGCCGCCAGCAGGGAATACAGCCTCCCCATCCACCCCATGCTGCACAGAAAGGAAGTCACCCAGTCATCTGATACCGAAAACAACACAATAACCACATCCGATTAAATATTAAGTAGATATTAATAGCTAAATACGAAAAAATGATACTGCAGCGAGGAGGCCTCGCGAACGCCACCAATTTTCAAGCAAAATCCCGCTTCCCATCTCCCACATTGCGGCCAGCATCACTACCTTTGTCCCGCCAGCGTTTAGGAACAGCACTCTCCCGCAGTATCGGATCCAGCTCCCCGAGGTTTTCCCTCTTGAAGCCTGCCCCAGCCTTGAATTATGAGGGGCTCCTGGCCCCTTTACCATCCCCTGATGTGCTGTTCTCCACGGCGGAGGGCTTGGAAACCCCCATTCAGTTGATGTACCTCCTAGCCCTGCTGGGATTCCTGTCTGTCGGAGCCTTCCTGGTTGTTCGCCAAGTGCTCATCCGGAGAGAACTGGACGAGGCTGCCAAGGGCCTGGGCGAGCGCATACGGACGGGGGAGGCCTCGTGTGAGGTGAGCGGAGGAGGTTGGAGGGAATGAGTAGGAAATGTGTGTGGTTCCTGCACATGCATCAGTTGTATACAAACAGTGCATTTAAAGCAACACCCTCTTCCTTCTTCTCAGGACTACTTTGAGCTGGGTGTGATCCTCACCCGCAAAAAGCTGTTCACGCAAGCCACCAAAAATCTAGAGAAGGCCAAGAAAGTGTGGGACGGAGAGGAATCTGAGCTAGCGCAGGTGTGTGGTGGGGCAGTCCTTCTCAGAAAAGAGGCGGGATACGTAGATGTGGAAGAGGGGAGGTCGAATTGCAGGTATGAGTGTGTGCGCTTGTGCGTGTCTGTGTGCCCGCATGTTTTTACACACTGTGTGTGTTGTGTGTGTGTGTGTGTGTGTCTGTGTGTGTGTGTGTGTGTCCGTGTGTGTGTGTGTTGCTTGTGTGCACGTGAGTGCATGCAAGGATGTACAATCACGTTTTTTCGTGTCTCTGTTTGAGCTCATTTGTGAATGTTGGGGTGAGAGACAAGCTAAAATGAGCGGACGAGAGGACCTCTCGGCGTTTCTTGGCTTGATAGCACTGCATAATGTTTGGGTTTGGGCTTGTGTGTTTTTTTGTGAATGCAGCCATTTGGCAGGGATGAACAGGCTGGACTGGACAAATTTGGAGGCTCTGAATCTTTCCTCCTGGCTGTTAATTGCTGTTGCACGCAACGCAAGATCAGCCCTTTCCTGTTCTGTATCAATGTGCAGGTCCATAATGCTCTTGGCTACTGCTACATTAACATGGACAGGGTAAGTTGAGCCTCCTCCTGCACTTTTTCTCATCAGCGCAGTCGCATAAAGCACCTGCGCATTCTCATCTTAAGGTCGCGCTTTCTTCCCTTCCTGTGCCAGCATAGCATATTGTCATTTTGATTGCGCCCGTTAAAGGTTCTGGGCATGATGACAAAATGTAGGTAAAGGTGTACCAGAGAAATCGGTTGTTTGCTGGTACAAGCATAAGTCTGCTACGTGCAACCCTTTTGCTGCAGACTGACCTAGCTGCTGCTGAGTACAAGAGAGCGGTGGCCTTACAACCTGGATACGTCACCGCCTGGAACAACCTGGGCGATGCTTGTGAGAAGAATAAGCAATGGAGGTGGGGTTCCAACCATTTTGGGATGGAAAAGAAGGATGAGCGTCACAGGTTGTTGGTGCATTGGTCCAAGGTGGTATAACAGCTCATTTGTTGGTTGTATCAGCTTGGTGTTATAGGGTTACACAATTTTAACTTTTGTTGGTCTGCAATTTACTCAAGCAACTCAAGATTAGGGAAGGCTCAGAATACCCATGGAAAACATTGTCGTGCTGTATACCACCCTCGCCCCCTGTAAATGAGAGGTATTTGTTCACTGTATTTGAGTATGGATGAATTTGGCGTATGCTGCTGAGTCCAAGCTGTTGCTTATGTCAGTTGCAACAGGACACCTGCACCTATGCCTTTTCTTACCTCAATCCCTGACACGCACGCTAGCTATCATGCAGCGGTTCGATTTTCGCAGGTTGAGTTCAAAGGTCTGAGCCGTTTGACCCTAGTAGAACCTGTTGTGCCAAAACTCATATTACCTGGTTTCTCATTTGTTTTCACATTTGCGTCGCGTGAAACGCAGGGAGGCTTTGAACGCGTACGAGGAAGCAGTTTCCTACGCCCCTAGCAATCAGGTCGCTTTGCAGCGCAGTGAATTCTGCAAAGAGAAGCTCGCCCGGCTCTCCACGACCTCGTTGTGATTCGCCATGTGCCTGTTGTGATAGTGCGGCTCTTCGGCTGGGGGAGCTTTTGGCCTTTGGTAGAACCTCTTACCAGGCCCTGGGGTGATTCTTGTAACTAACAGAGAGAGGCTGGAGAAGCCGCACCTTGTGTATCTTGATGTACTCAAACGTGGCAAAGCAACTCAATTTGCACCTGTACTTTTGAACCTGTTTGACCGTGCTTCTTTTGTCGAAAATGCTCATGCTTTTCTTTAGTGCTGTTCCTGTCAGTTGTATCCTGCTTACATTGGTTATATCGCAGGCTTTTTCCAACAAACTGCTTTAAATATTTTGGATAGAGTGAGAGAGAGAGATAAGGCAAGGACCGCAGGTAGTGTAAAAACCATCGGCATGGATCAGGAACAGACGTTGTTCTGTGTTCTGCACCACCCAATGGATGCAGAGGAGACACACAAGACACGTCAGAGGAGTGTAGAAATACAACATTGTAACTACTTCAACGTTGCAGTTTACTACAACATTGTAACTACTTCAAAAAGAAATGTTCAAAATCACAGTTGCTACAATGTTGAATTAACGTTGCAGGTTACTACAACATTGTAACTACTTAAAAAAGAAATGTTCAAAAAGAAATGGAAAGGTTTGATTGAGGAAGTCATGTTTATCAACATGGTGAACTGGATACATTGGGCGCCTGTGAGATGCAAGATTGTGCAGTGATAGCAAGGGACCTTGCTTAGTATATTTACATGAGGAAACCTCCAGCCAGACTGTTTGGCTGATCGGCCTGTGACTGGTTCTCGCCATTCAACAATAAGTCCATAAGCTCAGACACAAAGGGAAAAAGGTTGTTGTGTTGCAAGAAGAAAGCATCAAACTGGTCACTGCATTGTTGTTGCAAATAAGGCTGCTCGACTAGAAAATCACCTAAGGAATGACTAAGCAAGGGGCACCTGGATTGCATGAGCAAGGTGCCTGAAACATACTAAGCATCCTTCTCCTCATTCTCTGTTTCTCTACTACTGCTTCTCTACTCCAAATTTGCTTTAACACGCTGCCATATACTACAACACACACCGTTGCTCCTTTGGAAGCACACACATAGCTGCTCCTTTAAAAACAGGAGGTGGGCACGCGCAAGGTAGGGTTTTACACAGGCGCTTAAACACCCTCGCAACGTAGAACATTCCGATCACTACAGGCACATGGCGCATTGAAAGCATTTCTGCTGGGTGAGAGGAAAAGTTCCAGCCCCGTAGAATCGTACTATTACAACAGGTACAGGGTGCATTGGTGCAAGATAACCCCAAATAGTATTTGGGGTTACTGCACCACGCTTGGCTTCATTCCCACGACAAAACTCACATATGCAAAGCCGACCTCGTGGAAGAGTGTACAGCATAAACTCTCCAACCACCCTTGGAGCATGGATTTTGATGCTGTCTGGAATATAGAAGCAAAACAGTATTTAACCGATGGCTCGCCAAATTGGCTGCAAACACTGCAGAGGAGTATTCCAGAAGCAGTTTGGGAAAAAATTCAAGATCTCGCGAGAGAGAACGTGGATCACACCACCAACCATGTTTGCCCCCAAAACTTGTAATTGTAAGTCACAAAGAGAGGACGTCAGTATCCAGGAAAGAGGCCAACACTCCAACGTCCAACCACGGGACGACAAGCAGTTTGACTTAAAATGTCCCAACTGGAGGCTATGGGCATACACTGCACGAAGTTGCATAGGCGAGACCAAAAACTATATAGACGCAGGGGTATACTGACCTCAAACCAAAGCTGAATGCTATGTGAACTCAGGAGACATGGGAATGACTAACACCATAAACAGAGCAGAGCTCACAGGGAATGCAGCAGCACTTAGGTATACAAAGATAGCAACAGACGGTGCATGCTCCCTAAGCAGCTTAGAAAACAAATACTCCTCCCTGAAATGCAACTGAGCCTTTTTGGCTGCTGGTAAAGGAGTTTTACGGTACTCGGTAGCTAAGTGGCTTTCTTTTCCTTGCTTAGTCAATGTGGGGAGTGGCTTTCACTGCCTGCGTAGTTTTTCTTCTCCTGAAATGCAACGTGCCCATTTACATTCAAATCTGCTAGAACAAATTGTATCCATTATTCATGCTTCACCAGAACCCATCTGTTTTTATAAAGTGAAAGCCCATAGCGGCATTGCTGGAAATGAATGCGCAAAAGCAATTGCCAAATACTCTGCCTTACATGACTTTGATCATGACGTGCACTTTCAGCCTCAAGCTCCAGCTCCAAACGGTAGTGCATACACACAACTCTACTGGCTTGCGGCTAAAGACACCGGTGAGGAGCACAGCTGAAGAAGAGGGGCAAGTACACCTAGGCTTCGTGTACTCTCTGATATAAAGCCTGTTGAAAAAGTGGTGTTCTACGTGAGTGCGAGCACACAAATGCGTACAAATGCGGCATGAAGTACGCCCACGCCTGGCTTTCAAAAGGAACAAAATCAAGGACAGACATTGAAATTCTGCTGAATCAGGCAGTGTTTTTCTGATTTCAAAGGGTGCAAGCCGAGCGCAGAACTTGCAAACTGATGGCAGAACCAGGCAAAACAAACCACACAGACACACTCCTGAGGGTCGAAAACATGGGGCTAAATGCGTGCTATTTAATAACCATCTTAGTAGTACCCCCCAGCTGTAAAAATTTCGAAGCTCATATTATTTGTCTGGCATTAGTCCCTGCTGAAGTAGCAGCATAGGTTTGCTAAGAAGCCAGACCATTATAATTATAACATACACAAGTCACTCGCCTGCAAGAACTGGAGTTGTTCACCTGCAAGTAGAGTATTACTGAATAGCATTTACCCCATCTGCCTGGCCACGTTCAGTGCACTGAAGAGTGCAGAATAATTAACTACAAGGCTCCAAGTTCCTCCGACAATGCATAGGTCTAGTGGCCAACATCCACCATCTTGAATGCGCACGTGCCAAACAAATGCGCTCAACTGAAAATCAATCGCAAGATATTTAGGAATAAAATACACACATGATTAATCGCCCTTTGCTCGGGGTTAACAACAATGAGCCGGAATTGAAATGCACAAAAACGAAAACGAAAACCGATTTTTGCATGACGCATTGAGACCTTTTTAAAAAAAATCGAAGCCATTTTCCCCCTATGCCTCAAACCCCCGATCACCATCCACAGGGGCTGCCATCCGAAGGACTAGAGCTGGTGCAGTTGCTTCCCTCTGCTGATGACGACGGCAGCAGGCACAGCAGCAATCCACCTGTTTCCAGCAGGTCCACTGCCGCCCTGCAACGGCTGGTGAAGCTGGCGCTTCCAATATATTTGAATTATGTTGCTGCCAACGTCATGTACCTAGTTGAGTCTCCTGATTTCTCTTTCTTGCTGAAGTTTATTTGGGCGGGGCCTTTGCCTTGAACTAGTAGCCTGCTTCACTTTTTGTGTGTTTTTGTATCGATGTTGCTCTAACTGTAGTATCGGTGCTTTGCCTCAGGTGAACACGAGCTTTGTAGGCCGAGGACATGGCAGCGAGCCTGACGTCTTATCTGGCCTTGTCTTGGCATCCTCCTTTGCTACTGCTACAGGCTTCAACATTTTGAGTGGTATGATCATTGCTGAAACAAGCACACACACACACACATAACATACACACATGCATACATGCACACACGATAGTGCATGCTGCTTCTTTCCTTTGTCTCGCCTCTGGCGGCCAAATATATATATATATATATTAGAATCCTCAACAAACAACACCGTGCCCCCTCTGGCTAAAGCGAACTGAATAGACGACATTAACTGCTGTTCGTGTGCAGGCGTGAGCAGTGCGACCGAATGCCTGAGCGGCCAGGTGACGCAATTTATTTGACTAATTATCTTCTTTCTGGCCTCACCTTCTGGGATGTGTGACATGTCATGCTTTGATCTCTGAAACGCTTCCCAGGAAAGCTGTCTTGGTCGCAGTTGCTCTGTTTTCCATCACCTGTTATGCACAGCGCTTATTTCGCAGCGCTTGCCCCTTACTCCTGCTGCCCAACAGCAGCAGCAGCAGCAGAAAACCCAACGGATGTTCTCTTGTAATTCCAGGCTTATGGATCTTGCAGCTTTTTGCCCTCCGCCAGCGCCCTTCACGAAGTTTTGCTGACTGGAGTGTGCGTTTCTTTTGCTTTTTCCTCCCCAATTTTTTTTGTGTGGCGCAACGCTTATCCTGTGCTCCTCCTACTTCGACAGCCCGAGGACCTTGCACACAAAGCAGCAAGGTGGGACTCGCCTGCTTTTCTCTATCTCGAGGGAGTTCCATGGATCAAAGGGAGACACCCTACTACGCTGACTAAACAAGGTTAAAGAAGGAAAACCAAAAGGGAGCACAAGAGGCTGGCTGGAAGAATAAGAAAGCAAGAGGGGGGGCAACCAGAAAATGCTTTATCTCAAAGAGACGCAGGTTGCTTGTGAAGGGCTTAGTATCGTGCTCATCCCTGTGTCTAGTAAGTGAGCTAGCAATACACATCACGTCTGCAAAGCAACTACGATCACGATTAAAACGTTTTATATGTACAACTGAACTGAACCGTCAACCCTGTTGCTTGCCTCTCTTGCACATTTTGTATTGTCTTTTTGCAAGAACTATGTGTGCCTCTCCATATATGCAGCTATTTGCGGCAAGTAAGCCCCACACTTTTCCTCTATGGCATTACAGGTGTGAGATTTATCATGCCTACACAGATCTGCTGTGTGCACAGGTGACAGACAAAGCCTTAACAAGCTCACGTGCCTCATTTTCTTCACAGACAATGTGAGCAGAAGCCTGATCTCTCAGGATGTGACATGGCCTCCCCTTGTCATTTCCTTGCTTTGCGCACTTCTCTCCCCCGTGCTGAGCTTTCTGTTTGTGAGCCACTACAAGATGGGCCTGATTGGGGCTGGCAACGCCTCCTTGCTTGTGCAGGCAAGTCAATTTCATTAAAGGAAAAATACAGTAGGTGTTCTCATATTTGTATGATATTACTACATCCATAACTTGCACTGCTTCTGACGCTCAACAAGCATTTCCCTTCTCTGTTGTGTTTTTGATCCCATCACCCCAATTCATCTGTTTTTCCATCCTTGAATTCCAGGTCCTGAACGTTATCCTGTCCCTCTCTTATTACGTGTACCACAAGCAGAGGATTGATCAGCAGCAACATCCACAAGACCGATGCCTTCATGATAAGCAGCCATACTTTGCCTTCATTTCTCGTGTCCCCTCGTTTTTGACTCTTGCCTGCCCAGCAGTACTTGCCTGCTCAACGGAGGGGTGGGCATGTGAGGCCCTAATATTTTTTGCAGGTACAAAAGGGATACGGAATATGAGGACCTGTGACGTGAGCACTCCAGCCAGCCAGCAATATCGCTTTGTGCCTGTTGCAAAAGTACGGCTCTGTGGTTGGGGGGTGCTTTTCTCCCTGGCGTTTATGACTATTGTCTCAGACAGCCATTACTGAACGCATGAACAAACACCCTCACTCATTCCTTTGTACGCCCATCAATCGCAGACTACAGTCATTTACACGCCAACTTAAAAAGGGCAAACAACTACTTGCGATCGTCCTCATATTACTCTACAGGCTCTTTGAAAAACGCTGATGTGGCTGTTGCAGCAATAGGCATTACAATGCAGGTGAGCAACCGGATTGGATTATGTTGGGTGATTAATAAGCAAAAACATACTAATGTATTATCGTACTCAAAGGAAAATAATCTTTCTTAAAACTCCTAGATAATACATAACAATCTCGACATTTATTTTCTTCTTTCTGGTGGAAATATTCAGAGCTTTACTGGTACTCGATCCCAAACACCTTCCCCTTAATCAATGATATGGGGAGCGGTTTATTTTTATTACACTGCATCCTTCGTATTATTTGCTCCTTTCCCTCTTCTCAAGGGCCTGTCTATCTTTATCAAAGAGGGAAGCAGAATCATACACATACTTAACCTCATATGGTATCAAACCCACATGCAAAGGAGCAAATTGCTGAATTTTGAATTATGCACACTTTTTCCAGCTGCACAAACCAGCAGGGCTAAAATGAGTTTCAGACTAGACCGAGGTGCTTTGTTTTAAGCCAAGCCTGATCTCTCCTGATCCTCAGTGACCTTTTTTCCTTCTTCTCTGTGATGGAGGAGTTTTACGGCACCAAAATGGCCCGCTTTCCTTAATAAAAATGGGGAGAGGTTTTTTTATTGTCTGCGCATTGTTATTTCTCTCGCAAGCGAAAATGTTTTAAACCCTTCTGCTGTGCCAAGTCAGTCCCATCTCGCCTTTGATTGCACTTGGTACTTCAAAACCTCAATTATCTCTGCATCTGCTCAGCAGTTATGTTGAAGACCTGTTCAGCTGCAACATATAGTAGCCGGTCCAGAAAAGAAGCAAATTGCAGATGATCCCAGCTGTCACATTTATATTTCTTGTTTAAAACGTCTTGCAGTTCAGCACAATGGTTTGGATAACTGCTGCTTCTCTGGCGTCCTCTACCTCTTTCTGTGTCGGTCACAAGGTATGACTTGCGCTCCTCCCCTGGACAACTAATTTTTGGTCACTACAATACATGCATGCCAGTAACTAGGCAAGACAACTATCTGCACAGTTTCAGCTGCGGGCATTGCTTTAGGCACACGCTCAGTAATGCCTTCTGTGGGTCATTTATGACTTCCACTTTTGTTTGGCTGGAGCCTCCTAATGGACACAGCTAGGAGAGGGGGACGCAGCAGGAGCCAAATACGTGGCCAGGCTGTGTACCATTGCAGTCGCTGTCACGCAAGTAACAATTGGTTAGTACGTACGGTCTCATTCAGTAACTGCGCCATGTGCCTGTTGAAAAACTGATGCTCATGTAACCACGAGTACTGGTACACCCTCCTTCAGTAACTGCTGTGCCCTTTACCAGGCGCATCAGCATTTGTGCCACTTTGCCTACCAGGGTCGATATGGACTTGAGCCTCAAAATTTAGAGCCATACTAAAACAGTACGAACGTTTTTCTTTGAAGGTACAGCAGCATTCCTCTTGCATCGGCCGCTCCTCCAATTGCTATCGTCCAACCAAGATGTCTTGAATGAATCAAGCAAGGTGATTTGGAAACAAAGAGAACAGTGCGGTGAGGGCCTTCCATGAAAAGTGAAATAACGTGGAGCTTGCCTAACATGTAAACGCAAGAATGACACATACCAGCTTCTAAAAAGTTTTGTTCAAAGCAAGAGGTTTGAGTGCAGCTTTATATTTATTCAATGACTTATTTAACATCACACTGAGTACTGGATACACACATTCATAATTATAAACCTTGGCGTGTAGGCAATGCCCATTCTGTTTTTCTGCTTTTTCTTTGACGGGCTTGTCGTGGTCCAAGGTGAAAATAATGTCAGATAGATGATCACGCTTGGATGCTCAGGACCTCTCCCCTTATTATAACGCTTTGCCTTTACTTTTTAATACAAGAAGGCTTACAGATGTTCCTATTGTTTGTGCATCATTCGTGACACAGGTGGTATTCTACGTGGAGCAGGTGTGTTGCACACATTCCTGTGCACTCCTTCAGCAAAAATGACGTTATTTGGCGGCCAGAGCGATTCTACAAATCTTATCGTGTTCTGTTATTTTTTTAAGTATTTGCAAAAGCGTTTTTTAACAAAGCATAAGACGCAATCAAGCTGACATTGTGCTATGTGACTATATGCATAAAGGAAAAATATGTACGCAGGCAGTAAAAATCACTGTCCACGTTAATCAAGGAAATGGAGCCACTTTGGTACCGGGTACCACTCCTCAGTAAAAACAAATACACTGTCTTAATGCATATCTACAGGACGTCAATTGTGGGGAGCAATGCTCAACCTCCTGGGTGCGTGAGCCCTACTTTTTGCTTGGTAACTGACGCCTCCTCATTGCTTGTCTTACTGAGCCCTTGGAAGATAGGTACTGCTTTTGGTGAGCAAATAATGGAGCACAACATAACTACACGCACCCCTCATGTCATAAGTTATAGGCGTCGGCTGGGGAACTACCGTGCCAAATAACAACAGTACAGATCTCCGCTGTGCAGGCTGGTGGGGGGTGGGGATACCAGCAGCGTATTTCTTATCCAGATCATTAAACGTTTCAGGCTTGTGGGCTGGCTTCACTGCAGCAAGTTTTATCCAGGCAACGCTCCTCTTTGTCATTGTTTCTTCACGCCTGAACTGGGATGTCGAGGTGCGCAATGGGGTGATGCGGCTGGAACCTTGTTTTGTTTAAAGGAAAAGTTGCATAACAAAAAAAGTTGTTCCGGCGATACCCCTCTCTATCTCCGGAAGAAAATATCTGTTTACTTGCACAATACATAATGTGCGCATTGTGTGCTCCCTCCTCTTCAAGCAGGTGCTACGGTCAAAGGCACTGCTTTTCAGAGAACCAGCAGCAGGGCTGAACGATCAACCATGATTATATGATTATGATTTGCTTGTGATAAGAGAGAGAGTGCAGATCCTTCCAATGTGATTCTTCTTGCAGCTCGATTAAAAGGAATTAATCAAAGCCAAGGAAAAGGACAAGAGTTGACTCTGCTGAGGTAGACGCGTACAGACACACACACGCACACACACATTTGGAAGCAAGTTTTGTACGTAACTCTTTGAGACACGAGTACTTAAAAGACTCCGATGTGTGAGTGTTGCAATAAATGGTGCCACCCACACCTGGAGAGTAATAGTGGTCCCAATAGTGGTGTACATTTTGTGGCATTTTGAGCATTATAGTTATTACAACCGTTACTTTCTTATATTTATCCCCATATTTTCATTCAACAGCTTCAAATTACAGCATTGCGAGGGTTACCTGATGTCGTTTTAGTACCCTGTATTGTTTCTGGTAATTCCCAAACTACTAGAAATAGTCAGGTCTTAGACCAGAGAGTGCACGAAGAAGCAAGCCTCGGTGCTAGACGTGAGATCCTCAGTCCTATCCTATCCTATGTTAAACCGAAAAATTTACGCCCAACCCATCTGAACATCTTTGCAAAAAAAGCTGCACCGCCATAGATCTCTCATTATTCAAGTCGAAGGGTCGGCCATAAAAAATATATAGGTAGTCTAATGTGGCGAATTTGGGGTGCCTTTCTAGGCCCACCTGGCTCCTAGCATGCAGTAGTCATCATGCAGTAGTCATCATGCCTGCACTGCCAACACATAGACTGGGTAGAGACTTCAAGGAGTTTTCTGAGTTGAAGGGATCACAGGCAGGGTTCACACCGCCAGACTTTTCCAGCACACCTCCGTTGGCAATCATTTTACGTGTTGGACTTGCGCTCAGTGCCCTAAGTAAGTTGCAGGACACCCTTGCACTTCAGCTTATTTCAAGCTCGTATACACCTGCTCACTTCAAATAAACATGCCCAATATCACACCTTGTGCAAGAAGAATAGCAGACATTAACAGCATGCATACACACACTCACACTCACACTCACACACACACACGTACACACAAGCGAGCACACATTCACACACACATGCAAACACACATATACACACACACATGCAAACACACATATGCACACACGCACACGTACACACAAGCGAGCACACATTCACACATATGCACGCACGCACGCGCACACACACACACACTCACACACACATACATACACAAACACACACATGCACACACACATATACACGTACACACACGTAAACACACGCACACGCACACATACATACATACATACACACAAACACACACAAACACACACACACACACACACACACACACACACACACACACACAAGTACAGACACGCACAGAGGTACACGCCACGCACCACACAGGTGCAGGGCACATGCACACACTTCAACCTATAACACAGTTTCTTAAACAGTCCTGTGTCCTTTAATCCCTATGCAGCGCTATGTGTGCTTGCCTTCAAGCTACACCTCTTGTCGGAGGCTATGCAAGACTGCGGTTATAGCTCGGACACACATAAGGCTCAGCTAGATGTCGTCAGGGAGCAGCTCTACGCTGCACGGGGCGAATTTAGGTATAGTTTATATGACGTAGCAACATAGCAACCTTTACGAACAAAGAGTTAAAAACTTGAAACCACATGTGCTGCATAGTGCTAACACCAATAGAGACGTAGCACTTACAGACAAACATACTCGTGCACACACACGCAATAATATTACGTGAATACATGCAAATATGCATGCATACATGTACATATGCAGTTGTTTTTATGTACTCTTGCGTTGTGTTTCATTGCATGCAAGAGTGCTACGCAAGGCACGTGCATTTAAATGTGCCTCTCTCACTCATACCATGTGACACGCATACAACACACACACGCACGCATACGCATACGCACACCACATTCATACTTCATAACGTCGTGTCACTCTCATACACACAGGGAGGCAGGGCATGAAAATGGCAAACTCCAAATAGAGTTAGAAGACGTGGCCATGCGCTTAACCCAGCTGGTAAGGAGCAGGGAATGAAATGAAGCAGCTCCATTGCGAGCAGAGATTATACAGAGAGAGAGCATATTGCGAGCAGAGATTGCGAGCAGACATTGCGAGCAGAGATTGCGAGCAGACATTGCGAGCAGAGATTGCGAGCAGAGATATTACAGAGTGAGAGCATATTGCGAGCAGAGATTATACAGAGATTGCGAGCAGAGATTATACCGAGTGTTGTTTCTGAAATGGGGTTGTGTCCCATGTGTGTACCCTGCGTGTGCGTGCAGCACCTGTTGGTGAACCTTGGTGTGGATGCTTTCAACTTAAAACACACACACACACACGTATACACAAACACAGACACATGTATGCACACAAATACACCTCTGTAAGCAGTTTTGAAGTGGGGGGGGGATTTAGGGAAAGAAGGGATTTGATGACCTATCGAAACACAAAGTGTAAAAGGACAAGACAAACCCTTATTTTAATAACTGATCGAGGGGTGGGGGCACTTGAGTGTATGTGTGTTTTGGGACCTGCACTTGTGGCTCGAAATGCATGAGCTCGCGCCTAATTCACTGACTTCTAATCCTAAATTACATGCCACAAATGTGTAATGTGCATGCCACCTTTCGTGGCATGCTATGGTGAAGGTGCTTTAGAGCGCCCGGCACAAAAAGTGTCTTCCTTTTCCTCCAATTTAAGTGGGCAGTGGTCTTCATTGCCTGTACAGATTTTCTTCTTGCACGTAAAGAGTGACCATAACAACTGCTCGACGACTTGCAAACCATACTGCTTGCCTTCTTGCTTGACCTCTGCAAAATCACCTGCAACGCAGCATACAAACCTGTCAGCAGTGAGTGTGTCATGTGTTGGAAAGCGTGTGTGTGTGTGATGCCACTAGTGTTTATCATGATAACAATGGTTACAATAGGAGGTGGCCTGCAGCCAAGTGTTTAGCTAATCAGCTGCTGACTGGTCTCGGCCAACCACAATGAAACCCACAAGCTCAGATGAATGTTAGTAAACTACTGCTCAGTTAGAGGGCTCACAAGTGTGGACCATGATGTATGTGTGTGTGTGTGTGTGTGGTGAAGTCCTCCGCTATAACATGTGAGTGTGTGTTATGTGTCTGGCAAGTTGGCATTTGAGCATCTCTTGCACGCGTGAACTTGTGCGTGTGTACGTGCGTTGTATTTGTTTTTGTTTTTGAGCATTTGAGGACGCCACTGCGCCACTGTTGCACCCACAAGCATCGTGCACGCCACTGTTGCACCCACAAGCATCGTGCACGCCACTGCGCCACTGTTACACCCACAAGCATCGTGCACGCCACTGCGCCACTGTTACACCCACAAGCATCGTGCACG
>Ga0307974_1001714_pt1 | contig 15255 bp, 14 predicted proteins | sample OrgLakmetagen784_FD_201812 | JGI IMG/M metagenome (GOLD analysis project Ga0307974, IMG submission 201812) | Saline water microbial communities from Organic Lake, Antarctica - #784 | ecosystem: Environmental > Aquatic > Non-marine Saline and Alkaline > Saline | place: Antarctica: Organic Lake... | reverse complement strand
CCCCACACACACACACCCCAACACACACACCCCCACACACCCACACACACACACACTCCTTGCACTCTTGCAAGAGTAACCGAGCATCATCTACCAGGCTTTGCATTTCACGCATGCCTCATGCCCAACTGTCATGCATAGGGTTGGCCAAAACCATACATACAAACGTATATACGGTGCATATACAGTATTTTAGCAGGGGGATTTCCTTACATACGGTCGGTCATACACGGTGTACATTTACCATATACGGTGCTGGCCACCCTAGTTATGCGCAAGTGTCTTGCATGAAGCCTCCAGCTTCAGTCCCATTTCATTTCGTTTCTTAGTGCCAGCAAAGTGTCTCTATTCATGCAGCGATCTGGAAAATTGTCCATTTTTGCACTTGTGCTCAACACACACACACACACACACACACACATACACACACACACACACGCACACACACACACACACAGGTGCACCACGCGTCCTCAGCCCCCCAGGCAAGCAGAGTGACCAGCTGAAGGAGGAACTGCATCGTTCAGGCCTGTTGGCCAAATCAAAAAAGGTGTGTTTATCCACATGCCTGCCGACAGGTGTCATGAGTAGGGTTGGCCAGATCCGTTTATATAAACCGTATATGACCGTATATTTGGTGATTTTTCTGCCAAAATACCGTATATACACCGTATGTACATGGTTCTGGCCAACCCTAGTCACGAGCATCAAGACAGGCCCAGCAGTGTAGCAACACTTACAGTAAGGGTGGCCAGGACCATACGTGGAATCAGGCGTGCGGTATTGTATGAAATAAAAGCCGTGCATGCGCCATATAAAATGTTTAGGGTTGGCCCAAACTGTACATGGGATTTCCATATACCGTATATATGACCGTATATGACCGTATATACACCGTATAACCGTATATACCGTATGTAAGGAAATTTTGATATACTCAGAATTAATTCATAAGGGTGTCATTATGTAGCTCTTGAAGAGCTGAGCACGCATGAACCAATGTTTCATACCCAAAAAATGAAAGGCTGGGGAGCTAGGCCTGCTTGAAGCCAAAAAGACCAAAAAGTGGCATTTGTCAGTGTATAGAGAGGCTTAACTACCATAACCATACATTATACAAAGTAATTAATGCAAATACATGCATACAAGTAAGTAATAAGTGAATGCTCAGTTCAAAAAGCCACGAGAAAAAAAAATTGGACCAAATAGAGCAAAAAACGCTGTTGCAAGGACTTGAACCCGAGTCTGGGGTGTACCACCTGCAAATACGGTCCATATACGGTCATATACGGTCAGAAATCTCAAATACGGTACCGGATATACGGCGTACCGAGGATACGGCGTATATACGGTCATACGGTTGGGCCAACCCTAAAAATGTTGTATGCTGTGTACGGAATGCATACGCTGTGTTTACGTAAGGTATATAAAATGTTGTATGCCATATATGGAATACATACACTGTGTTTATGTAAAATGTTAAATGTTGTATGCCATATACAGAGTGCATACACTGTATTTACGAAATGTGTGTACCGTACATATGCTTTGCTTTACTATCATGGCCACCCTTTCATTATTTGAGGATCCCTGGCCAAACTCATCTCGAAAATGCATGGCTTTGACTCTTCTGAAGTATTCTACCTGTGCTTGATACAACGTGGGTCTCTGGTTTCAACGCTTTGTTCAAGCAACGTGCTTGCATGCTGCAATACTCCCTGAATTGATCTGTGTGCACAAAAGCATTCGGCGTGTCAAGCAAGCACGTCGCTTGCATGCCGCAACACACCCTGAAATACTGTATGCACAAAGCATTCAGCGTGTGCTCTGCATTAGGATATACAATTGCGTGCTCCCATGTGAGTGTGTGTGTGTCTGTGTGTGTTAATGTTATGGTATTGTGTGTCCTCTGTGTGCAAATGCGTACTACGTGCATGCCCCTGAATAAGTGTGTGTGTTTGTGTTCTACGTGTGCTCCTTAGTGGATGTGGGTGTTATGAATGCATGCCCCCTTGTGTGTACTGTATTCGTTTTCGTATTTGTGTGTGCCCCCTTACTAGATGCAGGATGAGGGTGAGGAGGACATCCACAGCAGGCACGAAAGCCAACAGAGTGAGGGCAGCAGTGCAGCAGCTAGTAGCAGGTATGGAGCTAATCATTGTCCGACGGTGTAACATTGCGCAGTAGAGTTTCACGGCTAGTAGCAGGTATGGAGCCAATCATTGTTTGACGGTGTAACCGCTCCCCAGTAACTCTTCACAGCCGCATGGTGTGTGTGTGTGTGTGTGTGTGTTCAATAGCCTCAACTAGCTGCAGCTCGTTCAGCCTGCTGCGTCAGGGCAGCAGTGCAGCAGCTAGGAGCATGCAATAAAATTTCTTTTGAGGCGTGCAGCAGCTAGGAGCATGTTTTGATTTGTTTTGATTCTATTTGTTTTTTTTTAGGCGTGCAGCAGCTAGGAGCATGTTTTGATTTGTTTTGATTCTATTTGTTTGTTTTGAGGCATGAAGCAGCTAGGAGCATGTTTTGATTTGTTTTAATTCTGTTTGTTTGTTTTGAGGCGTGCAGCAGCTAGGAGCATGTTTTGATTTGTTTTGATTCTGTTTGTTTGTTCTGAGGCATGAAGCAGCTAGGAGCTTGGAATTTGATTTGATTTGACGGTATGACTGTTCCCTGTTATCCCCCACGGCTGAATGTTGAACTGCTTTCGTGCAGAACCGGACCAGCTGCAGCTTGTTCAGCCATCAGGACAGGTGCAACAGGGCACCCAGTAGTTGCTTGGATGCTGCGTGACTAGGGCTGGCCAGAACTGTATATATATACGCCGTTTATCTCCGTATATTCGATCAAACCCCTGCCAAAAATACCGTGTTCACACCAAACGTATGCAAACCCTATGCAAACCCTATGCAAAAATACCGTATTCACACCAAACGTATGTGGTTCTCGCCAACCCTATGCGTGACCTTGTGCCATTATTGTGCCAAATGGCTGTCAAGGTGCTGCCTGCTTGTAGGTGCTTATTGAAAATACCGTATTCACACCAAACGTATGTGGTTCTGGCCAACCCTATGCGTGACCTTGTGCCATTATTGTGCCAAATGGCTACAATGGTTACAACGGGGGGTGACCTTCAGCCAGGTTGTTTGGCTGATCGGCTGCTGACTGGTCTCGGCCAGCCACAAATTAATCCATAAGCTCAGAAAGAAAAAGAAACAGTCTATTGACCCTTTGCCATTATTGTGCCAAATGGCTGTCAAGGTGCTGCCTGCTTGTAGGTGCGTATTGAAACCTACCAGTGGCCAACCCTATGCGTGACCTTGTGCCCTTATTGTGCCGAATGGCTGTCAAGGTGCTGCCTGCTCAATGTGCTGCCTGTTAAGGTGCTGCCTGTCAAGGTGCTGCCTGCTCAATGTGCTGCCTGCTCAATGTGCTCCCTGCTCAATGTGCAGCCTGCTTGTAGGTGCTGCCTGCTCAAGGTGCTGCCTGCTTGTAGGTGCTTATTGAAACCTAACAGTAGTGGCAAACATTGTTCGCTTGCTGAATGCAGGCCGCAGTGCGGAAGCCGGTTGGCTCAATGACTCTTCAACTAGTGGCAAACATTATTCGCTTGCTGAATGCAGGCCGCAGTGCGGAAGCCAGTTGGCTCAATGACTCTTCTACTAGTGCCACACATTATTCGCTTGCTGAATGCAGGCCACAGTGCGGAAGCCGGTTAGCTTAACGAGTCTTCTACTAGTGCCACACATTTCTTGCTTGCAGAATGCAGAGGCAGCTGTGTAGCAGCTATCCTTTCCAGTTTGGCGGTTAACATTGCTTATCAGTTTTAGAAATGTGCACCGCCCATACAAGATGCCCCAGCGCACCACCTGCACACATGCAAAAACATATACACACTGACACACACACGCTCGCTCACAGGCACAGTAGTGCAAAGGATGTACACACACTAACACACGTAAAAAAATCATATACACACGCTCACTCACAGGCACAGTAGTGCAAAGGATATACACACACTAACACACATACAAAAACATTACACACATGCACACTCACAGGCGCAGTAGTGCAAAGGATATACACACACTAACACACATACAAAAACATATACACACACGCACACTCACAGGCGCAGTAGTGCAGAGGATGCGAGCGAGCACGATGATGTGCCGTGTCCAGGGAGCCCTGGGGGGCAGGATAGCAGCGGCAGCAATCAGAATCGTGAGTGTTGCTAGTCAAGGAAACGAGTGCCTGTGGAAGTTCAAGTAAGCTTGACATTAAAAAATGTTTAGTAAGCTTGCCAAGGAAGCAACAGAGGACAGAGAGCAGTGACAGCAATCAGTCAAGAGTGGCAGAGACTGTGAATTCTTTTTCAGCAGACTGACAAATGCAGAAGCAACACCCTAAAATAATGGCAGCATCAGGTTTATTGATTTTTTTTTGCAGTCGACGGAAAACGAGTACAGGAGCAAATGGAAAAAGCGAAGCATAGGATATTTAGTGTGTCAAGTAATTCGAGTGGGTCGATAGACCCTTGTGTGATGGACCTTGTGTGATAAACAAATGTAAAATTGTGTGCTTGGGTTTAAGCTTTGAGAGGGAGTTGGAAGCACAGGAATATGAGAGGCCTTGAGCCAGCAAGATGTGCTTAAAGCCTGCAAGATGCAGGCCAGTGCTGTGGTAAAAGAAACTCTTTATGACTAAATTTGGCCAGAATCAAGCACGCACCCCGTGTACGGCCGTACGCACACCGTATATGACCGCATGTATGGTGATTCCCCTGCCAAAATACCGTATGCACACCGTATATACCTATACATGTATGGTTCTGGCCAACCCTACATATACACCATATATTTCAATGTATGGGTTTGGCCAACTCTATTTATGACGCTGCCAGGCAGTGGCAGCAATTAGTGTAGAACACTGTGTTGGTTTTGGCCGACTCTGCTTATGACGCTGCCAGGCAGTGGCAGTGATTAGTGTAGATCACTGTGCTGGTTTTGGCCGACTCTGCTTATGACGCAGTTAGGCAGTGGCAGAGATTAGTGTAGAACACTGTGTTGGTTTTGGCCGACTCTGCTTATGACGCTGTCAGGCAGTGGCGGCGATTAGTGTAGAACACTGTGTTGGTTTTGGCCGACTCTGCTTATGACGTAGTCAGGCAGTGGCAATGATAAGTGTAAAACACTATGTTGGTTTTGGCCGACTCTGCTTATGACGCTGTCAGGCAGTGGCGGCGATTAGTGTAGAACACTGTGTTGGTTTTGGCCGACTCTGCTTATGACGTAGTCAGGCAGTGGCAATGATTAGTGTAGAACACTGTGTTGGTTTTGGCCGACTCTGCTTATGACGTAGTCAGGCAGAGGCAATGATTAGTGTAGATCACTGTGTCAGTTTTGGCCGACTCTGCTTATGACGCTGTCAGGCAGTGGCAGTGATTAGTGTAGAACACTGTGTTGGTTTTGGCCGACTCTGCTTATGACGCTGCCAGGCAGTGGCAGCAATTAGTGTAGAACACTGTGTTGGTTTTGGCCGACTCTGTTTATGACGTAGTCAGGCAGTGGCAGCGATTAGTGTAGAACACTGTGTCAGAGCACTGCGTCCCCTCACAGGCCTGTGGCTCACGGTCTAGTCTAGTCCAGTCTAGTCTAGTCTGTTCTAGTCTAGTCTAGTCTAGTCTAGTCTAGTCTAGTCTAGTCTAGTCTAGTCTAGTCTAGTCTAGTCTAGTGTAGTGCTGCCTCAGTTGTGCCTGATGAGACGTAACAGGTGCACCTACGTCAGCATTGCTGTGATATCAAGGTTTTGTTTTGCTCTGTCGCGTGCCTACCACTTTAGGGTGCTAGATGTGTTACGTTTCATTGGTAGGGTTGGCCAGAACCGTATGTATACGCCGTATATGACCGTATATTTGGTGATTCCCCTGCCAAAATTGCCGTATATACACCGCATATATATGGTTACGGTGAACCCTATTCATTAGGCACGTGTAACATAGGTAGTATAGGAATTTGAGGGGCAAGGGGTAGTTAGATGCAATGGGTGTAAGCTCACAAGAATGTGAAGGCCAGAGGCACTTATGTGGTCAAGATGTATGCTGTAAAAGAAAAGAGAAAAGACCGCTGGTAGTGATGACACAGCCAGCATGATTAAGGGTGCTGTAATATAGTGGCATTGTTATATGATTAGGGTTGGCCAGAACCGTATATGTGCACCGTATGACCATATGTATGGTGATGTCCCTGCTAACAATACCGTATGTACACCGTATATACCTCTAAATGTATGGTTCTGGCCAACCCTATACATGATGTAATACGCATAAGATGGCCTCTCACTCTAGGTGTAAGTCTACCCTTAGGAATTTAAGAGGCTTGTCTCGCGTGCTTCATTGTGAAATGCTCAGGCTGTGCTTGTTCTTGCACTGTGAGTGTTTCTCAGCACTCAGCTTGCTGGCAGCAGAGCCTCACACACACACACACACACTGCTGGCAGCAGAGCCTCACACACACACACACACACTGCTGGCAGCAGAGCCTCACACACACACACACACACACACACACACACACACACACTGCTGGCAGCAGAGCCTCACACAAACACACACACACACTGCTGGCAGCAGAGCCTCACACACACACACACACACACACACACACACACACGCACACACACACACACACACACACACACACACTGCTGGCAGCAGAGCCTCACACACACACACACACACACACACACACACTCTGATCAAAGCTTGCATGCAGGAGCACCTCAAGATCTCTGGCAAAGCACAAAGATTGTATGGCAAACAACACATTCAGGAATATTACTACCAGTAAATGCCCTTGACAACAAACTTGTACTTGTTATGTAATCGATTCAGGAGGTTTCTCTGTGTATATGAGCAGCAACGTTGGGTGTCTACTTTGTTCAAACTTTCCACCTAATTATTTTCACATTCTAGAGCCCCGTAAGCTTTACGTGCACGGCCTTGTACAGACGTTGGACTCATCTGCCAGCATGATACTGGGCACCTAGAGGGCCTTAGAAAACCTGTCACTCCTCACCGCCATCATGTTTATGAAGTTTAAACGGTATGTTTTATCAACTGATGAATTTCTCCCTCAATCCTACGCGCTACAGGTGAACACAGCAGAGCCTCCAGCAGGTACAGCGGGGGAGGAGGACACGTGAGGGGCCATGAGAGCAACGCCCTCAGTATGGACCTTAAAGACACAGGGCTGTCCGCATCTGACCAAAGTGGGGACATAAGTGGGGCCGTTGATTTTGAGGAGACTGCTGAGTTTGCTTAAAGACGACAGCGCTCGCTTTTTTTACCCTTGGAACATTCCTCAAGAAGAAAAGAAAAGAACTTGATAGTGTTAAGAACACTGCCTCTCACTAGTTGGTATGTAAGTGACAATGCTTTTATACTTCTAGGGTATTATTTCTTATTGAAACGGCTTTTACTGCTACCTAGATGTTGGTTGCTCGATTCCCCGCAATAGCACAAAAGCAACGGAGGTGAAAGAAAATGGGCTCTTAGGATGGCAGGGGTAATTGAGGGAAACTGGAACATTCCAGCATTGCCAGCAACTAGCAGAGCCACCAGCCTGTGTGAGCACTGACCGACACATCTCAGCAAGAACATCACCTGACATCCACGCCATAGAGATTTAGATTTACATGGAAGGACCTTCTGCCAGACTGTTCGGCGCATTGGCCTGTGATTGCCCCTTACACACGACATCGCGTTCCTACTGGAGTGCCTTCCTCAAGCCTGGACAGCATCTTCACCCAGCCCCCTCCATCCAGCCCCATCGTCCCACAACACAGACATTGATCTGCTTGTAAACCATACTAGGTGGCTGCCCCACACCTTCCCTCAGCAGCAGCCCCGTCAAGGCCAGCAACACCAACACGACGAACTGAAACCAGCACCAAGTCCTCTCAGCCTCAGCTCCCCCACCTGTCCGGAATATACAGCGCCAAATTTCCTCATGCAGCAAAATAACTAAAAGAAAACTGACACTTGGCGGGAGGAAAGGTGCCTGTCACCCATACACCCTGTGCCTGAGAGAGGGCATAGTATACCTGTATTGTATCAATGCCTGGACATGCAAGGCACTTTCCTCTGGATCCTGAGACCCCTCAAGCACCAGGGCCATTCAGCTCGAACGACAACCCTGAATTCAGCATCTTTCCCCCCGCCTAGTGACAAGGGGTTACAAGGATGGCCTACAGCCCGAGACTCTGGCTGATGGCAAGTGACAAGCAGTTTTTTAGCTATTGCATCAGGAGCCTAAAAATATATATATCCCTGAAAGTCACGTGTCAATTTTGGGCCTCCGACCCAAAATGACCCCCCCCCAACCTCCCTTTCTGCCCCCCCAAACTTATAAAAAGGGTGTCAATCTGCTCAGAATGTAAGCAGCCATCTGCCTGCACAGTTCTCTCGTTATCTCACTTACTTATTTTTACCTGAAGAGTTATAAGGCAAAAGTTGATATGCGCACGCTCTTGCTCTGACCACCTGTTTAGTGCACAAATCCAGCAACCAAAACCTTTGCCAAAGCACTTTTCTACTTCAATCATGCAATTTGTGCATAATGCAATGCGTGAACTGCAAGTTTGGAATCCTTGAACACACCCCACGGCCTACTTGGGGACATTCCGTGCATTTCTATGACCAGGCGGGTGGGTGCCGATCGACTGGGCTTGAGCTAATAATTCCAAAATTACATTGAATATTCTGTGAAAGTGGCCCAGTAAATTTCTGGAAAAACCCCCAACATTTCCCGACCCCCCTTTTGACCATCTCAGAATCGACTCATTAATATACCAATCGATATCTCTCGACGTCAGAGTTCCGAATATGTAATTTATATTTCATTTGATCCATGACGTCAAAAAGTTGTGTATACAGGCTCCTGATTGCATACTCAAAATTCGTTACCGTGCCCAATTTTCAGTTTTTGAACAAAACAAAGTTAGTTGAGAACCGCCATAACAGGCAACGAGTTGAGAAATGTTATATTTTTGCAGTACAATTTTTAATTTTAAAAGGTTTAAACATTTTAATTGCCTGCAATGTCAACGACCACGACTACACTGCACGAGCAATCCTACACGAGAGAGGTAACACACTTATGACAAATTTCCCTGGGTCCGATGATGGCATTATTCCCTGCTTGGTCATCACGGTCTCCCGCGCAATCTGCCCCTGCAGTACAAGCCGACCCTACAGCACCCTCCGCCACGAGATTTGGAGAGGGTGATCCCCAATCCTGGTGCGGACCGTTCTTGTTTCAGAGGCAGCGAGCGTGCGATCAGATCACCTGCCAATTATGATTGAGCCTGCTTACGCATTCCTTCTGCTTATTACGTGTATAATCGTGTTTCCTTTCAGGCTTGCCACGCGCGAACAGATGCATCTCTCGTGAGGTCAGCGTTGGCAATGATTATAGATAGGAGCAGTTTTCCAGCTCGTTCCAATTATGTCTGCGATGCTTACCTCCTCACCATCTGCTATACATCGTTGTGCCCTCAATTACAGAAGCCTTCGGGCACTCCCAACTCTCCCCCCAATGCCACGCCCATCCAACAGCACGTCCTGTGGTTTGACTTGTGAGTCCGTTTGCAGCTTAGTTATTACTGCTGGCACCCACAAGTTCCCATTAGCTGTGTTTGCTTATCTTGCTCATCACTGAAAGGACTTGCAATTCCATGCAATCAGTGACCCCGTGCACTGCGTGCAATTTCTGTGTCAGTGATGGCGATGGTGTTATCTACCCTTGGGATACCTACAACGGCTTTCGCAAGTTGGGCTTTGGCTGGATCACCTCCGCCCTTGCGCTTGCCGTGATCCATGGCACCTTCTCCATCCCCACGCAGGTGTTGTGACTTTGTCGGTGATATTGCTGTGATGATGGACCTTGCTTGTTGTCCACTGCACTGTTTTTGAAACTGAACTGGGATGGTCCTGGGATGTGGAAAGGGCTTATGCGTTTATAAATTTCACAGTTTTGGCTATACCCCAAATGCTCCATTTATGGCTTAAAGACACAGGAGACAAAAAGTCAATGATTTTTGAGTACCTGTTTTCCTGAATGTGTTCTAGCCCATCAAGGAACGTCCCTAAGAAATTTCAGAGCACTGCCTGGGAAGTAAGCAGTTAAATTCTTCAGCATAGTTTGAGTTATAAACTAACAAGTCAACACTCTCTTGTGTGTATGCAGGGCTGGCTGCTCAGCCCCTTGCTGCCTATTAACATCAACAAGATGCACCGCACCAAGCACGGGTCTGATTCTGAGGTAAGGATTAGCTGGCGAGAATTTGAGGCAGGCTGCAACAAACAGAGTGTAAATCTGAAATTCTGGGAACCATTTGTGTGTACGGGAGGCGAAGGCATTCACTTCAGCTGAAAGCTGTATATGTACAGCAAACTGCCATTTCTATTGCGATTAAATCATGGACAGGCACCAAGAGAGGCACCACGAGAGTTCTCATGTAAAAGGCGCTTGTGTATGAGGCAAGGGCTCGGATTTTTTGTCTTCACAATCACCCCCGTGCAAATTTGCATACAAGATCCAAATCACTTCCAAGTCAAACTCTGTTCACAGGTGTACGACACTGAGGGCCGCTTTGTGCCAGAGAAGTTCGAGGAAATCTTCAGCAAATATGACCGTGACAATAAGGGTGAGCTGCTTTGCGTTGCTGTCACAAGCAGAATGCTGTCAATGCCGTGAACATTGCTTTAATTCATCATGCCGTAACAAATTGAGGCCGCCTCGTTACTGGCCGCTGTGACACCAACCAACACAGTGAGTAACGAGTGAGCCTTGGTTTATCACGGCAAACTCTCATGACTCCTGTGTAGTGTAGGTACACATTCACGTTTGAGCATCACGCGTTCAATTCCTGCTTACTTGTGCAGGTGGGCTGAACTTGCGTGACATCCAGGAGATGGTGTACTCAAACATGAACGTGATGGACCCCACAGGTCTGATTATCCAGTGTGCTTGTTGCGATTTATCACCACCAAGACTGAGTTCTCTCCATGGAAGTTGCACTGAGTTAAAACTGCTGCAAGCATCACTGGCAATGCTAAGATGCATCTGAGCAACACATAACATGTAATTACCTGTATATACTCTTTTCTTTATTTTGAGGGTGTTACATACGGGAGATAGCAAACCTACTACGCTGAAAAAAGTCAAGTAACAGAAAGAGGGGCCACAACCCACGTGCAGGGTGGATTGCGGAAAGACTGGAATGGTGGACACTGCTGTGGCTGGCAAAGGATGAGAATGGCGTGGTGAGTGATGTTGATGCCACCTTTTGCCTTGCTCCATACCAGTAAGTGTTGTCCCTGTACAAAGAGTGTGACTACCATTCTTACTAGTATCGATGTTATACAAGTCAACAGACAATGGCATTGGACATTATGCCTGTGTAAAGGCAGGTGTGTTTTTTGTCTCGCTTGCTGCTGTGATTTGTGTGCTTGATGCACCATGCTGTCACCCTCTCTATTATACCTGGCAACTTTTCTTGTTGATTTCTTTTTTCCTTCGGATCTCTTTGTTGTTTTGTTTCATTTGCCATCTAGCCCTCTTATTCTCTTCCATCACCTGCCTTAATAAAATGAATGTCGTGCAGGTGAGCAAGGAGAAGGTCCGAGCCCAGTATGATGGAAGCCTGTGGGGTACGTGTGTTTCTTTGTCTATTTGTTTGCGTTGCATCTGCAGTTGCTAACTGCAATTGGAGTAATGCCAGCTCCAAGTGCTAAGCCAATGTACTGTTGTGTGTTTCGCTTGTCAGAACATGTTATTAACAGTAAACACACAGATATTGCCTTCAACTTATTTTGCGTTCTTTCCTACTTTTGTGCCCTGCAGAGTTGATTGCTGCTGATGTTGAGAAGAAGCGAGCTGGCTCACGAGCTCCAGCCAGGGTCTACAATGAGATCAAGTCAGACGCAAAATTGGCGGCAGAAAAGCTTTCCAACAACTGAGCAATGATTGTAGCTGCAGCGGTGATTCGCTCAAACAGTGAAGGCAGCAGCTGGTGCAGCTTACAACGTGATTGTTGTTATTCATTGAATGTTTAGGCTTACTAATAGCACAGTGTGTCATTGGAGGTTTCTTCAGAAATTTTTCTTCTGGTGCTGTGGACCTGTTGATTGTGCAGCGAAAAAGGCAATATGGGAAAGGCTTGAAGTAGGAGTGTCAGTTAGATAAATAGAGGCACGCATAGAGCAAAGTCAAAAATGCCCTAAATATTAAATCCAGATAAAGGACAAAGCGCTACATGCAAGACAGTGGACATCCACTCATTGTTCAATTTCAGATTTATTACACAGGAGATAATCACTAAAAAGCCAATTAAAATGTACCATAAATTTGAAGTGAGCCAATAAAAGTCACATTTTAAAATGCAGACGTGCGGCCCAATTTGTATTCTGTGTATTCAAGTTACATCATTTTCATCCAGGTTATACTTTAGCACGAGACTCAGCCCACTCAATTTGCTCAGTGACATTTCGTAACCAATATTTGTGATCCTTTTTTATCAGGTATAAAGTGTGACTGTTAGAAGCATTTGGGCAGATAGCAAACTTCAGCCACTTCCCACCGAGTTTCAAAAGCACGAAAAGACCATCTCTCAACCTATCCTGCCAAACACATTTATATGTAGATCTTCTATGGTTGTTATACTCACACTCTTGCGTACACTAACAAACCATCACATTCTCCTCCCTCATAATTTGACTCTGCAATACCTGCCGACCGTGCAGCACCCTCCGCCACAAGATTTGGAGAAGTTCATCCCTGATCCTGTACAAATTTCAACTTATCTCGTTTATTTCAGAGGTGGCGAGCGTGCATGCGATGCCTTGCAATCAGATCACCCGCCAATTGTGATTAAGCTAGCACATTTATTTGCCTACATAACAATCCCTTTCAGGCTTGCCACGCGCACGCAAACAGATGCATCTCTTGTGAGGTCAGTATTAGCAGTGATTAAAGCAAGGATCAGTTCCCCTCTTCGTTCCAATTATAATTGCTGGCCTCATCATCGGAAAATTCTGCCACGGGTTATAGCATATAAAGTCGTTATGTACCCACAATTACAGAAGCCGGAGGACACCCCCAGCTCTCCCCCCCCAAAGATACGCCAATACAACAGCACGTTCCGTGGTTAGACTTGTGATGAGTCCGTATACAGCTTATTAATTACTGCTTAATCATGCTGGCTGTGTTATCACTACCAGCACAGTCTTTTCTTTTTCTTGTTCTTTTTCTTTTACTGCTGGCAACCGCTCGTTCCCATGTCCTGTGGTTTGTGGTATGCCTCGTGCATGAGCGCCATTCACAGCAAAACCAATTGCTGGCGGCGGCACCCAACAATTTCTCGTTATCTAGATGTTGCCCTTGAGCTATCTGCTCACCCAAAAGGTCTTGACCATCAGCTTGTAATGACAGACCCTGTATAGGTTGTAAAACTTAAGCATTAACGAATTCGTCTCGTGCCAACACGACACTGGACTAAACACATTTTATAATATATAAATTATTTACTGTAATACCGACATTTACCATGCAATCTCTCGCCTGCGGCAAATGCAAGGGTTTGGCAATCCCCCCACCTAGGAAAACAGGTGCGTGAATGCAAATGTGCGTATATGCAAATTGTCACGATTTTTTTGGATTTATACGGTTCATAAGCATGAATGCAAGCTTGTGTATCTACAAACACACACACACACACACACACACACACACACACACACACACACACACACACACACACACACACACACACACACACACACACGCACACGCACGCACGCACACGCACAAACACACACACACACACATACACACATACACACACACGCACATAGAAACACACACACACACACACACACACGTACACACACACACAAAAAAAACACACACATACACACACATATACACACACACGCACACTACACACACATGCTTGCGGATGGATGCCCATGCAAATATTGTGCACACCCTCTCCCTGCGGCAGGGTGTGTAGCACCGAGACTCGTCCCACACCGGAAGGTGTCCACCCCTGCAGCCTTCAACATAGCAGATATCTGTGAGCAGTCCTCCTTCCAGATTCCCGCCATCGCTGCCATAGTTCTGCCTGTGATGGGTTTGGCAGGGTGAGTCTCACTGCGCAATGGGCAGCATGCATGCAAGGAGAAAATATCACCCGCATAAACTCCTGCTTGTCAAATGCTCAAAGAGCTTAGGGTTTAGTCCTCAGTGTCAGACTTGTGCCCGCCACCCTTGTGTGCGTGTCGCAGATTCAAGCTGAGCCTGTACAGCCAAAAAGAGGTCATAAATGCGCGTATGCTGGGCAACTTTGTGCCTGATGAGTGCAGAAACATCATTCAGATGAATGGGACAACACGGTATGAGGCAGAGCTTGCTTGGTTTGGGCGCCACACAAAGCTGCTGCTGCTGCTCTGCTAAGCCCGTCCAACACTTTTCCTGCTTCCATCATCCATCGCAGAGACATTTTTTACTACCCGAAATCCTCGATTCAAATTGCAGTTTACGGAAACAATGTAAAGCCAGGTAAGGTCTTCTTCCTTTGATCCTGCATCGCTCCACCCAATTTTTTTGCTGCGACAGATAAGTTCCTCGTAGGAGTTTTCTACAAACAACAAGATGTGGCACCAGGTCCCCTAAAAAGTTCATTCCTAGAGGCTGCATGTAATTATGTAGGGCTGGCAAAGACGGTACATAGATTCACCGTACATGACCGTTTGTATGGTGAATTTTCTGCTAACAGTACGGTATGCTCAAATGTATGGATTTGGCCAACCCTACAAGCATGTCCAGGAGGAACGAATTGCTTGCATGTTCACTAAGGTTGGCCAGAACAGCATATGTACACCATATATTTGGTGATTTCTCTGCCAAACATACCGTATGGGTATATACAGATATACACCATGAAGGTATATACGGTGTATATATAGGGTTGGCCAGAACCGTACATGGGATTCCCATATACTGTATGTACGCCGTATATGACCGTATATACGCCGTATTTCCGTATACCGTTCGTTCACGATCAGTTCGTGACCACACTTTCAAATAATTAATTAAATTTTCGATTTCAGTTCGTGAGGGAGTCTGGGGATTAATTTTTGAGTTCGAGGGCACTTCGGGAGGGCCCTGTCGGAATTAGTTTTTGAATTTGAGAGC
>Ga0307974_1001712_pt1 | contig 15256 bp, 14 predicted proteins | sample OrgLakmetagen784_FD_201812 | JGI IMG/M metagenome (GOLD analysis project Ga0307974, IMG submission 201812) | Saline water microbial communities from Organic Lake, Antarctica - #784 | ecosystem: Environmental > Aquatic > Non-marine Saline and Alkaline > Saline | place: Antarctica: Organic Lake... | reverse complement strand
GTGCATATGCGATCGATTTTAGAGCTACATTGCTATAGAAAGAGAAAACTGAAAAGTCTCACGCTTGCACCCACTCATGCGCACAGGTAAGAAGGGCGTAAAAAAGCAGGTAACCCCTGAAGGTGAAAAGGCCCGCAAACGAGATGCAGAGGGCTTGACCAAAGCGAATCGCTACTATCGCAAGCTGAAGCAGCGAGAGCAGCGACATATTGTGCCACCAATATCCTAACACTAAAGCAAGCTGGCACCTACTGCTGCTTCTGCAGCTTCTGCTGCTTCTGCAGCTTCAGCTTGCGATAGTAGCGATTCGCTTTGGTCAAGCCCTCTGCATCTCGTTTGCGGGCCTTTTCACCTTCAGGGGTTACCTGCTTTTTTACGCCCTTCTTACCTGTGCGCATGAGTGGGTGCAAGCGTGAGACTTTTCAGTTATCTCTTTCTATAGCAATGTAGCTCTAAAATCGATCGGCATATGCACCACGGAGTACACTAAAAGCTACCAATGACAGCTGCATGATAAGTACGGGGTAGCCTCGCACGCGATGCTGAAAAGTTGGCAAAGCCTTTTGCTATGTGAACTGGCAACTTGTGTGTGCTTTGTGCGCGCTTATAAACTCTCAGTACTCAGCAACAAGTTGCATACACCAGCACACAAAATCAAAACATTTGAAGGCTACTCACCCAGGTTGGTAGCAGCCACTGAGTTTCCACACTCTGTTTTCCCCTCAAGGTCCATGCGCTTCTGGCCTGTGTGTGGATGAAGGAGGGGCACGGATAAAATGAAAGTGGGTGTATGTGGAGGTTGGCTTATTCCGTGGGGCAGCTTGAAGGCGAGGAATCTTCAAAGAAAAATGTGCGCTACTGTCAGCTGTTGTTTCCACGCACAAACCAAAGATCAAGACATGATGACCATTTGTGACCTATGAACTGACTTCTCTCTAAAATTTTAAAAATTGATGTGATGAGAGTAGGAGCACAATTTTCTGTAAATTTGTGAATATGTTTTTAACCACATGCAACAGATTGGTTCCCTTTGACAAGGCAACCTACCCCACTCACCCAGTTCTCTGAAGTTGGGGCCTGATACCTGTAAAGATCTTGATAGGTCAAGTGTGAGTGCTGCTGAGTGATCTGGGGTTGGGGGTGAGGTCGGGGGTGTTGAGGGATGTAGTGTCCTGGAATGTGGACAGTTAGGTTTGGATGATGAGCTAAGGGAATATTTGGATGTAGCTGTGGAGTTGGTAGTTGTTGTTGGGAAGGGAAGGGCAGTTGACGAAGGGGCGTTGGGTACGACTGATGCTGTTGAAAAAGAGGCTGCAGCTACTGCTGCTGAGAAGAGAGGGATGAAATGTGAGCAGGGGTGTGCGCTTGTGCTGTGAATGGGAAGTGTGATGGGTGGGCTGGTCTTTGCAGGGGCGGCTGCTGCTGAGAAGGGAGGGATGAAGCGTGAGCAGGGGTGTTTGCTTGTGCTGTGAATGGGAAGTGCGATGGGTGGGCTGGGTTTGGTGGGGGCGGCTGATGCTGAGAAGAGAAGGGGGGCTGTTGCTGGTGGGGTGGGGTGGGCAGTTGGGGCTGTTGCTGTTGGGAAATAACAGGGGGCTGGTTATGAAAGGAAGAGACGGGTTGTGGCTGACCGTCCTGCAATTTTACCTTAATCATTTGAGCCGTGGCACCATCGTCTTCATCAACCTATATGTGTAGAATGCAAGAATGTGGGTGCGATGTGTATTAGCAAAATCTGTACTGTGTATTTGGAGCCAGAGATGCCTAAAACTGGCGGAATACAATCTCCAGTAGTGTTGAATCACACACAAACTGCTGAGTACTCTGCAGCATGCAGAAGTACTCTAGTTCTTGGAGGCGAGTGCAACCAAACGTCAGTTGGTACTCTCTTGGCACAGCTTGCGCTGTGCAAACTATCCTTTTAATGCTTGTGCCTTAAATAGTTTGCAGCTTAGTTTTAAGCCCCTGCTCTTGCTGTTTTTGTTGGCAGGTATGGGTGTCAACGGCCCAGATGCTTACTTTCTTGTTTCTTTTCTAGCAGGGCTCTTTTAGCCAGTTCAGTGTCTCTCTTGATGTCGGCACAAGTGTAAAACCCCCCTCCAGCAGTTTGGTGGATATGAGCTGGAATAGAACCAGGCTACTGTAGGATAGTAGCATGGTTTTATCAGTAATGCAGGTTATGGCCTGGGTTCACTAGGTGGGGCAGAGTAGATGCCTGTGAGATAGCAACATATACAAAAATGAACCAAGAACGACAGAAAATTGTGCTCACAAAAGCCAAACCTGCCATGCTGCGTGATGATGGGAAACGTATGTAAGACAGAGTGTACTGTATGGACGACAGGTCAGGTCTTAGGCCTGATGCCGTGCACCTAGTGAATGTAAAGCAAAAGATCTTACCAGAAGCAATGATCTGGAATACAACAAAACTGAAAAATAACTGTCCCTTTTCCTAAATAAATTAAGTCATCATTATCTAAAGGTACTGGAGTTTGCAGTTTCTGAGACTTCACTACCTCAACGCCTACCTTCATGGGGAAGCTACGGCATGTGTTTGATGAACAACCACTGCTCTGCTCAACCTGCACACAACAATGGCAACAAGGTCAACTTAGGACTTGTACTTCACCGCCTAGCAGTCACGTTTTTTTAAGACTTGGCTTCCCTTGTGTCCTTGTCAAATGAAAGGTGGTAGATTGAACAAGAGTGTGACTCAAATACCTCCATTCTGGTCGTGTCTTGGCCTTGATCAACGAAAAAGGCCAGCTAGCTCAGAATCGCTTGACGTCATAGGAACAGGGCAAATGCTTGCGCACCACCCAAACTAAGAAATAAACATAAACTCAGGTAACGGGCAGCTGCCTCCCCACAACACAAAGAAAAACAAGAGGAACAGGTTCTCCCTGTACAAATAAACGTCCACGATACTGGGAAAACAAGGAGCCAAGAGGCGTGACCAACGACACTCACTGACCAGCTACTTGCCTTCATTAACTCCACCTCTTGTTGCAGCTTTGCAATTTCAGCTGCATCGTGTGTTAATTGCTGCGTGACAAGAAGTAACAGCACATTTAGTGTGGTTGATTATCGGTAAAATGAATCCCAGCAGAGCCACCAACCCCAGACAGCATCGACCCAAAGACCTCAGCAAACCTCGGCGTGACATCCACCTCGTCGAGATCAAGTACTGTGAGGACACAAGACCTCAGAACCAGGTGAACGCCGCAAAGGAACAGCACACAGACCTTTGAAACATTCTCCAAGGAGCCTCCGTTACTCTCCACATCATCCTTTTGGGTGTGGGCGGCACCATCTACAACAACCACACTCTGAAGCCTTTCAAAGAACTGGGTCTCAATTCTCAAAGAGTCAAGAAGCTTGCCTCCAAGCTCCATGTGCACTCTGTGAACTTTGCTGCTAAACTTGTCCATACCAGACGTGCCCTTTCCAGTACTGTTATCAACTCTTCTCAGGAGCCGGTTTCAGGCCAAGCCTGCAACCCTCCTGATCCCCATTGATTTTTCCTTTCCTTTTTCGCGGTGGAGGAGCTTTACGGTACTCGGTACCAAAGTGGCTCCTTTTCCTTAATCAATGTGGGGAGTGGTTTTCACTGCCTGCGTAGTTTTTCTTTTCTTTTCTAAACCCATTTTGCAGGGAAGGGGAACTGCAGATTACTCTGCAGCTTGCTGAAGAGTAATCTGCAGCTTACTGATCAGCTTGCTTTGCAGGGAAGGGGATCTGCAGCTTACTCTGCAGCTTGCTGAAGAAGTACTCACATTCTTCGAGGCGAGCGCAACTGAGTGCTAATTCGACCTGTCTTGCCACAGCTTGCACTGTGGAAACCATCCTTTTCACACCTGGTCTTTAGTCGACGTTTAAAATGAGTTTTCCCCTCTTCCTTGCCTCTTGATTTTGATTTCCTGCTGTTTTAGTTGGCAGGTGTGGGTGTCAACAGCCCAGTTGCTGATTTCCTTGTTCTCTTCTCCGGGCGTCTCCCGGAGGGGCTTCAGTTTTTAGCCAGTTCGGTGTTTCTCAATTTTTAATAGGCTTCTCTCTTCAGATTTATGGCAGGGTTTTAGGGCAGTGTTTTTGAGTCTGTCCTGGATGGTTGGCCAAGTGCAAATTCCCTACAACTCCGGTGGAGCCGAGCAGGAGTAGAACTGCGGAGTTCAGTGCTTGTACATAACAGTCAAAACCCAAACCCTTGCAGCGCAGCATTTGCGTGATTCACATCTCTACCCCTTGTTTCTCAACTACGCTTCTCTCCTGCCCTCCAACTACAGGAATCCTTGGTCCTCACACTCATGTTAATTTCTTAAGCCTTAGTGGTTCTTTTAAGCCTCTGGATCTCTTCCTCTCAGCTTGATCAGTGGAGATACTCTCGTTGATGTCTGAGCAGGCATCCCCAATCCTTTTAAGCAATCCACCGGCATCACATACATAATTATAAACGAATAATAACTGCTAAGTTCTCTGCAGCAAGTAGAAGAAATTCAGTTATTGCAGGCAAGTGGCATGTGTGATTTTAGCATATGTGCAAATATCATCGAAAACGTTTGCCTGTTTGCAGAGCTTAATTATTAGTTTCGATTTTATTGTTAGCTTTAGAGTGCATGTTGTTAGTTATCTTAGATGCTAATTAGTACAGGAACGTACATGCTCACGAAAATTTCCAGTGGACTTCTTGTATTTAACATAGGCAAATGTTCTGGTCCTGGGCTCACAACTAACAACAGTCCTGTCCTTCTAACACCCACCTGCTTGTGCTTTCTACTCAGTGTATCTTGGGCGGCACTCGCAAATTGCTGGTTGAACTTTATGACCCGTGCTTGCAGCTTTGCCACTGCTCCGTCTGAATACATAATTGCATCGTCTGAATACATAATTGCATCATCTGATTACATAATTGCCACTGCTTCGTCTGAATACACAATTGCGGAACAATGGTTGTGTCAAACAGAATGTTGCTTGCCATCATATGGAAACAAGAAGTATTTCATTCGTGGGAAGGACGCATGCATTAATTTGTCAGTTTTACCCAGACTTGCAACCCAGGAAACAACAGCAGCAATGCATCCCACGTATTACAAAAGGAATGATCTGGATTTGTCAAGTCCACCTCCTTTACTCAATTCTTCCTACAGGACACGTCTACTTCCATTGACGTGATTATGACGCCAACAAAAGTTTCTAACTTACCTCGTTCCCTGGTGCCTCCTTCATTTAATACTTTCAACAGGACATATGCCTGCTTGCTACCATTGATGTTTTCATGATATTAGCACATGTTATTCACCTCAGCATAAGCTCTACACCTACCTCGTTCTCTGGTGAGGGCCACCACCTGAGCCCCAGGCTCTGCCTGTGCCCCCTTTTGATCTTCCAGCTCCTGAGTCTTTGATCTGAGCTCTGCTGCAAGGTCACCTGAACTTGCGGTGAGACACACTTTGCTGCAAATAAGACTTTCCTTGTCTGAGCTAATTAGAAGCATAAGTTCACAGGCGGTGAAAACCACATCAATCGAAAAAAAGGAGCTGATACGTATAGGTGTCATCGTGCCAACGTAGAGCCTTACGATTACAACAGTCCCAGGGCGGGTTGCATGCTTGGCCTGAACGCAGCGTTTAAGCTCCAAAACAGAAAAGGCTCACCCAAGCACAGAGCAAAGCAATGGATTGCTGGCTTGAAATGTGTTGAGGGTGGCTCTTTATACAAATTAACGACCATTGCTGCGACACCTGTTGAGGCTGCTCCATACCTTGTTGTTTCTCCAAGTGAAGTTGCTTGTTCTGTTGTTCCTCTGTCAGGTGCTGCATCTTCAGCTTCAGGAAAGCCAGCGTTGTTGCCTGATTATCTGGAGCAAAAGTAAGTAGGGATGGAATATGGAATGCCACATCTACTCCCTACCAAGTATGAACAAAGCGCTTGAGATTTTAAAAATGGTGCTTGTCAGATGGCGTAGCAAAATGGCGAGCAGCACACTACATACACAAAATTACAATCAGGGCAGGAGCCTGTAGTTATCATAATATTTTTGGCGCCACGTGTCAATCCAAATATAAAGTACATATAAGCAATCCTGACATCGAGAGCTATCGATTGGTATAGAAATGAGTCGATTCTGGGTCGGTTGGTGCGTGGTCATTTGGGGGTGCTCGAAAACTTTGGGGGGGTCTCCAGAACTTTTCTGGGCCACTACCAGCATATAGTAAATTGAGTTTTGGAATCCTCCGCTAAAGCCCAGTCGAATGACACCCCTTATTGGGTGATTTGATTAAAGGGGGGGTTTTAGGTGCCTGGTCAGAGAATTGCATGGAATGCCCCCAAGTAGGCCACGGGGGTGTGTCCAGGCAAATTACCAGAAACTGATTCCAACTTGCAGTTCCCGTGTTGCATTATACATGAGTTGCATGAATGAAGTAAGTAAGTGCTTTGGCAAAGATTTTGGCTGGATTTGTGCACGAAACAGGTAGCCAGTGCGAAAGCGTATGCACATCATTTTTTGCCCTGTAACTCTCCAAGTATTAATTTATAAGGCACCAGAATGGTGCCGGTAGATAGCCACTTGAATTCTGAGCATATTGACACCCTTTTAATTAGTGTGGGGGTCAGGAAGGGGGGTCTGGGGGGTGGGTGGTCATTTTGGACCGGAGCCCAAAATATACACGTGACTGTCAAGGATTTAATATAGCCTCCTGATCGGGGAAATGCGGCGGGGATGCGGCGTTACCTACTACTAGGGTTAGTAGCTTAAGTCCAGCAAGTAGTTACGTCCAAACGACAATGTAAAGTAAATTCAAACAATGATTTCAAATAAAGGGCAAATATGTTCCACCACTCGCCTCGTTCCTTGGTAAGAGTCAGCACGTGAGCCTCATGCTCTTGTACATTCTCTGTGTGATCCTCCATTTCCTGAGCAATTGCTTTGAGCTCTGCTTTTAAGCAGCCTGGAAATATACAAAGAAATTAAAGCTGACGATGATGGAGTAAAAACTGTAATATAAGCAAGGGGACCTCCCTACATGAATTGAAGGACTTAAGTATCATGTGCTGTCAATAGGCTTGATGCTTGCAAATCCCCATATCCTTACCAGCTTTTATTATTGTGCGTTTCTGTGCGCAGAATTAGAGGAGCAATGCTCACCCTTCTCTTTTGTCAGTTGCATTATCTGCTCCTTGTTGTCTTGCCCATTCTTGTCGAGCTGTAGCACCTTCAGCCTCAGGAATGCGTGCAATTTTGCCTCATCACCTGAAATGCAAGGGAAAAGCAAAAGAAAGGAGATCCATTCTTACCTCGTTTCTTGGAAATGACAGCAAAGCAAAGATTAACGACCAGCCTGTTGTATTCTAGCCAGCGTATTTGGGGTGTTTACTGAATACACTGATTCTCTTCAGCATAAGCCCTTGTGTTCTCCTTTCAAGCCAGCTAGAAACATGTCGGTAGCATACTGCTTATTATTGCACAACTCAAAAGCTGTGATCATTTGGCTGCGGACATGGACAGCCATAGGTCCGTAGCCATGCGACAAGCAATACATAGGGTCGGCCAATACCGTATATGCACACTGTATGATCGTACGTATGAGATCTCCCCTGGTACGACTATCGTACATACACACACCTTATATATATAATATATATTATATATAGGTGTAGATAAGTGGTTTTGGCTAACTCTAGGCACAGAGGATGGGACGGGAATACTTGTGGTTCACAACTGTCATCCCTTGTAGGGAAACAACTGCAGCTGCATCCTTTTTCTTCATTTCTTCAGTAAAACAGGATTGGTCAATGGTTTTTTACACACCTTTCGTTTAAGTGCATCTAACTAAGTTTGATGCCGTGACGTATACCACAAAACGTATCTCACAGGGAAATCCAGAGGGGGCTGACTGACCCCCAAACGGGCATGTTTTCAAGTGTTCCCTACATGCCCCACGGCTTAAAACTTGCAAGCTCAGCTGCTCTGCAAATTACACGGCAATATTGCATCCCAAAGCTGCAAGTTTTGGAGCCCATGCTCAATTGGCTGCGGCGTGAACCCCACTATTTGCTGCCAAATCCTCAAAAAGATTACCCACTGCATCAAATTTCGTATTTTGTTCCAGTTACAAATGTTGAGGTACATATCGGAAGACGACTTTCAAAAACAAATACAGATCATTGCAAGAAGTATAAAGTGAAAGTTCGGAGTGGTTGACGAGATGTGCAATTACATTCTTCCACAGAAATCACCTACCTTTTTCAGGGGTAGTTGCTCTACATATGCGTTTTATCCTGTCAATCTGTACACAGAGCAACTACGACTAGAATTTGCTCTGAGCACATGCTCTAATAGCTTATAATGTCATCTTGATTTGAAGCTTGTCACGCCCAATTGCTGGCAGTGACGATTTGTGTGATTTGGTTAGTTGGTTTTTCAGTTGAGGTTATTTGCCTAGTCTCGTTCAATAAGCTGGAAAAGCCAGTATTTCCTGGTTTTGATATTGCGGCTTAGCTCAGTAAACTACTCAATGCTCAGTCAGATGGTTGAGTAAACTTCACAGCCCTGGGGAGGAGAGGCGCGGCAGCCGACTAGAGTGTGTGTGGTATAGTATATGTCAGTGTGTTAAGCAAGCTGGATTTGAAAAATAGCAGAGAAGAGTGAGAGAATCAGGAGAATTGCAGTCTGAAGTGCAGTTCCCAGCCTTTGCTCGAGAGAGATTCGACCCTGGCTCCATTCTATTGGTTGTTGTGCTGAGTCTTATACTTTGCAGTGACGGTGATTTGCTACAACAAGCTATATCGAAGCTGTATTGAAGCTATTTAAGTTTAAGCTTAAAGTGTGTGTGAGTAGCTGCCCCTTGAATGTATAATATAACTATGTCTGGACACTACCTCAGCTGGCCCCCTCTGGAAAAAATACGTCAATGAAGGTAATGATTAACTCTATCTTTCATCATCTGCTGCATTCGTATCTGGTTTTGCTGTCCCTCTTCCTTGAGCTTCTTCGCCTCCTTCTGCTCATTCGCACGCTCCGTAGCCATTCCCTTCATCTGCATAGGCTAAAAGAGGAAAGCTGAAGGTCGAAATATTGTGCAGCTTGCCTAGGTATAAAACAGTACAAAATATCGATGACACTGACAGGATAGGAGGCATTATCAGGTTGATAACAGGAATTGAAAATATATAAAAACAACAGGTGAGTACATCCCAAGCAGTAAGTGATGGCAGCTACATTTTCTCTATGTTCATATTTTCTAAAATCTAAAATTTTGTCCAAGCTATTGTATCATGAGGAATTCCGAACATGCACGTGCTATCTGGTGTCTAAATTATTTATGCCTACCATTAGAACATTTGACAACGCATATCAATTTATTCGTCGGGCTATTGAGGTAAACTCTTTTGTGCTCTTGAGGTAAACTCTTCTGTGTTAAAGCGGCTCTCCCATCCAAAAGTTTCACCTTGGAGATCAATTCAGCTTGTGCGTGGCAGTTGGCTTCCTCCGCTTCAAGCAGCTTTGCCCGTTCTGCCTCAAGCTTGGTCTTAAGATTTCCTATTGTCTGTAGGGCAAACAGGTATAGTAAACAGAACAAACAAGGTATGGGAAGAATGAAACGAGACATCCCGTTATAACAGAGACAAGCGACTGACATGAGAACGGATAAGGCAGGCTCAAGGCATGGCACAGCTAATGGGCATCACATTAAAGCTCGGAGACATAAAAAGGGCCAACTTGTCGACCGCATGATTTGTATCATTGCATCTGGCGGGAAAAAGTGGTCCCTATATGTGGCTGGATAGGCCACGTCTCGTTGCTCTTCACTTAAATGCATACATTGCTCATTTGCTCCAGTGCCTCCTCCTCTTTCCTTATTTAACCGTACTACCCACGTAAGACGGACACACATTAAGCAGAATTCCCCCTCATGCCGTGCGTGTGCATGCATGTGCGACCTTAATTAAAGTCGTCCACCTAACTATTATATGCGCGCACCTTTTCCAACGCCTTGACACGATTTATCAGAGACTCCTCATTTCTAAATTTTATGGCAAAGTACTTGGCTAGGGATGTTGAAAGTCGTAGATCCTTGGAGCCTGCCTCAGCAATAACCTGTGAGCAACGCATTTGTTAATGCAGTGGTGGTGCATACCTAACTTTAAACACGCTGCAAGTGATGTGCTTGTTAGCAAGTGTTCTTGAAGTGCGATGTTTTTTTGGTGGAGGTTCATTTCGTGTGAGCACTAAGTCTCTCCTTCTTCCTCGCTGATCTTAGTCAACGCAGTAGACAACGTATAGAACCTTTGGCATCTGTATTACTAGCAAGCGCTTTGGCCAAGCTTTCCTACTTCATTTGCATGCAAGTGCGCTTGCGGACATGGTTCATGCTATTATTCTACAAACATTTTAAGCTTTTGATAACATGTGTGCAAAGCCGTTCATTATTGTTTGACTCGCATGGACACTTCTCATAAGGTAAGGGCCAATGCATGCTACTCCTGTATTTAGCAAAAGGATTCTCATCTGCTAGTGCAGATGCAGTCTTGTTCCCGCACGTTCAATCATGAAGTCACGCATGAGTGCACATACCTGCTGATCAGACAAGCTGATGTCCTTCGTTTCTTCCATCCCCTCCAGCACAAAAGTGAACACGTTCAGACAGCAGTGCCCAAGGCAAGGACTTTCATGTTCTGTTCAAATGCTTTGCGATTAGGTGAATATAAAAAGTCCAGCATCATCTCATTCAATTATTTAATTGCATGCTATGTATCATGGTTGATTTTTTGGGAGCAAGGGTTCGATAAAGTTTGTGAAAGTTGTAGACCGAGTAGTTCGATGTGCAATTTCAGAAATGGAGGGACACGCTTGAATTGTATTACAAGTATATTGTATAGTTAATGAGCAGAAAACACAGAACGTTTGACAGCCATCTAGGCTCTTTCCTGCATTCTGGGCTGCAATTTTGTACCCAACAATTTGAAAAAGGGCATAACTTTCTACGAACTATTAATAGCTAACGAACGGCATTTTTGGGTTCGTTAAAATGCGTGAAAGTTCGCGAACCCCAACTTTTGAACGAATTCCGAACTGAACAACCCTGCAATATATTTTATGAGATTCGGTTTTTCTTCGACTGCCGTGTCCTTGTGACAGTTTGCAGTCTCTTAGTCCGGCGATGGCCCAAAATACACAGGGGAATGTTCACGGATTTGAACCAGGAATTGTGCAAATCTCCTCTCAGTCGCTTGTTTACCTTTGTATCTTGTTTGCTAATTTTAATCCGCTTCCTGCGGACATTGATAGAGACTGCAAACAACTATAATGAAGAATATCGGAACGTTGCCATACTAATGTGGATCTTAAAAATCCACAAGCACGCAAAAGAAAAGAAAGTAGAGATTGGATGGCTGTAATACCCACTCCCTAAAATATCATAGTTAGTAAAAGGACCATTAGGAAAGACACAGTACAGTTTAAATTGGCTGCCAGTTCAGTGTAGAATTCACTGGCCAACGAGGCTGCACTACGGGTGTACCAAGAATTCCAAAATGTCAACCGAACGTGAACAGACCCACTTTTGGTTCTATCTTTGGGGCGTCAGCGATTGATTTAATGAACACACATATTCAAGGTGTGTGTGCTAGCAAGGAAGGATGCGTTTCAAGTCTCAAATTTTGTCAAGGGTTTGAATTTGGTCTGTATGTGTGTGAGAGTTGATGGGGCGTCAGGAATTCTTAGTGAGCCAAAATCACACATACTAGGGACTTTAAGAGCTTGAAAGTTTGAGGACCTTTTTGAACCAACCAGATGTCTATTGATGCCTCGTTTGTGATTAAGTGCCTAGCTCTTTCCCTTTGATTTCAATCTCGCGCCTTTCTGGTTTGATTCCCAGCTACTCCTTTGTACAAGAAAGGGCCCCTTCTTGATCCTAATAGTTACCGCATGCTGGCTGTCAGTGGCACAATGTATCGTATGTAAGTAAATGAGATCCGCTCTCTTGTCACAGACTGGTGCATGGCTTCAAAAAAGATTCCTGACACACAGTTTGGTTTCTAACCTGGCCGTAACACGCTCCAGCCAATTTCTATATTATGGCACCTCCAGCATGCTGCACGCACACTCAAGCCAGGTGGATCTGGCCGCATGCACACTGCGTTCATTGATTTAAAACAAGCACATGGCACCATCTCTTACGAAGCACTGGTAGCGTGCTGGCCACTTCTACTTTATATTAATAACAGCTGAACAGCTAGGATGTTGTAGATAGCCCTTTTGACTCCAGTCACTGTTATTAATACTCAGTAGTGTGACATCACACTTCAGCATCTTCTGTACCACTTTCGGTAGGAGTTAACACGTAACACTCCCCCCCACCTGGCTGAGCCGTCCTCGGCAAATAACCAAGTGTTTACTGACTGTACTTCACCCTTGCCGCTGCAAGGACTTGCGTCACGTTAACGTCATTAGTCAAAAAGGTTAACCAGTGTAGGATGAGCTCCAACACGCTCACCTCCATGGGACACTTCCTAAGTCCTTTAGGTCAGCAGACCTCCTGACTAGGCCCCCTAAGAGCTTTGCTCTTACACTAGCTCAGATCATGGTTTTTCAGGAAGGTCTCGCGTAGTTCTATATTCCCTGACCAGATCGTCACAACCAAGCAGGTTCCACTCAGGTTCCCATGTGTTGTGTTCCTCCTCGTATCCATCCCACTTCACTAAAAAGCGGTAAAACCTTTTGCATCCCCTTTTTGCCACCATGTGCTCCAATAAGCACTCAACCCTATACAGGGGTTCTACATCTAGCCATTGCACAGGCGCAGGCTGCGACGGGTTGCGGCTCACCGTCTAGCCATTGCACAGGCACAGGCCGCAATGGGTTGCGGCTCACCGGATCTGCCACATCTGTTTGATTCCACTTCGACATTTGTTTGATTTGATACCACTCTTACGAAGCACGGGTAGCGTGCTGGCCACTTCTACTTTACATTAATAACAGCTCTAGGGTGATGATGCTGCAAGAATTGAACTTGCCCTTTTGACTCCAGTCACTGGTATTAGTACTCAGTAGTGTGACATCACAGTTCAGCACTTTCTGTACCACTCTAAGATAGGAGTTACCACATAACACCATCCCTAGACAGGAACTCTGGCAACGCCTGCAGCGCACACGCATGCCGACTCCTTTTTTGTCCATTATTCAAGATATGATGGCGCTGATGAATACATTTTGGATGATGGAGAGAAGACTGCTCGAGTGTACCCGGACACAGATGTGAAGCAGGGCTGCCCTTTGTCCCCTTTAATTTTCTCTCTGTTATGAGTTATAAATGACATTGATGAGGTTGCAGAGGGTGTTCAAGGCGCTGTCACAGGCACAGCTGGTTCCTCTGTGACGCACATGTTGTATGCTGATGATTTGACTTTGATGGCTAACAATCCGCCCTGTGCTTGTTGTATAGGACGGCTCTACGTTGCAAGGGAGTAAAGGCATGCCTGACAATCCTGATGCGATGCAGAACATGCTCAACCGATTACACTGTATGCTCAGAGAAAGCACCTCATTATCAATACTGCGAAGTCTGAGGTGGTTCATTTCAGTTTTTCTGGTTCAAATGTGCATATGTTAAACGTTGGGAGAGTGCCGCTTGCACACAAAGATTATTTCAAGTATCTGGGTATTATGTTTTACAGGCGCATGAGCATGATCAAGTCCTCTAAGCACGCAGCTGGTCCTTTTATGGCATCTAATTTTCGTGCTCGTCAGTTTGTACGTGAGAACTCTCAAGTGAATAGGCCATATGTGTCTATGTGGCTTGGGAAGGCGTATGTGCTCCTGGCAGGTGCGTATGCTGGCCAGGTGTGGGGCACTGAGTTTATTAACGATGATAAGGTCTTCACGGGTGATTTGCAAGCGCGACACATGAGTTTTTTGAAGGGCACGCTGGGCGTTAAGCGTACCACCACGAATTGCCTGTCCTGAAGGATCGTGAGCACGATCCACTGCAGTTTTACTGGTTTAGGTCTGTTGTCAAGTTGTATAATAGCATGCTCAAGTCGAACAGTGAGACGTTAAGCAGGGTGATGAACGCGGATCTGAGCATACAATCACGTGGCCCCTCTGGACTGCTCAGGTCTCAGATGCTTTTCAAGGGCTGCGGCGATGCGACTCATTTGTGCAAGCAGTGTGACAAGGTACTTCCGAAGAATGTTAGAAAGCCTTCCGAAGGATGGAGTCCACTTCTATTCGAGAGTCCACTGATGATTTCAGGTACAGATTGCGGACAGCGTGGAGAGATGTGGAGGAATTTAACCCACAGGACACAAACAGCAAGTTGGCAACATGCAACATATCAATCTCTTTTTGCAGTGCCATTTGAACTCATTGTGCGTGCCCCTGTTTGTTTGCGGATGGTTTTTAGTAGAGCAACCTTGTTTGCGACAACAAGTCAGTACTGGTTTATGATTCTCCAGAGGTGGTTGATTGAAAAGGGGGTGTTTTCAAAATGTTCCCACAGTATGTGCGCCAGAGCTTGCAGTTTCTAAGCTTAGCGCCCAGATGTAGCTGCTGCGATTTCCTGAGCTTAAAAGCTGCATGTATTTTTGAACGCCCGCACGCACGTGTCTAGTTGTTGCTTGCGGCGTGCACCCCACTTTTTACCACAAATTCTTCATACCAGATCACCCACTGCACCAATCGGGAACACCTTTATCACTGTAGAATCCTTATTAGGAAAGAATATCATTGCAACAAAAATGAAAGAAAACGGTTGAGTGGTTGGTGTTTTATGAGGATTTGAGCCACATTCCCCTGGATATCACCTTTCACTTTCCCATGGAAATCACCTCTCCACCACTTGCACAGGGAACTACTCAAGGACATTGTAAATTTATTCCAATCCTCACCGTCTACCGCTTTCTCTTTCTACAAAGTAAAATCTCACTCTGGTATCATTGGCAATGAGGGTGCAGACCACCTAGCACACAAAGCAGCAGTCAATCAAATTTATGACGTTTCCCTCCCGCCAGCTACTGACCCGTCTACGACCTGTTCTGGCTAAGCGCTCCAAACAAAGTTGGCTCCCATGCAGAAGAGCTACGAGTTTAGACTAATCTAAAAAAAAATCTAAAAAAAATCTCTAAAAAAAAAAAGGTGTGTTGGTATGCATGGTTATCAGGAGACCAGCCTCGCCGTCTCCTCTTCACGTGGCCCTCGCGAGGGGTGTCTGCGCCAGCGGGCTCTGCGGGTCACGCACGGGCCCTCGTGGTCCTCCCT
>Ga0307974_1001709_pt1:12500-15261 | contig 15261 bp, 18 predicted proteins | sample OrgLakmetagen784_FD_201812 | JGI IMG/M metagenome (GOLD analysis project Ga0307974, IMG submission 201812) | Saline water microbial communities from Organic Lake, Antarctica - #784 | ecosystem: Environmental > Aquatic > Non-marine Saline and Alkaline > Saline | place: Antarctica... | reverse complement strand
GAGGCAAACAGAGTAAAAATTCACAGTGCAGCTGTGTGCTCTGCCGAATGCAGGGTGAAAGAGGCAAATAGTGCGGAGAGCCACAGTGCAGCTGTGTGCTCTGCCGAATGCAGGGTGAAAGAGGCAAATAGTGCGGAGAGCTACAGTGCAGCTGTGCGCTCTGCCGAATGCAGGGTGAAAGAGGCAAACAGAGTGGAGTTTCACAGTGCAGCTGTGTGCTCTGTCGGATGCATGGTGAAAGGGCCAACAAAGTTCACACTCTGCTGTGAGACTGCGTGCTCTATTGCGCGCACAGCTGCGGCAAAATTACATTGCTCTATAACTTGCGCGCGTAGCTGCGGCAAAAAACACATTGCGTGCTCTACTGCATGCATAGCTGCGGCAAAAAACACATTGCGGCAAAAACACTGCGTGCTCTAATGCACGCATAGCTGCGGCAAAATTATATTGCTCTATAACTTGTGCGCGTAGCTGCGGCAAAAAACACATTGCGGCAAAAAATACATTGCGGCAAAAACACATTGCGTGCTCTATTGCGCGCAGCTGCGGCAAAATTATATTGCTCTATAACTTGCGCGCGTAGCTGCGGCAAAAAACACATTGCGGCAAAAACACTGCGTGCTCTATTGCGCGCATAGCTGCGGCAAAATTATATTGCTCTATAACTTGCGCGCATAGCTGCGGCAAAAAATACATTGCGGCAAAAACACTGCGTGCTCTATTGCGCGCATAGCTGCGGCAAAATTACATTGCTCTATAACTTGCGCGCGTAGCTGCGGCAAAAAGCACATTGCGGCAAACACACTGCGTGCTCTATTGCGCGCATAGCTGCAGCAAAAACACAGAAATCGACACCGGATTTACCAATTTTGGGAGTGGGGGGACTTTTGGGCACTTTAAGTGCGTGCAACTCTTTCTTGGACTTGCTCTTTGAAGCTGACATACAAGCGAACCGAAGCAAAGCATAGAAACATATTCCTGAGGTGCACCTGGTGTTTTGTTATGTTGAAGACAAGATTGGCAACAACTGTCCTTACTCTTCTTTGGTTTGACATGTGCAGATCTGTGCTTCACCTGGTCACACCGAGTCAATTCTATCTCCCGGTCACACCCAGTCAATTCTATCGCCTGGTCACACTTAGTCACACCCAGTCAATTTGATCATCTGGTCACACCAAGTCAATTATATCGCCTGGTCACACCCAGTCACACCCAGTCAATTTGATCACCCAGTCACACCCAGTCAATTCGATCACCTGGTCACACCCAGTCAATTCTATCTCCTATTATCTTAATCAGCACGGTAGATAATTCCGTTTAGAAAACCGAAGCTCCAATGGATACGCACCGCTGTATCCACCGTTGTGATGCCTGCAGATTGGGTGCGGAAAAAAGAAGTAGTTCGGTAATGTTTGATGATTAATATTAATACCATAAAAAGCAACTTGACTTGAATGTGCAGTCCATGTAGTGCAAAAATGTATGCACACAGCGTGTTCAGGTCAAGCATTTGCCGGCCTGCTCCATGTGCTGCGAGTTCTGAATGCTGTCTGTCGCTCGCTTGTACAAATTTTAGCAGGTTGAGAAGCCAGCAAGTTGTGAAGCTAGCAAGTTGAGACAAGTTGAGAAACCAGCAAGTTGAGAACCTAGCTGAATTTGCTGGTAGCGAACTCACCAGCAGATTGAAATCGCTCAAAATCGCTGATGGCTGCAGACCCTGAGGTGCGATCAGTCTTGGGATTACCCCTGAAGGGAAACATTTGCATTCACAACGACCCTAGTTTTTTCCATGTGGATGAAGCAAATAGATTATTTGAGGGAGCGAGTACGTGGCATGAACACTTGAAGATGAAAGCCTCATGAAATCCTCTCAAACAGCTCTGTACACAGCGTAAAGTCCCTTATGTTGTACTCCAGGAAGCGTGCGTACTTCTCATGAGTAATGTTACGAAAGGAGGGAGGTACTAAGTCTTATTGTTCCACAAACACTTTTCAGCATTTGCACAGAAATTTCGAATTCACAGAATCCACGCATATGCAATAACTGACAATAACCTTGGACCCAAAAACGCTCACTTGTGCTCGCCATCCAGTTGCCAGCAGCCTTTGATTATCCTGGAAACCTGCGCATTGTGCGTCAAAGCTTTGAGAGGCATTCATGCATCTCAGCAGGTGCGCAATTTTGGTGCTTAGCGACACTCAAACTTTTCTTTCTATTCCCTATCAGCACACCTCTAGTGGGGGGCTTTGCTTATCTCCGCGTCTGAGCGTTGTCCTTGGCACAGGGGGCAGTGGGGGGGGTGCAGGACTAGGGACACTAGGGTTGCTTGTAGCTGGCTCCTCCTTGGATACTGAGACGCTTGGAGCCCTGCCGCCCTTCTCTCCTACATCATCCTCAGCTTCGCTGGCAAAGGCTTGCCCGCAGCGCCCCCCTTCACATGCAACACCAATCAGCATCGACTCGAGCCAAGTTGTGCGTGCTTTGGCACTGCTTTGTGTACGCTGTAGTGTAGCACTACTTTTGTGTGCGCTGTAGTGTAGCCAGAGCTCTGTTGCACGCAATTGGGTGTTTGTGTTGCGCAAGCTTGCTCATGCATTTACGCATGTAGTTTTCTCTCTCCCTCCCTGTTAAGCTCTCTTAAGCAATTGACATGCTTACATGCGTGTAATCCTCCATGCTTACAAAGATCCGCAGTAAGTGCAATCATTTAGGTGTGCTTCATGAACTGTACCTAGAAGCAAGGTCCCCAGAGCTAACGCT
>Ga0307974_1001709_pt1:0-7500 | contig 15261 bp, 18 predicted proteins | sample OrgLakmetagen784_FD_201812 | JGI IMG/M metagenome (GOLD analysis project Ga0307974, IMG submission 201812) | Saline water microbial communities from Organic Lake, Antarctica - #784 | ecosystem: Environmental > Aquatic > Non-marine Saline and Alkaline > Saline | place: Antarctica: Organic... | reverse complement strand
CATTTCCCAGCCAAAAATACCGTATAAACACCGTACATGACTGAATATTTTGGTCATTTCCCTGCCAAAAATACCGTATAAACACCGTACGTGACTGAATATTTTGGTCATTTCCCTAACAAAAACACCGTATAAACACCGTATATCTACAGAGGGGGCTAACGGAGGAAATGCCTGAAATTGTGTTTTTTGCATTCAGAAGGCAGCCACTCACAGCCACTCCATCCAATCGACACCATTTAAAATCAAATTGTAGCTGGTACTGAGAGCTACCCGAGCATGTGCCCAGTTTTATGTGGGTCGCTTGGCGTGCTGAGATAGATTGGATTAAGCACACATGGTGCATTTAAGCCCTAATGTGGTGATTTTCATGGGAAAATGGCTCAAACCCTCTACAACACCAACCACTCAGCCGTTTTCTTTCATTTTGTTGCAATGATATTCAGGGATTCTATCAGAGGGGGCTGACTGAGCCAATAAAAAGGGTGTTTTTAAATGTGGATTGAGCATGGACCATGACTGGCAAGCTCCAAAATTTACATATTATGAAATATGATTCCTTGCTCTGTCCATAGATGTAAAAATCGGAGCTTGCCAATTTCGGCGCGTGTGCTTAATTTGCTGTGGCGTGCAGGCCACTTTTTACCACAACTTGTTCATACCAACTCACCCACTGCACCAATCTGAAATATTTTTAATGGTGTAGCTTATTGGAAAAGAATATCATTGCAACAAGAATGTAAGAAAACGGCTGAGTGGTTGGTGTTTTATGAGGATTTGAGCCATTTTCCCTTAGAAATCACCACATTAGGGCTTATATGCACCATGTGTGCTTAATCCAGTCTATCTCAGCACGCAAAGCGGCCCACATAAAATTGGGCACACACTCGGTTAGCTCTCAATGCCAGCTACACTTTGGTACTAAAATGGTGTCGATCGGATGAAGTGGCTGTGAGTGGCTGCCTTCTGAATGCAAAAATGCACGTTTTCAGGCATTTCCTCCGTTAGTCCCCTCTGGGATTCTATTTCATTTAAATTATTCCATATTGGTGCAGTGGGTGATTTGGTATGAAGAATTTGTGGTAAAAATTGGCCTGCACGCCACAGCAAATAAAGCACACGCCCCAAATTGCAAGCTTCAAATTTTACATTTATGAACAGATTCATATTATGTAAAATGTGGAGCTTGCCAATTTGGGGGGCCTTTAAGCCAAAGAGCATATAAAAACTTGCCCATTTTGGGCCTCAGTTAGCCCCCTCTGGTATATCTATGGTTCTGGCCAACCCTACCTATATGCATGGTGCAGCTATTATGAGATTACAGGTAGCTTAGTAGGGAGATACCCCTAACAGTAAGGTCATGTATAGGGTTGGCCAAAACCATAAATTTATAGGTATATACGGTGTATATTAGGTATTTTTGGCAGGAAAATCACCATACATACGGTCATATACGCTGTGTATATACGCTTCTGGCCACCCCTAGTTTGTGTATATACGTTTCTGGCCACCCCTAGTATGATGCATGCAAAGGACACGATCGTGGCTGGTTAGCCCTAAAAGAAACAGAAATGGCATAAATGGATTGCATTGACTGATGTAGGGCATGGCCTTTGCTTGATACAAGTATTGGCTTTTGTTTGCAAGCTTTGAGTGTGTAATTAATTGAAAAGGTCTGGGCGATAGAGTGCTTGCGACAAGGTGTGGGGCGCAGGAGCCGTTCAATGTTTGTGGCAGCAGAAAGGAAAGCACACTGCTGCATATAAACGACAGTGCTGTGCACATACGGCGTCATTCAAAAATGGCACCGTAAATAACGATCGTAAATCATGGCGTTGCCGACACTAAACTCTGACAATTGACGGCGTAATTTACTATTTTCACATGCCAGCTTGTCGGCAGTGCATAAGTCCTCCGCTATAACAGTGACGGCTAGGCTGGCCACATATCTATGGCTTTAGATTTTGTTACGCCAGTGACGCCAGTGCAGCCAGTGTCACTTTGGTAGCATTTACAACAATAGAGCCATCAGCTAGGCAGACTTCAGGCGAGCGCTCTACCTTTGACCCGCTGTGGGAAAGAAAAGGTGCAACAACAGAGCCATCAGCTAGGCGAATTTCATGCGAGCACTCTAACTTTGACACGCTTTGGAAAAGAGGAGGTGCAATAACAGAGCCATCAGCTGGGCAAACATCATGCAAGGGCTCAACCCTTGACCCGCTTTGGAAAGAGGGGGTGCAACAACAGAGCCATCAGCTAGGCAAACTTCATGCGAGCGCCCAACCTTTGACACGCTTTGGAAAAGAGGAGGTGCAATAACAGAGCCATCAGCTAGGCGAACTTCAGGCGAGCGCTCTACCTTTGCCTTGACACGCTTTGGAAAAGAGGAGGTGCAACAACAGAGCCATCAGCTAGGCAGACTTCATGCAAGCGCTCAACCTTTGACCCGCTTTGGGAAAGAGGGGGTGCAACAACAGATCTATCAGCTAGGCGGACTTCATGCGAGCGCTCTACCTTTGACACGCTTTGGGTAAGAGGAGGAGAAGGCCAAGTGGCGGCAGAACGCTTCCGTCACTTCCAGCTTCCTCCGCACCTCTCGCAGCTCCTGCATGTTGATTGTGGTCACATGCTTTTCAGCGCTTGTTTTTAATGTGTCACACACAGTCATGTTACACAGTCATTGTACACACAGTCACACAGTCATGGTACAGACAGTCATGTCACACAGCCATGGTACACACAGTCACACAGTCATGTCACACACAGTCATGTTACACACAGCCATGGTACACACAGTCACACAGTCATGGTACACACAGTCATGGTACACACAGTCACACAGTCACACACAGTCACACACAGTCATGGTACACACAATCATGTGTTTAATTTGTGTGTCACACGCAGTCATGGTACACACAGTCATGGTACACACAGTCATGGTACACACAGTCACACACAGTCACACACAGTCATGGTACACACAGTCATGGTACATACAGTCACACACAGTCACACACAGTCACACACACACACACAGTCACACACAGTCACACACCGTCATGGTACACACAGTCACACAAAGTCATGGTACACACAGTCATGGTACACACAGTCATGGTATACACAGTTATGGTACACACAGTCATGTGTTTGATTTGTGTGTCAGACACATTCATGTGTTTAATTTGTGTGTAACACACAGTCATGGTACACGTGCAACTGCATAACACATGTTATAGGCCGTGCCACTAGTTTGTACATTAGTAATGTCACACACAGTCATCGTACACATGCAACTGCATAACACATGTGTAGGGTGGGCCAGGACCATATATTTATACGTGTATACGGTGTACATACGGTATTTTACACAGGGAAATCACCATACATACGGTCATATACGGTGTGTATATACGGTTCTGGCCAACCCTACACATGTGTTAAGGGTCAGCGGTGTATCCGCCTGACTACAGGCAGTCGCAGACACTAGACATCGACCCATTTCGCCTGAGAGTCAGTGCGGGACCCCACGGACGGAACAGTGAGTGCACGTCACCAATGGAAAACAAACACCCATTGGGAGTGTGTGTGTGTGTGAGTGTGTGTGTGTGTGAGTGTTCGAGTGTACGTGTGAGTGTGTGTGTGTGTGGGTGTGTGTGAGAGTGTGAGAGTGTGAGTGTGTGTGGGTGTGTGTGAGAGTGTGAGTGTATGTGTGCGTGAGTGTGAGTGTGTGTGTGTGTGAGTGTGTGAGTGTGAGTGTGTATGTGTGTATGTATGTGTGTGTTATATATAAAAGAAACCAAAATAACACCCTTGTAATTGCCTGGACAGAATAGTATGTGCTCGTCACCAATGGAGCAAAAGTACACAAACTTAAATAATATAAAATATAAAACATGTGTTCTCGTCACCAATTGAACAGTTACTTTGAGCGAGCACCACGTACAGCCTTTCTTGCAGCGTGCACTGACTGACCACAGCTGCTTTGAGCAAGAACTACACAAAGCCTCTCTTGCACTGCACACATTGATTAAACACAGCTGCGGTGAGCAAGCACCCCGTAAAGCCATTCTTGCACTTGCAGATGGACACAGCCGCTGTGATTTGGAGCCGCCGAAAGCCTCCCTTGCAGCGTGCAGTGACTGAGCACAGCTGCTTTGAGCAAGAACTACACAAAGCCTCTCTTGCACTGCACACATTGATTGAACACAGCTGTGATAAGCAAGCACCTCGTGAAGCCTCCTTGTGAATGTGAAAGGGGCTGGCTAGTTGCTGTCAAACTCTCGCAATTGCTACATCTGGCATATTGTAATGCGCCCTTGGTCCCCTTGTCAAAGCAAGAACACAGACACAAGGAGGAAACCACACAAAGGAGACAGCCACACGTACGTGCACTAAACTGCAGGTATGGCTTGTCTAGAGGATGCATGATTTATGATGATGATGCAGCATTCGCCATCAAGGATTGCCGCTTCTTTCCCCCTCATCATTCCACGGCGCGGCAAACATAAGCGCTCTTTCTCTACAACACGCATTTCTAGGGTTGACCAAAACTATATAGACACGGTGTATATACGGTAATTTTGGCAGGGAAATCACCAAATATACGATCATATACGGTGTATATTTACGGTTCTGGCCAACCCTACGCATTTCATAGCGCCACAATTTCATACATAATTGGGAACACAACCACACGTCGATTCAAAACCACACGTAGGTACACAACCACACGTAGGTTCACAACCACACATAGGCACACAACCACACGTAGGTACACAACCACACATAGGTACACAACCACACGTAGGTACACAAGCACACGCAAATACACAACCACACGTAGGTTTACAACCACGCGTAGCTACACAACCACACGTAGGTACACAACCACACGTAGGTACACAATCACACGTAGGTACACAACCACATGCACGTACACAACCACACGTAGGTACACAACCACATGCACGTACACAACCACACGTAGGTACACAACCATTTGACAGAGGGCTGTTGTTCACTGCATAGCTATCCACAGCTCCCATGCATATCGTGAACGTCAACATTTCCTTGTTAACAAACTTGTCCAACCAGTTTACTTACGGCCCCATCATCCCTCTTAGAACCATATTTCCCTAGCAGACGCCTTTGCAACCACATCCCGACAGCGTATGCTCACATCTGATGTCCCTCCTCCCCAACTTAAAACGTAGTACCCCCAACCTACACTTTGCATCCACTTCATCCAGAAGACACCTTTCTCATGGTTGTGTATCCATAACCTGGAGAATGAAAAAAGACAACTACGCAAGCAGCGGGTACTACTTCCCAAGGAAAGGAGCCAGGGGGGGTGCAGGCTTTGCCCGTGACCAACTCCTGATGGGAATTGTAGCAAAACATGACAGGACACTCCCCACCCCTTCTTTAATCAACTATCAACAGCATACACTCACCTCCTCCATTCGGTTGTTACACACTGCTGCCGCCTCCTTCTGCTCGGAGAGCGCCGCTGCTGCTGCCTCTGCCTGCTCCCGCAGTGCAACCGCAGCAGCCTGCGTCTGCGTCTGCACAGCTGCCTCAGCAGTGGAGGCACGCTGCGTCGCCGCCTCAGCGCGCTCCAGCGCCGAGGAGGTCGCGTCGACCTGCTGCTGCAGCGAGATCTCCAGCGCAGCCGCCTGCTGCTCGGCTGCAGCTGTTGCGTGCGTCTGTGCCTGCAGAGCGGCCTCAGCACTCACGGCACGGTACACTGCAGCGTCAGAGCGCTCCAGTGCAGTGTCTGTAGCCACGACCTGCTGCTGCAGGGATTGCTCAAGTGCTGCCGCTCGCTCCTTGGCCGCTGCCGCAGCTTCGGTTTGTGTCTGCAAGTCCTTCTCGGCGCCCACAGCACGCTCGGTCGCAGCCTCAAACTTGCCCATCGCGGAAATGGTTGCTGTGATTTGCTGCTGTAGCAGCTGCTCGACCGCAGCCACCTGCTCCTTCTCGACCGTTGTTGCCTCCGTCTGCTTCTGCAAGTCCGCCTCAGCACTGACTGCACGCTTGACTGCGGTCTGAGTCTGACGAGTCTGAGTTTCAAGAGCGCGTTCCGCGGCAGATGCCGCGGCACGCGTTGTTTCAGATTGGAACTGCAGAGCTGCTTGGGCTGCAGCAGCAGCCGCTGTGGCAGAATCTGTCAGAGACACTTGGCTGTCTAGGAGCTGCTCTAATGCCGCTTTGCCCTCAACCACCGCTGCCATTGCTTTGGTCTGTGTTTCAACCTGTATGTGCGTGTGTTTGTGTGTGTGTTTGTGTGTGTGTGTGTGTGTGTGTGTGTGTGTGTGTGTGTGTGTGTGTGTGTGTGTGTGTGTGTGTGTGTGTGTGTGTGTGTGTGTGTGAGCGCATGGCAAGATGAAGCGATAATCTCAACGGAAATTGCCGAAGGCACGTTGGTCATGGTTGTCCTTGATGGAGTCCGTGCTGCAACCCCAGTGTGAGATGCGAGGGTTCAGGAGCAGGTGGTTCAATCAACAGGTGCGCCTTTGCAAAAAAGCACACAAGCCAATCGGTGTTACGTGGATTTATGTACACACGAATTACAGAAATGGCATCTGTCGGATCACCCTTTTAAGCAACATTTCAATCAGGGACAGCTGGGTGTGTTAAAAGAGGCACTCAAAATGTCCCGGCCTTGTAGATCGTGTGTGAGTGCGCGTCCAGGAAAGAGGCACACAGGCAGAGGTACACAGGCAAGCAATACACAGGACACAGAACACAGGTGCACTCGCAAGAAGAAGTACACAGACAGTGGTACACAGGCAGGTAATACACAGGACATAGGAAACAGGCGCACTCCCAAGAAAAGGTACACAGGCAAGAAATACACAGGACATAGGAAACAGGTACATTGGCAAGAAAAGGTACACAGGCAAGAGATACAGGAAAAGAGGTTCACACTTCACAGGCAAACTTGACGCAACATGATCTCCCACACATTACTTAACTTGGCACGCTACCTGTGTGTGTGAGTGTGTTGTGTGTATGTGTATGTATTTGTGTGTTGTGTGTATGTGTGTGTGTGTGCGCAAGTATGTGTGTGCGTGTGTGTGTATGTGTGTGTGTGTGCGTGTGTGTGTGTGTGTGTGTGTGAATATGTGCATTAAAGCACCAACATAAACGTGAGGTACCATGAGGTTAAACAGACGTGCCTGCCACAGGCAAGCTTCTATTTTGTGAAATATTCTTACATACCTGAGTGGCAAGGTTTCTGTAGTTCGATGTAACCAGGTTCACTTCCAGAGCCCGCTCCCGCTCAGAGGCATCCAGCTGCATGACAAAGGAACGAAGATGCCTATGTGCTTGCAGATGCGTGTAGATGCTGCCATACGTGTAGATGCTGTTGTGCTTGCAAATGCGCAGATGGTTACATATGCATAACGCCCATGTGCTTGCAGATGCGTGTAGATGTTGCCATACGTGTAGATGCTGATGTGCTTGCAAATGCGCAGATGCTTACATATG
>Ga0307974_1001707_pt1 | contig 15261 bp, 17 predicted proteins | sample OrgLakmetagen784_FD_201812 | JGI IMG/M metagenome (GOLD analysis project Ga0307974, IMG submission 201812) | Saline water microbial communities from Organic Lake, Antarctica - #784 | ecosystem: Environmental > Aquatic > Non-marine Saline and Alkaline > Saline | place: Antarctica: Organic Lake... | reverse complement strand
CCTCTCTCCTCTCTAGCTGCCCACCCCACCAGCTTACCCAGCTACAGCAGACCAGTCCGATGCTGTCCTCCACAACTTGCCAATTGAAACCGTGAGCCAGGGCATGCCTGGCCGCGAAGGGAGCCGTTAAAGTTTGGCAAAGTCGGAGCATATTTTTTTGCAAAGTTTTCCCAAAGTTTGTGTCACATAGTCGCGAAAGTTTGCGACTTTGACGACTTTCACGACTTTGGGGTTTACCCGTTCTTAGGCTCAAACTTTCACGACTTTCACGACTTTCACGACTTTGGGGTTTACCCGTTCTTAGGCTCAAACTTTCACGACTTTCACGACTTTCACGACTTTGGGGTTTACCCGTTCTTAGGCTCAAACTTTCACGACTTTCACGACTTTGGGGTTTACCCGTTCTTAGGCTCAAACTTTCACGACTTTCAAGACTTTCAAGACTTTCAAGACTTTGGGGTTTACCCGTCCTTAGGCTCAAACTTTCACGACTTTCACGACTTTCACGACTTTCACGACTTTCACGACTTTCACGACTTTGGGGTTTACCCGTTCTATGCTCAAACTTTGACGACTTTCACGACTTTCACGACTTTCACGACTTTCACGACTTTCAGTTTTAATAGGATTAGGACTAGGACTAGGACTAGGACTAGGACTAGGACTAGGACTAGGATTAGGATTAGGATTAGGATTAGGATTAGGATTAGAATTAGGATTAGGATTAGGATTAGGATTAGGATAAGGATTAGGATTAGGATTAGGATTAGGATTAGGATTAGGATTAGGATTAGGATTAGGATTAGGATTAGGATTAGGATTAGGAAATTGCAAAGTCGTGAAAGTTGTGGAAGTCGTGAAAGTCGCCCCAGTCGTGGGAGTTTGGGAGCTAGGAGAGGAAATTGAAAAGTCGTGAAAGTCGTGAAAGTCACCCCAGTCGTGGGAGTTTGGGAGCTAGGAGAGGAAATTGAAAAGTCGTGAAAGTCGTGAAAGTCGCCCCAGTCGTGGGAGTTTGGGAGCTAGGAGAGGGAATTCCAAAGTCGTGAAAGTCGTGAAAGTCGTGAAAGCCGCCCCAGTCGTGGGAGTTTGGGAGCTAGGAGAGGGAATTTCAAAGTCGTGAAAGTCGTGAAAGTCGTGAAAGTCGCCCCAGTCGTGGGAGTTTGGGAGCTAGGAGAGGAAATTTAAAAGTCGTGAAAGTCGTGAAAGTCGTGAAAGTCGCCCCAGTCGTGGGAGTTTGGGAGCTAGGAGAGGGAATTTCAAAGTCGTGAAAGTCGTGAAAGTCGTGAAAGTCGTGAAAGTCGTGAAAGTCGCCCCAGTCGTGGGAGTTTGGGAGCTAGGAGAGGAAATTTAAAAGTCGTGAAAGTCGTAATTATATATTATTTTGCAGTTAACTATCAAATGGGAAAGTCGCCATAGTTTGGAAAACTCTCCTGTGTAGAATGTTTCATAGTCGTAAACTATGGGACGACTAAGGTAAACTATGCATATAGCGACAATTAGTGACTGTGTTGGTAGAGTAAGGTAAGGTAAGGTAAGGTTACATCGTTACATCGCATATATGCCTCTGAGGGGCATCTGAGTGGAAGCTTGGAAAAAGCCTGAAACCAAACCAAAGCGATACAGTCATCATTTGGCACAGATAATGAGCTCATAAGGCCTTCTCTTCCTGCTATGACGCATTCTTTGGACCAGAAAGTTATGGCCAGAAAGGCGAAGGCAAAAAAGTGCACGGCTGAGAACATTGGAAATATTTAAGCAAAGGTAGATAGGTAACACAGGCTTGTGATTTCTTTTTCTGTCATCCCACCAGCCAGGAGCAATCCCCAAAGGTTCACCAAAATGTGTGTGATAAGTCCTCATAATTCTGCTGGAATGGTGATTTTCATGTGGTGTCAAACTGCCAAGCTCTCTCCAGCTCCCAATGATACCTTCGCGTAAAGTGAGCTCAAACTGTCTTATACTGATAGCTTCATCAGATCGTATGTATGGCATTAAAAAATTGCTGCGATGTAGGGAAATCTTGGAGTGCATGCTGATTGTCCCTGATAAGTCCATGTATCGCTTCTATTAGCAATCAGAAGATCAGCCTGCACAACTTTCTCAAGAAGAGGATTGTTTGAAGTTGGTAGAGTAGCACGACAGGTTTCAGTGCTGTAGGGCTGGCTATGAGACTCGGTAGTTTTCGTGGATTGGCAGTGGCCGAGATGGGTGGTCATCCCTGTAGGCCCTTAGCTTAGCTCTGCAATATCTGCCTGGTGCTCTTGCTTGTTTGAGGCTGGTACTCCAGTCTCTTTGTGACTTCTTTCCTCCTTCTGGTACTCTGTTGGACCTCTCTGACTGGGCCTTTTTTGTCTGCCTAAAGGAGTTTTACGGTACTCGGTATCAAAGTGGCTTACTTTTACTTAACTTCATGTGGGGAGTGTTTTTCACTGCCTGCGTAGTTTTTCTTTTTTTTTGAGCCGGGTGGAAACTAGATCAGTAAGCGCTCAGTGTGTTATAGTAAGCCTGGCCAATAAGCCGCAAATGACCAGACCAGTAAGCGGTAAGAAGCCTGCAATAAGTAACAAAGAACCAGGCAAATAAGCCATAATAAGCCTGGCCGATAAGCCACAAATAACCAAGCCAGTAAGCCACAATAAGGCTGGCAAATAAGCGGCAATAAGCCAGCCTAAGAGGCATGCAGTAAGCCTGATCAGGAAGCCACAAAGAAGCAGGCTAGGAAGCCACAATAATAAGGCTGGCAAACAAGCGGCAGTAAGCCAGCCTAAGAAGTATGCAGTAAGCCTGTAAGCCTGATTACTTCTCTTTTGTTTTCTGAGCTTATGGATTCATTTGTGGCTGGCCAAGACCAGTCAGCAGCCGATCAGCCAAACAACCTGGCTGAAGGTCACCCCCCATTGTAACCATTGTAAGCCTAATTAGTAAGCCACAAATAAGCGGAGAAGGAAGCCACAGTAAGGCTGACAAACAAGCGACAGTAAGCCTGCCTAAGAAGCATGCAGTAAGCCTGATTAGTAAGCCACAAATAAGCGGGGCAGGAAGCCACAGTAGGGCTGACAAAGAAGCCACAATAAGCCAGGTTAATAAGCGGCAGTAAGCCTGATCAGTAAGCCACAAATAAGCCAGGAAGGAAGCCACAGTAAGGCTGACAAATAAGCGGCAGTAAGCCGGCCTAAGAAGCATGCAGTAAGCCTGATCAGTAAGCCACAAAGAAGCAGGCTAGGAAGCCACAGTAAGGCTGAAAAACAAGCGGCAGTAAGCCTGCCTAAGAAGCATGCAGTAAGCCTGATTAGTAAGCCACAAATAAGCGGGGCAGGAAGCCACAGTAGGGCTGACAAAGAAGCCACAATAAGCCAGGTTTATAAGCGGCAGTAAGCCTGATCAGGAAGCAACAAAGAACCAGGCAAATAAGCCACACCAATAAGCCTGACCAGTATGCCGCAAATAACCAGGCCAGTAAGCCACAATAAGCCAGGCCAATAAGCCTGCAGTAAGCCTGATCAGAAGCAACAAAGAACCAGGCAAATAAGCCATAATAAACTAGGCCAATAAGCCTGACCAATAGGCCGCAAATAATCAGGCCAGTAAGCTACAATAAGCCAGGCCAATAAGAGGCAACAAGCCTGATTGGTAAACCACAAACAACCTGGCCAGGAAGCCACAATAATAAGCCAGGCCTATGCATGTACCCAGGTCGCAATCGTGCATCCAGGCCGCATGCTGCACTACAACACACCAACTTCCTTATTCTACGCGCTGTCATTTACGCTTTCTTTGTCAACCTGAGCTTGAAGCACGGGATCCATTAAGTCTCATCATTCTCTGCTGCTGGCAGTGGGTCCCTCCAGCTTGCGCAAGCAAGCTATTCACCATGGCATTTTCTTTCTGAGCTTATGGATATATTTGTGGCTGGCCGAGAAGCACTACCTTGTTCAAGCAGATTCTACCTCTGGGGTGTGTGTCCAATTGGCCAATTGCGCTTGCAAGCTTGCACAGCGGCCACTGCTGCGTTTTTAGCTGATGCCACCCCCCACCCACCCCGAAATAGTTATTATCACATTGTTTTATAAATTAGCACCGAGACACCCTGAGAAAGCTTGCACAGGAGAGCAGTGTTTCACGGGATTTTCACGGGATTTTCACGAGAGCTCAAACGCAGCTGGTCATTTCTGTACATAATAATAATTGTTCTGTATATAATAATAGTTTGAATACGGGTACTGATCGGTTGCCTAGTTGGTGCAAACAATTTTCTGGAGGAGAAGGCGTCCAACGCTCAACAGTAAGGGGTCATTTGTCCATGTGCGCTTGCATCACTTTTGCAAAGCAGCAGGATAAACAACCAAAACTTTCGTCCTTGTGGATGCAAGCTAACAAGATTAGCCCTTCAATCATAACCACCTGTGCAGATGGGACCTTGGACCCCATGCTAATACACAATGGATGGTCTGGAACGTTTAAAGGTATTATACACCCTGAGAGTTGAGAGCACAAACTGCTGCTAATGCCAGGGAGAACACACCATTCAGAACAAGGTTTATCACACACATGGTGGTACAACGTTAACTTGCACACTACAGGGTTACACACGTGGTGGTTCATTCAGATCAAGTTTTATCACACACGTGGTGGTATTACGTTAATTTGCGCAAGCACACGTGGTGGTACAACGTTAACTTGCACACTACAGGGTTACACAGGCCAAAGTGTTGATTTGCAGCTGCACCTCAGCCACATCAGAATGGGAAATGGCAGCATCTTCCGTGCGGGAGAGCTCGGGAGCTTTGGCCTGGACCCCAAAGACACACCTGCAGGTTGTTGTGGGTAATTGCTAGAGCGAAGGGGGATTTAAGCGAGCAAGTGTGACTGAAGTGGGTGAGACTTGTTTGGTGATGTGCAGTAGAGCGATCTTGCTGTTTGCAAGTAAAAAAATATGTGCGTAGAAAACAAATGTTACCATCTAGGTATCTGGTTTTCAAAGCGGTCTGGCCGAGTCAGGTGAAGAACACTTGCATTAAGCAGAAAGCATTGCTATTTATTGTGGTTGTATTTATTAGTAGTCTAGCTAAAAAGGCGCCATTATGTTTGCCCTGGCGAAAGTGACAAGCAATCAGCACTTCTTCACCCAAGACCATGTGTGCCATCTACGCAATACTTGTCTTGCAAAACCTAGATCTGTCTATCCAAATTAATCAACGTGCCTACTAGGAAGAGTAGGGATTTACAGGGACGAACTACACTTTAATCTTTTGGTTGCCATAGAAATGTGCTTCTCCTTCTACTTGTGAATTAAATATTCGTCCAAGTCGCACACATTATTATAAAACTTGTCCCCCATCTTTCTACCTCTACACGTGCATTTAAATTTCCTCCAACTTGCACTGAGCAAAAGGCTCCAAGTGCTAGCGGTCACACCAAATACAAGGTTTATCTGCACTGAAGGCAGACCTTCATACGTTATAAGAAGCATCCCTTGCCACAGGCCAGCTCCTGACATTTTTGGCGGCAGAGGCACATCTGCAAGGCGATGAACTCAAGTTCATGGAGGCAGATGTGTGGGCTGCCTTCTTGCACGTGACCGTGGGACGAATCAAGCTGGGAAAATGCACCCCCCCTGAGCTGTCTGCTGTGCTGCAGACTGCATTAAAAGAACATGCCCCAAGTGCTCCCTTAGAGTTTGACATCGGTGAGTTACTGTGTGCCTTGTGTTCCAATTTTAGCCGCTATAAAGTACTTTGCAATTTGGCAAAAAAGGAGCTTTTAAGTGGATATTAGTTAGGTTAGGCTTAGGTTGGGGTTAGGTTAGGGTTAGGGTAGGGTTAAGTTTAGGGGGTTGGGGAGGCAAAGTTTAGGCAAAGTTTAGAAAATTTTGGTGCCGAAGGTCAAATTTTGATATAGCGACTATTTCTCTTGTGCTCAAGGAAAGGAAAACGTGAAATAAAACAAAGGAAGCCCTATTTTGCGCCAGTGCATTGTGTGTTCCCTCAAAAGTGTCATCAGAAGTACGATGCAGAATCAAAACCACAACCACATTCACTTGCAGACAAATGCGAAGAACACACGGGAGGAGCGAAGAAGCGGCTTTTCTTGAAGCTTATGCTGAAGGCTGCAGGCACTTCAGCATGGGAGGAGCTGCTAAACGTTCAGCAGAAGATGAAGGCGGAAGCTGACAAAAAGGGGAAGATGGAGGCAATGCTGAAATGTAATGGGCTGCACATAACAGCCCAGGTACGGAATGAAAAAATAAAAAGGAAGAAATATCCTGCAGGCAATGAAAGCACTCCAAGAAGTGAATGAGCAATCTGTGTCGGCTCTCTCAGCAGAGCATAGAGCACCTTCTTGGGGCTGGAAACCTCTTCTATTTCAGGAAGCATTGTGGTCATGACCCGCATCTCCTTCACTTGATCGCCCACCGGCAGCACTAAACAAACCGCTAAGAAGAATAAAGCACTACATTTGAGGCTCTGGGATAACCTGATCTATTTTAAATTGCAAAGACAGTAGGCCAACTGGACAACTGGATCAGGCAAAGAACACACTCATTATGACCATTGAGATACGACAAGGACACAAACAGATAAAACTCCAAATTATTTTTACTGGCATCGCCTGTGAGAATGTACCAAACTTCCATTTATACCTGGGACTTTTCACTTTGAAAAGGAAAGACACCAAGCTCAGTGGAGCATAATCACATACCTCTTTTCACTTAACCCCAAAAGGCACACTTCACATAACAACAACAACAACAACAACAACAACAACAACAACAACAACAACAACAACAACAACAACAACAACAACAACAACAACAACAACAACAACAACAACAACAACAACAACAACAACAACAACAACAACAACAACAACAACAACAACAACCACAACAACAACTACTACAACAACTACAACAACTACAACAGCCGGGTACAGGTGTGAATGCTACTGCACAACCCCCTTGATCCTCATTGAATGGCAAGATTTATTTTTGGCGGTGAGGGGCTTATAGGTGCTGGCACGGGGCTTAATCACGCTGGATGTGTTAACACTGCCAGCGTAATTTTTCATTTATGTTTTCTCAGCTGTTCAGCAAAACAGGATTTCTCTGTGTTGCCTGTAGCAACACACAAAGTACCTAACAACACGCAGATTGCAGACTCTCTCCATGTGCTTCAAATTTGCAGAAGTATTTCACGGAGGACACCTCCAAAACCCTTCCAAGAGCAACCCCAGCAAGAGCAACCCCAGCCTGTATCAGGATGCACGAAATCGCATCAACGAGCAATTATCTCTGCACAAGCCAGTGGCTGTCTTTGAAGGCTTAAGTGTTGTTGCAGCTGGTGACGAGCTGGGGTACATGATTAGTCCCTACGGCATGGGTGAGCCTTTGATGGAGAAGTTCCCGTTTGCCAAGGCCAATGTGAGTGCTGCTTGAACTACGGACAATTTAGAAAAAGTTGAGCCTTGTGTTTATAAAAAGCAGCAGATGGAGGCAAAGGTTGCGCAAGTGGCAAAGTGCAAGTAAGCGACACTCCGGAAAAAGCTTGTAGCCCTGATGAGATTTCGATGTGATCTGGGTGGGCTTCAGCCGGTTGAACTGTTGTGAAAGCTGTGGTGGCGTTCAGGGAGTCTGCTTCTGATTCTGCTGCCTTCTTCTTCCCTGCTTGCCTGTCCGTCACCGTGCTGTTGGGACAATTCTCTTTTGGACATACACTTGGTTATTCCTGCAGCTGGTCTCAGCAAAAACTTTCGCCTGGTCGTGTTGCCTGCTTGTCACAGGTGCCCTCCAACTTAATTGTCATTGGCCTGGGCAGTAAGGATGGCCTGACTGGCGAAGATGCGGTGAGAAACGATGGCACTTGTAGTGGTTTCAAGTGGGTTGTAAATTTGAGCAGCCTATTTAGCAACCGTATAGGCATTTGTAATGTGCCGCAATGTCCCAACTCGTTTGCTGCTCTTGTACAGGCCAAGAAATTCATCAAGCGGATGGAATCAGAGGGCAAGAGCACCTCTAAAGCGCTGCGGCAAGACTTTGTGCAGGTGTGTGTGTGTGTAATTGGAAGGGGAGGTATAAAACGTACAAACATTTGCAAATTTTCCTATAAATCTTACAGACTTGTACATTTACATGGCTTGTACATTTCAGGAGCACGCAAAAGATGGCCGTCAGGTGCGTGCAATATGTGCATGATGGAGCTCATCTTTGTCTGTTGTGTAGGACAGCATTTGATGCTATGCCTGCAATGGGCGAGAATGCACCAAGGGAGAAAGTAAGAGATGGACAAGGATAACAGACATGAACACCACTCCCCACATCAACGCAGGACACAACAATTCCATACAAGGCAATTTGGGTAAGTGCCGCACCCTCAGGCACCTCTTCATTCTCTGCAGCAGCCCAGGATCCGCGATCAGCGCCCTCTGGTGCCCAGCAGCCCAAATCAGGTACAGTCCCCGTTCACCATTCCTGTGCTCAAGCTTGAAGCAGTCGGAAACGGCGAATGATTACACGATTGCACACCCAGCAACAAATTGAAAGGGCAGTGATAGGGAATAGGTGGTGTAGGTGCTTGCAAGGTGTACCCAGACAAGGACAAAAGTTGTGGAAGTTTCTCTACCTCTCTGCAGGAAAATTTGTGCCTTCCGCAGTCAGGCGCAACCAGGAAGAGCAGCAGCGCAGAAGCAAATAGCATGATGTTGTCAGGGACTTGGCGCCCTAATCCTCCCTTCCCTCTTTTGAAAGGAAAAGGAAAAAGCTTTTATGTCAGCTGCTTTTCACCCATACGCCCGGTATATTTACACTGTCTAACGGGCAATCCGTAAAGAATTTTGATACATTATAAGCTCATCAATGATTTTTCTTAGAGAGGGCTTGTATTGGGACAGTGATTTGTACGGATGGGTCAGCAATTGACTGCATGGGTTGTCACGTACAATCTGTGTGTCTGCATCTGTGCTGGGTGTGTGCCACTCTCCATTTGTCCAAAAACTAAGCATAGGTACTACCAAGCATAGTACTACTTCACAGGGTTCAGTTCAGCCTTACAGGGGTCCTAGCAAGTTGCCTATTTCTCCATCAGCCTTATTGCCTTGTGACCCAAAAGAGTCATAAAGAGTCATCTACTTGAATGAGTAACTTTGCACTAAAAATGGTATCGGTGCTGCTTTGACTGTTACATCCTATTGCTGGAAAAGACTGAAAGCTGGTGTTGCAGTGATAAGGAAAAAGGATGCAGCACCACGAAAGAGTCCCTCCCCAACATTAAAACCAAAAGCGCCGGCAGAAGCACGTAGAAGAGTAAAACGTTTAACGATCAAGTTCAGCGTGCATCAAGGAAAGACTCTTACTTAGTGCTCAGCCACAAAAACTAAAAGTACGATTAATGTGGATCGTTGACGACCTGTCCTGACTAAGTGTGCCAAACAAAGATGCCCCCCATGCAAAAGAGCTACGAGTTTTGCAAGACAGCTAAAACATGGCATTACCTTATCTGATGAAGCTCACACAGATACACTGCTTTACATGCTCTGGCAAAAATGCATGATACACCTAGGTTCTTAAGTACAGGACGCATACATTACACATAGGCAAACACACCAAAAGGTTTAGCCACATGACAGGTCCTGCCACCTGTCCTTTGTGCAGAGGATCAGACAGAGCTCCACACATACTTCTTAGGTACAACAAACATACTATGAGAAGAATGCACAAAGACCGACACCACCACGTAGCTAGCCATTGTGGTGAAGAGATCAACAAAGGCAAGCTGGGCTCAGCATTTGTTACAATGGATGCTTGTAACAGTGAAAAGTCATCTGACCTTGACATGCATTGAACCTCCGGATGACATTGAAAGAGACATTCCCATCACTAGCCGCAACCACCATGCAATAACACAAGCGTTCACACAAATGATCACTCCTCCCACCCAGCATATCAATATCATCAACCCGATAACTTACCAGATACACAACAACCCAACCTTTGAGAGTGCAGACCACCCAGCACCATCATCACAGCGCAGACCCCAAAGGAAAAGAAGATGTGAGATCCTCGATATACCTAATAACCTTCCTAGCCTAAACCTGACCCCCCTGCGCACCACGCATATTCAACAAAAACTCTGGACATACAAGAAGGATAAGGCTTTTTCAATGACACCCACAGAGGCCATCAACACACTCTACTATGATGATATGGACATCCTGCACATAGATAATTATTGGAGGTTCTTCACCCCCAAGAAAAGAGACAGAGATGATACACCCCAAAGACTGCCCCTATAAATATTGAGATGGGCCCTACCCCTCTTTAAATCAGTTGGACTAATGCCCAAATCCAGTAAGACTATTGCCCGGAGCCAAATTAAGTGCGCAAGCTGTGAAATTTGCTCCTACCATCTAGGACTTCATTCTCCAAACCTCTCCCCACCTTTTAAAGACATGTACATCTGTTACGTCTGCAACCGTACCTACCACTGGCAATGCTTGCTTAAACCAAGCTGCTGCAACGCCACTGAAAGGGAAGCTATTGATGCCAATGATTCATGGGCCTGCCCTGCCTGTATCAATCTGAACAAAAATGAAAAGGAAAGTCGTATCCACTTTCAGAAAAGAGAGATTGTGGAAGTCTCATGGAACCCAACCTGGGAGCCATAAGAACTACAAACACACGTGTGAAGGCTTCAAGCAGAACCTCAATAAGTTTGAAGAGCATATTTGTCGCACCAAACTTATCTCAGCCTGCACCAGATGAACACCTAAGTGATCTTCAAAAACAAAGGTTCTCTGCCATCCAAGAGGGCAACAAGTACCAACCCTACAATGTCGATCTTCGGAACAAACTTAGCTTTGACATCCAACCCACCAACCCACAGGCTGACATTACGGCCACAGGAAATTGTGAGTACTGGATCACAACCATTGATCTCACGGAGTATCAAGAAAAGAGTACCCTATCCTCCCCAGATGACACTATGCTTCCTGAAGTGTACACTGACACAGTAGCCTGTGTTTACAATGTCGACGGAAAGTGCTAAGGTATGCTTACTCCTGAGCGCCTTAACATACTACGAAAGGCCTTTGACAGGGCAAAATGCAGCGGTCTACACGATCACGTCCAACCTCCTCCCATTAGCTTTGCATCAGAATTTGTAGGCCTCATTGCACGTAATGACATCTCTACCTCTAAACATACGAACAAAAAAATCAAAGAAGAAAACTCTTTCTCCGGAATACTCCCCTCCAACATCACCGCTGCCTTTCAAAAGTGGGCCCTGGTCACTAAAGATGTAAATGGCATCTCCCCTTGACCATGGCCCCAAATTTTCCCATTACTGGAGTGAGCACCCAAGGGACAGAGTGCTTGGGGCAAACACCAATGCCTTCTCCTCCCGATTCTCTAGGTTCTCCATCTGACATCTCATTTACCATGAAAACACCATGCTCTTAGCAACAAGACACGCCACCTACTCTGCTGCTGTCAGCACAGAGGAAACAGCCAATTTCATGCTCCTCCCTTCCTGGAATAAAAAATGATTACAAATCCCTATGCATCACTCTGCCACAAATATCCACATGTGTAAATCTCTGGGCACCATCCCATCAGACCAACTCCAATATGCGAAAGTGCCTTTCTGGAACAACATACAAATACCACTTTCCAAATACACCTGGGAATTGAAGATCATTGCCATATGGAACACCAAGGGCAGGGTCTGCCTCAATGCTCACAACAAAGACTGGCTAAAAGAACTTGCCAAAGAATTCCCTGGGGCAAAGTGGGAAATTCAAAACATACATAACCATCCCTACCAAACAGCCTTAGGTTCCGGACAACACTCAGGACTCAACAAATTTTATAAGCTACCAAATGACCACCCTCAAGCCCCAGAATGCCCAGATTTAACAAGTGCCCTGATTAGCACTGCCCAACCTCATAATTGTAATATAATCGACAAAGCACCCCAAAACAGCTCCAGCCAAAACCTAACCCGTAAGGTAAAAGATTGGCGGGATTGGACCTACACTGATGGCGGCAGCCTCCAAAAGAATGAAGTAGGGCAAGACACCGGATCAGGTGTATACCACCCTCACTTATATGTTGCCCACTATGTAAATCCAAAAGGCATGAGTATAACCAACACCATCTCACGTGCAGAGCTAGCAGCTATAGCAGCTGCAGTCATACACGGCTACTTACATATAGCCACAGACAGCCTTACATTACTGCACCAAATTAAAAAGCAGCTCTCATACCCGAATCTCTATCACCACCACATCCAGAAGATGTCCTTCAATCCATTGCCAACGCAATCTGCCAATCACTATCGCCTATCCACTTCTTCAAAGTAAAGTTCCATGCCGGTATTATTGATAATGAGCATGTCGACGCCCTTGCTCAAAAGTCAGCCACCACCTACTCCGACCTTGCAGACACTTCCATCAAATAAAACAGCAGGCCCTGAGGGAAATCCCTTCTACAACATCCACTGGCTTGCAAAAGAAGACATAGAAAACCAAACACAAACCCATAATCATAATCATACCCATACAACAAACATGGCCCATTCTCCTCCCCCAAAGCTTTGGTACCTACCAAACCACCGTGACGCCCTTCAAGCACACATGCATTTTCTTTATAAATTGGGAAATGCCAAAACTGAAGCGAACTACCATGCGTACTACCAGACCCTCATAAAGGACAGCACTGCCAATGGAGCCATTAGCAATGCTTACCTAACATCATCCGATGTCCCCTTTAAGACCAAATGTATCATTATGAAATACAGAACAGGCACCCTATATAATTAAAAACATGCGGTATTGTTCAAACTTTCGACAAGTCAAACTTGCCCCCTCTGCCCATAAGTAGACGGTGACCTGCACGTCCTCTCTGGGTCCCAACACAAGCAAATAAGGAACATGATCACCGAAAGACACAACTTAGCATGCCGCATGATCTTTAAGGCTATCAGCAAAACAGGCTCCTTAGAATCATGCATTGTCTCCAAAAATATAGGCAGCAACGAACGGATGGCCATGCAAAATCTCCAGATTCCTGAAACAGCTGAAAGTAGAATTATTTCCAAATGGCTCTTCCCACCCCGCTTCTCAGATAAAGACAGAATTACCTCCAGCCGCCCAGATTTTGTGCTGGTTACTCTCATTGCTGCAACTACACAAAAACAACAAATGTAGGGGAATGGGTTCTTCGAAGTGGCAGGGGGCAAGTGAGGGAGACTGGGAGCACCCCAGTAGCACCGCCAGCCACCAGTACAGCCACCAACCCCAGACAGCACCGACCTAAAGACCTCAGCAAAACTTGGCGCGACATCCACCTCATCGAGATCAAGTACTGTGAGGACACCAGACCTTAGAACCAGCTGAACGCCGCAAAGGAACAGTACAAAGACCTTTGCAACATTCTCCAAGGAGCCTTTGCTACTCTCCACATCATCCTTTTGGGTGTGGGCGGCGCCATCTACAACACCCACACTCTGAAGCCTTTCAAGGAACTGGGTCTCGATTCTCAGAGTTAAGAAGTTTGCCTCCAAGCTTCATGTGCACTCTGTGAACTTTGCTGCTAAACTTGTCCATACCTGGCCAGACGTGCCCTTTCCAGTACTGTTATCAACTCTCATCAGGAGCCGGTTTCAGGCCAAGCCTGCAACCTTCCTGATCCCCATTGATTTTCCTTTCCTTTTCGCGGTGCAGGAGCTTTACGGGACTCGGTACCAAAGTGGCTCCTTTTCCTTAATTAATGTGGGGAGTGGTTTTCACTGCTTGCGTAGTTTTTCTTTTTTTCCCCTTAGAAAAAAAATTCTCGACTGGGTTTTCCCAACACAACAAAACCTTCCAACTAGACATAAAAGCCACCCAGATGGCATGTTAGTTATGTCCACTCAGGGAAGAGGCAGGCACTTAGACCCCAAACAGGTTCCCACTAGGAACAGAGGCATGCATCTTGTAGAATTAAAATTATGCTCAAACAAAAACCCGCAACAGACATTAGAAAACGCGCACAAGCAACATCAACCTCTTATCCAGCATCTACGAACAAGGAGCCTCCGAGGCATTTCTCGAAACAACACGTTTCATGTTATACTTCTAGGAGTTGGGGGCACAATCTACAATCATGATCATATTTTTCTACTAAGCTTGGGCATCCCCCCGCACAAAGTGCGCCAACTAGCTACTACATTACACTGCCACGCAATAAAAAGCTTATACAAGATCACAAAAACAAGACAGAATAATCCTTGACAACAATAGTGATAATGGATCTGGTGGGTGACTGGTAGAGCGGATGGCTTCAGGAGGGCTAGGCGCAGGCCGGATCGCATGGCTGAACAACCCGCAGGATCCTCATCACTCTCTGTTGTTCCTCTTTTTTGACCTTCGGTGGAACTTTGGCTGCGGTGAGCACTAGTTGAGGGCCCTTACTTAATGCATGCTGATGTCTATCAACGTAGACTTGTACTTTTTTGGTTGCTCTCATCTTTACAAACACAAAAAGCAACAGAACAGTAGTAATGAAGGGGGGTGGGTTCTTAGGAGGAGTGGCAGGAGGCAAATATGAAAGACCTGGAGCAATTCTGCAGCATCGCAAACCATCAGCAGATCCACCTTCTTCCCCAGGCAGCATAGACCCAAAGATCTCAGCATACTTCAACGTAACATCCATCTCATCGAGATCAAGTACTGTGAGGACACTAGACCTCAAAACCAGCTCAGCGCTGCGCAGAAACAGCACAAAGGCCTCTTTGCTTAGTCTGCACCATCCTGTCACGCCCAATCGTTGGCAGCGATGAATCGTGTGACAGAGCAGTTAAGTTGGTTGGCAGTTGAGAGTTTCTTTATGTCTTGTTCAATAAGCTGGATGGCCAGTCTTATTGATAACCTTTATCTTCTGGATTTGATAGTTTTGGTAATCAATTGACAACATGTGAACTCTAAGAGGTATCATTAGAGGGGATCCTCAGGGGCTTGAGACCCTGTACCGCGTAAGGTCTCCAATTATATTTGTTCGTTTATACAAACGTGCAACCACAATGAGGCCGAGGGGTCTGTCTGAGTCATTTGTCCCAGCTCCGGAAAGGAGCAGCAGTGTGCAGCCACGCAAAGCTGAGTAGACACAGAGTAGTAGACACACATACATGTGTGCAGAGAGCGCAAGGGCATGAGCCAGAGAACTGGTAGAAGCAATAGGGACCACGCGATGCAAAAAACTCACTCCTCTGCTGGATGGTTTTTCCACCT
>Ga0307974_1001703_pt1:2500-15271 | contig 15271 bp, 18 predicted proteins | sample OrgLakmetagen784_FD_201812 | JGI IMG/M metagenome (GOLD analysis project Ga0307974, IMG submission 201812) | Saline water microbial communities from Organic Lake, Antarctica - #784 | ecosystem: Environmental > Aquatic > Non-marine Saline and Alkaline > Saline | place: Antarctica... | reverse complement strand
TTTAATAGCATGCTTGATTCCAACAGTGAGACTCTACGTCGTGTGCTGAAGGCAGATTTGCATCTTGCTTCTTTTGATAGTTCTTGCTGGTCTGCTCAAGTCTCGAATGCGTTCAATGGACTGCAAGGTAGTGCAATGTTCAAACAGAAAATGCTGAGAGCCACACAGGTTCCCATGCAAGAGTTCGTTTGCGATTTGCGTTTCAGACATTTGAAGGTATGGAGGGAAGCTAATTTTTCATGTCCTCGCGCAGTAAACAAGAAAGCAGCGACGTATCACAAGTGGTGTGGGAGTTCTGAGAGTGGTCCTAGAGGTTCTCCTTTTTCTATCCCCTCCTAATTGTACAAGGATTTGGACAAACATGTGTTGAGGAATTTCAGCAGGTTCGGATTGCGTGCACACCATTTGAGAGTGGAGTCTTGCAAATGGCATGGGGGTTCTAGCATTTGTGATAAATGTGAGTGTGGAGAAGTTCAAGATGAGAAGCATGTGCGTTTCTTTTGCAAGTGTGCTGAAGTGTGCGAGCTGCGCATGAGATACAGAGACCTTTTTGAAGGAACATTTAAGACTCTGCATGCGTTTGCTCCTTCGAGCTCTGAATTTATTCCTTTCTTAACTTGTCATCACAGTATCACTGATTTTGAGATCAATGCATTCCTGAATCAAGACTCATACAGACTCCTCAAGTTTGTGTCAGATTTAGTTTCAATTTTTGGCACTGGTTGATTTTGTTTCACCAGCCAATTGCCATCAGCCAGAGACTCGGGCTGTAGGCCATCCTTGTAACCCCTTGTAACCCCTTTCAAGCTTCCGTTCATATGCCCCCAGAGGCTAAACATTTCACTATTGTCACGGCACATGTGTTGTTCTGTTGGTTCCAGGTACGCAAATCATTGGTTTTCATGCTTCTGAACTAAATGCGCAAAAAAAAGTTGAGGACGAGTTAGCAAAGAAACAAAGGCAAGACCTCTCATGAAGATGGACAGGAGTAGTAGTACATAAAAAGTGTAGGACATAAAAAAGTAGTACATGGAAATCTAGTACATAAAAAACAGGCTGCCATAAAAGAAGACTAACAAGAATTGACGGTTAATACAAGCAGAGAGCCTTTTATTAAACAAGTGGCATATAAGTTGGGGAATAAAGAAGGTACCACAAGACGGATGTGTACTACCTTACAACAACGCAGTCAGCATTAATAAGATGTACTGTTGAAATCGAGCAGTGAAAGGAAGGAATTAAGACCCTGCAGGTTGATGCTTGGCCAGAACGACACTCCTGCTGAATACAATAAACTGCTCTGCAAATTACTAAGAGCTGAGTGCTCCAATACACAGAGTGAACCAAGCAGCAGTCAAAGTGGGCCAGCACGCTGCTGCTGCTGCTGCCAATCTTTATAACCAGGGAAGTGACTGTCAAACTGAGCAGGCGTCATGACAACAATCTTGGGAAGGGACAGGGTAGTGTTTGTGATAGAGGGAGGGAGCAAAGGAGTGAAAGGCAGTAGGAATACAGGGCCGTGCATGGCTCGGTACCGGCAGCTCTTCTGCTGCACTTGTGACTGATTGTGCATAGGCTGCTGTTGCTGTTGCTGAAGCTCGAGGGACGTTACAGCTGGAGTGCCTTTTGTGGTGCCACTGCTTGCGTGTAATAAAGAGGCTGGTGGTATATTGGTGTCAGGACCTCGCTCACAAGGGCTTACATTTGTGAAGCAGCGCTGTTCCTCCTGGTCAATTGCTGCAAGCGCACGTCATATGTGTAAGAACTGGAACAGGGCCTAATCGGTGTAAGCACTGTACCAGTATAGACATGCTTGAACAGCACATAAAATTGTGTCATTACCGCCTGCAAAATTGGAAATGCTGACCTTGACTCAACTGGGCTTTTTGAGGATTTTTGGCAAACGGAAAGAGCCAGAAATGTAGTATGCTAATAATTATTCATTCATACCACAAAACTCAGGCCAAAGGAGTGGATGAGGTGGTTTGTAGAGGCTGGTACTCTGTGGCAGGCTGCACACTTCCAAGTTGCCCACCCTTAAAAGGCAATTGAGCTACACAAAAATAAATGTGCAGCTTCATTATGGTATGCTTCTCTGGCTTCCTAGGATATGATGACGCATGCAATTTTTATGACGACGTTCCCACAATCACATATGAAAATCTTCCTTGTCAAACGGAAGAATGATCAAATTTGAGAAGGCTCTATCATTTATATGGCTAGGCGGCTCACACGCTTATCCAGCCCAGTCACTCCACTCGTATCTCACAGCATCTAACATCTTGACACAGCACGTCCCTGTATTCCGCTCTTTTGCTTAGAATCTTTCTTCCAAAATCGACCACTTATCTTTTGCTTACCCGTGCAGTCAAGCACACACCCACGTTTTGAACGCCTTGGCTGGCACTGCCAATATTCCTTTTCACATTTTTACGGCCACCTATGGTCTACACTCCCTACGTTTTGGAGGTGCCACCCTTGTTGCAGCCAACAAAGTGCCTGATCACACTTTTCAGGAAAATCTTTGAAAAAAGCTCTGTCTAGTGTACAACGACCCGCACGGTGTGTTTCTTTGAAAAACAAACTCCTTACTACGTCAGCCACGCAGTACTGATTTTCAGCGTGACTGATGGTTATCCTTTGTAAGTAATTCCACAGCCATCTCACGATGCAAACGGAATAAAATTGCTGAGTTCAGTGTGTAACGCTTGAACTCCAGTTCTTGTTGAGCAGCAAAGTGATATCACTTTATATCTCTTGCTTTTTATCTGTGTTTCTCTCCTGTTTCTTCACATTTTTATTTCCTTAGTCCTCACAGCTGCTCTTCTTTCCTAGCTTAATCTTAATATGTTTTTGGTCCTCACAGCTCTCTTCTTTCCTAGCTTAATATGTTTTTCCCCTTTGTGCAGTTGTGAGGACCATGGCTGTTAGCAGTTGTGTTGTGTCCTTGTAAACAATTCCACCGCCATCTCACGATGCAAACGGAATACAACTGCATTTGCATACAATATATGTTTTCTGGAGGGGCGATTGGCATATTACAGTGTACAAAAGATAGAAACATTTTAATCTGCAATTTTTAGCGTTTCTTCTGGTGTTTTCCAGGACGTGAGCGGCCACACCAGTTGTTTGGATGGGTATTGAATCAAAAATCAAACTCTCATGAGCTGTGAAAAGAGGCCCGAGAGAATGGGGGGCAGTTGCTCTACAGGGTAAATATTTTTAGGGGGGTGGTTGCACTCTTTTTAAAATTTAGGAGCTTGTTAAAATCTGTATTTCAGTTGCAGGAATAAAGCGGGGATGCTCTAGGTAACTGAATGGTCTCATTCACATCTTCATCTGGGTTCCAGAGCTTTCTCTGTGTTTCGATTTCTGCATTAACTCAACAGTGTGATGGAAAGGTTTCTGACAGATGGAGGGCTGCCATACATAAGCTAAGACCACGCTAACATCGTGCATAGCAGAGACACCTCATAACCATTTGATAGAACTCCCTTACAGTCAATAGATAATAGGGCAGAAGATTGAGCTTTGGATCCTGGGTCAAGGCTGATCTTTGCTACTCACAAGGATTACCAAACACATAGATTGAAGCAGGTGTAAGGGGTTCATAGGCTCATGCCTCTTGTGCTCTGTGTGTTTATACAGGAGTCATACGACTCAGCGTGTGTTTATTCGGGAGTCATACTACATCGTCATACAGGAAGAGTGTGTTTATACAGGAGTCATACTACACAGCCCACCAAACATACTGTGGTACGTCACTTGTGACCCCTTAGTAACCCTCGCACTAGGCCACCCCTACCTGCAAGACTCCAAGGCAGGCCAGCCAGGAGGGGCATGATGACGGAAGCCACGTAGTCCAAGCGGTCTAGCACCGAGTGGGAGGCACCTAGACAGCGCCCCAAGAGCTGTTTACAACAAAGGACGCAGGGCAGTACGTGTGTGTATGCGTGTATAGGCGTGTTATGTGTGATTTGCATACTAAAATTAAATTGAAGGTCTCGAGTCTATTGACGCACATAAGAACGTGCGTGTGCGTTGTGCTTGCATATGTGCATATGTGCGCTTGCTTGTGTGTGTGCGTGTGTGCATAGGTATGTTGTGTTTGTGTGTACTTGTGAGTGCGTATGTCATGCACGCACGCATGTGCGTATGCTTTGTGCATGCACGCATGTGGATGTGCGTTTCATACGTGGGCATGTGCGTGTATATTGTGTGCAAGCATGTGCATAAGTGGCAGCAAAACTTTGTGGGTTTATGTGTGTGTGTGTGTGTGTGAGTGTGTGTGTGCGGCTGCATGCATGTCTGCATGCGTCTTACGCTTGCACATGTGTGTGTTTTTGTATCTGCGCATATGCGTGTGTTCATGTGTGTGTATGTCTGTGTGTGCATGCCTGCCTGCATGCGTGAATGCTTGCATATGCGTGCATGCACGTACATGCATGCACAAATTAATGCATGCGTATGTGCTAGTTTATAGAAATCTGCAGGTGCTGTTCACAACTTTTTAAGGGAGTTGAGCCTCTGCAGAGGAGATGGAATCTTGTGCGTTCATCTTTGATGGTTTAGTTAGAATTTCCTTAAATTCGGAATCGATGGCTTCGAGCTGGATGATGTCGAGGTGTTAACAAGCGTGGAGCCTGGATGTGCGTGTGTGTGTGCTTATATGAATTTAGCTTAAGTGTCAGAGTTGTAGAGGACATAAATTCAGGCTGCGTTTTTTTACTAGTTTAAATAACATGAAATGGTTCCAACCCTTTCTAAAAAGCCTGGGCCAATACATGACAAAGGTTAGGTGATGCTCCTTTCTATGACACAGAGCAAGCGGGTCATAAATTTGACAAGAAAAGATCAGTGCTCATCTCTGGTCAGGCAAAAAGTCTCAGAGGGGTCGACTGAGCAAAAGTCCTAGATTGTGACTTTTTTGCCTCAGACCATATTTGATCAACATAACTAGCTGGTCCACAAAGTTTGGGGTCAATCGGACCACCCCAGTGGCCTGGGCAGAATCTCAGCTCAAATTTTGGCATAGAAATTTCAGTCTGACCCACCACACCCTGACCAGGCCCTTTTTTTATCCCAAAACACGATAGGTATATTTCTTATATGATGCCAAATCAGTGGGTGTGCTGAAAACCAGATTTGGTGGAACTTTATTTTCCACCTCTTTGGCACCCCTTTCGCTGATTTTTTTCAAGGGAAATGGGCCAAAATGGGGTATCTGACCAACTACTGGGCCGTTTCACCCCATTTTTGTTGCATTTATGTTTATTTATGCTCAAAACACCTTCAAGCAAAAAATGGTAAAGATTGGGTCAGTGGGTGGTGAGATATGGTGGACTGGTACCGAAAAACAGGGTCCACGCCGCGGGCAATTAGGGCATGTGGCCCCAACTTGCAAGCTTCAAGCTCAGGTGGGTGCTGAGTTTGTCCCTTGCAAACTGGGGCCACCATGATAAATCCACATTTTAAAAACACCCTTTTTTTAGGCTCAGTCGACCACCTCTGAAAAAGTCTAAGGTAAGTAAGTAGCACGCAGCGTGTTGCTAGAGTGAGGAGTAAGGGATTCACATGAATAAAGGGCTGGAAGCGGTAATAGCGTGGGATTGTGAAGATGGCCGCATGAATAGAGCAGCAAGCTCACCTCAATAAAGGGTAGAATCATTTGCAACTTAGCATGTTTGTTTGTGTGAGTACAACTGTGGGGGGGGGAGAACGGCAGGTCCCATAACAACAGCCACCATGAAACAACACCTATAAGGATGCTTAAAAACATCCACAGTCGTTTCACATTTATTTGGAATTTTTCTGCAATAACAAAAAAAGCAGGCGCCTGAGCACTTTGATAATAATCCTCACAAATCTCTCTTTCTCGTCAGACCTTGGGGGAGGCCTGCGCTAGCTGGCTTGCCCACGAAGGGATAGGCAGACCACCTCGGCCATGAGCAGGGATGGTGGAGGCAGAGCTCATCAATGATTGCTGTCCCATCATGGCGAAAGCCTTGGCCCTTTTCTTTGCTCGGTATCTCCTGGTGTGTTCCAGCTGGCTCTTTGGGGAAGGCTTAGCCTGGTGTTGCGACGGATTGCAATTGAAGAACAAAAGTATTTTCAACCCTTCTCATGGACCTGGTGAGCATATGCATGTAAGTGCATTCATGGCAAACATGATGACAAGTGCGAATTTCTGTTCCGGCGGTAGAGCAAACGTGTCAGTGTTTGTCATCATCCCAGGCTGATACGTGAGAACTGCCAAGAAGTGTGTGTGTATGCGCGCGAGTGTGTGTGTGTATATGTGTGCGTGTTTACTTAGCCTTGGTCAAAGAAGGTGCGCCCTCTATGCATGAATGGGACCAGTGACATCCTTCCGACATGTGAGCTCCAAAAAGCTGCAAACTTGGTATCCAAGCAAAAAAAGGAATCGTTTTTTCAGCAAATGGCTTGCTAGTTGCCCTGCAAGCAAATACAGGGGATTCACATATTCATGGAAGCAGCTGCACAGTACCTGGTACCTCCTCTTCAAGATGAAGCTCCAGCGGGCACTCACCAAGTCCTTGCGCTTGCGTCTACCGCAGTTCTTAGGAGGCGCAGTCAAGAGCAAAGCTTGTGCACGTTTTCTTCGCTCCACCCATCGCCGTGCACGCTGCGCCATGCTGCGCAAAGACACTGGAGGTGCACGTTGTTGGCGCTGCACCTCCCGTGCTGCAAACTGCATGTACTGACGACGCAAAACAGACTGTCCTCTTGCTAAGCTGCTGCTGCTGCTGCTGCTGCTGCTCGTGTGCCCTCTGCTCTGGCCAGCGCTTCTGATGGAAGGGTGTATGCTGCTCAATTGAGCAGTATTGGCCCACAGCTGCGCATGCTGCTCCACAGCAGCTGCCTCCAGCCTTTTCCATTTGGCTGTCAACTGTGTTGCAAATGGAATGGGTAGGCAATGATGGCATATGGCATGGGCATGAAGTTTAAGAGATGAGGTCCATGTACAAGAGCGCGGTGACGTGTGGCACGCACTACCAAACCTGTAATGCCTCCAATTAAGCCCAACAAGTTCTGATGTCATGCAAGCTGATCATCACACATCACACACACAAACCCACCCGTGGCAAAAATCACCCCATGAGCACTCCTGCCACAAGAGATTTAAGAGCTGGCTCCTCAAATGCCTCAAAGCAGACTCACCCTCTCTGCAGTGCATCTGAAAAGGGTGGGCACGGCAATCAATATGTGCGTGGCCCGTCCTTCATTGCTGCTATCATTCAAACTGCTTTCGGCATCACTTCTACCGCTTCTGGAAATTCTGCTGTTGCGGCTAATCAGCCTGCTACTGCTGTTTGAACTGTCAGAGGGAGGATCATGTTGTTGGGTTCTTGGGGTTCCTCCACTCAAGTTCCAAAGGCATGAGTGAGAGAGCGCCTCCTGCAAACCATCCACTCTTCCTGAGCCAACAGGGAAAGCATAAGGCTTTTTAACAATGGAAAGAAGCAAATGCAGAGTTTTGAGGATGTTGTTAGGTAGTCAGCTCATCACTCTAAAATGTGTCGGCGCCAGGGGGGGGGATGTGTTCTTTTTTTTCAAATTCTTAAACCGGCATATCAGACCGTGTAGTGAGTTCACGTTCAATTGCGTTACTGTGTGGAAAGCAAGCAGCTGCAAATGCCAGCATCAAGCGCTTGAACAACAATATATTTTTAGCAAGCAAGATAAGCACGAGGTGCTTACAAGCAAGTTGAGTTATCACTTGCCTTGTACAGTGTTAGGGGACATGCCCAGGATGAAAGGACATGCACATGCTGCCTGCAGTAGTGATGATGAGCAAAACAATGGGTTTGAAGAAATTTGTTGTCTCCTGCTCCAGTGCATGGACTAGGCTCAAACTGCAGCAGGAACAGCCAAGCCTCGTCTCATGCTTTGCCAAACAGTGCATCAGAGCCATTGTTAAACACTATACTTCACTCACCTCAGTGACTTGGGCAACATCTATGCCCTGATTTGCGTGTGCCACTGCGCTGTGAAAGCAGGCAAAGCTGTGAGCCACAGTTTGGGGTGCAAGCTCCAGCAACAGGGGGAACCTTTGCACCATTTGCACCACCTTCAGCCTGCATTTCAATAAGCAAATGCAAAGAGTGTGCTTTGCACTTTTTGACACACTCCTGGAATACACAGCAATTTTGCTCTATAAGGCATCCAGCCTCTAAACACTGTGGATGACTATGGACACAGAACAGCATTTTGGACACAAGTCAGTCCAAGAGATGTAACAAGACGAAGATTCCTTCCCCCTTTTTCTCAGAACCATACAGCTATCAGCAATACAATACCATCAGGAACGAGTGTGCCAGACCTCAGGGCAAAGAGAAGCGGTTTAGGCCTCATCTACATTTGATTGCCACAATCTTTTCAGATCATCCAAGCTACTACAGCGGTACTCACCGGGAGACGCCCAGAGATTCGGTCAAGCTGTCTAGGTTTGAAGCCAATACCTGCACATGTTCATAATCATCATACAATCCTTCGTGCGAGGCCCTTTATTCAAGATGAACTTGCTTGCAGACACTTCTGCATGAACTACATCAGGATGCTTGCCGCCTTATTCTTTGAACACATGCACGTGCAGCCGGTTGGTTCTCTTAAGCATAATTGAAGCTTGGCTGATCCTGCTCCTCCACGCCTGCATTCTACTCACAGAGATGTTGCGCAGCTTTAGCCCAGGTGCCTGCTTAAGCAGCATCCGTGCAGCTGCCCTCCCCTCCTCTTCAAAAGACAGAGATAAGCCGTGCTCGTGCATCATGCCAAGCAAATCCTGGCGCCGAGTCGATAGCATGACAAGTATGTCGATTTGGTTGATTGATTGAGATGAGAGATGAGCGCTTAGGATGGCAACACAGACGTGCAATCCTAACTCTATGCCGAGACGAAAGACAAGTAGCAGCAAGTGGAGGTGGGACAGGCAAGTCATTACGTTCAGTGGTAGGCAGGCCCATAGGGATGCACAAAACCAATTCATGGAGTCGCAAAGAAAGTCAAGGTTTGCCACAAGAAGTGACGGTTTGTATGTTGCAGATGGATCAAAAGCTGTGCACTATTAGTTAGTGATTGCACAGTCGTGCGTCTCATACACCCACCGTGCCTCCATCTGCATCGCCTTTTGGAAACAAGAGGTGTGCAAAAGCCTCCTCGACCTCATCATCTGTGGCAATGCCACGTAAATGCCGTTCCAGCAGCTGAGGCTGGGAATGCTGCTGAATGCTGGGTGTATCAGGCCAGTTGCTTGAGGGGACGCACGTTGCTGCGGAGGAGCGCACAAACAGTGGTATGACGACACCAAGGTAGGGAGCGAGCAACAATGGATGTAAGTATAGCGTATGCGTACGTGTGCTTTTATGATATAATTGACTTCTTTGCACTTTAAGCACGCACGCATGCACATTCACGTAAATATTTTACTGGAGGGGGGATACTAAGGCTCAAAAGGGTACGATTTAAGCATGTCTGTAAAGTATGTGCACTGTGACTGGCACTTTCAAACTTAACACTGAAAAGACATCAAAACTTTGCAGGGCAGATCGGGAGCTTGGTCTGTCAATTTTGTACCTAGGCTTTTACGCGACCTGCGCGGTGGCCGTGAAAGACGATCAAGGCCACCTTTCTCTTCGGTGTGTACCACCCCATCTGCAGAAACTTTAGCAGCGGAGTCCTTGCTTGTGCGAAAAAAGGGCGGCACTGGCATGTTATTCTGCACCCCTGCTGCTTTGTGCTCTACAGGAGCTACAGGAAGGAGGTGATGCTGATGCAGGCGCTGTTGCTGATGCTCCTGAGTGCGCGTGTGCTGCTTTTGGGCAAGAATGGTGAGGGGGGTAGGCTCAGAGGTGAGCTGATCATGCTGCTGCTGCTGCTGCTGCTCAAGAGGCGAATATTGTCGGAGGCGTTGCTGTTGCTTTTTCCGCAGACGTTGCTGCAGGTACTGCTGCTTTTGCTGCTGCTGTAGCTGGTGCTGCACAGCAACGTTTTGCTGATGTTGCAGGTGCTGCTGTTGGAGTGGGTATCTGCCCTGCTGTTGCTGCTGCTGTTGCATTTGGAGGGCCTTGCGCCTTTGAGACAAAGTAATCTGCCGGATTCGAATGGTGCGGTCCACACCTAGGCAGACAGAATAAAGAGCAAAGTGGGGCCCAAGGGTGCATGACCACACTACACAACAAAACGTTGTTAGCTAGCAGCAGAACTTGAGGCCCAACTCAAAATGACAGGGGCGCAACCGTACCCAGCATGACCAGCTGACATTTGACTGATGTTCCCGTTTGCCCTTCAGCAAAGAGGGATGTGTGCGTTTGTGTGTTTGCCCTCTCCTTTTTCACTTTCCTTCCTCTCACCTGAGTGCCCGGTCAGGGGCAATGGAGACACAAGGAAGTCATCGGCATCTGGGAAAGGCAGCAGCCCTGCCTGCATGCCTTGCTGGGTATCATGCTGCTGCAGCACCGAAAGCGGCCTCTGTTGCTGCTTCCCTAGCTGCTGCGGGCCTTGCAAAGAGGATACGCAAAGGCCGCAGCCGTGCATTTGGCTGAGGTTGGCATGCTCACTTCCGACCAAACTCCTGCTGCTCCGTGTTCCCACCTCACCAGCCTCGTCAGCCTTGTGCATCGTCCATTGCCCCCCTTCTTCTGGCTCGAGTTGCCCCTTACATGCACGTGCTGCTCTGACACCTGAGCCTGCTCCCATCCCTGCTGCACCACCATCCTCTACCCCTTCTCCCCCCAAATCACCACCCGGGTCCAACAGTGTCCCAAAGTCGCACGAAGCATCTGTGAACAATGGGGCACAAGACGTTTGCATGAAGGTGGAACTGCTACAATCTGGTGTTCTTGATTGTACTGAAAGTGGTCAGCAAGGAGTACAGGAACAGGCACTCACCAGGGATGCCAACGCCCTGCAAAAGAACGGGCACTCACCAAGGATGCCAACGCCCTGTACAGGAACAGGCACTCACCAGGGAGGCCATTGCCTTGTCCGGCCATAGACAATAACGAGCCAAGACCATAATTTGCAATGCCGTGAGGGGCAGGGTAGAGCACAGGCGCTGAACTCCTGCACCAGGAGCACACATTTTTTAAGTATCAGCAATGCGTGAGTGCAGGCAGGCATGCCATACCCATACAGTAGCAACCACCCGCCATGTGCCTGTTGCAAAAAGTGTGGTTCTACGACAGCACAAGCGTACGCAAGCGAGAAGGTGCTTTAGCAGAGCCTGTGGGCTTTTCTCGGTCACTTGTGTGTGTGGCAGCTTTAGCTGACCACTACCCTATGGAAAGTGAAAGTGCAGAAGGAGAAGCCATTGAGCGGATTCAAAAGATGGAACTGAGTGCTAAAGAGCTCATTTGATCCAGTATGACAGTAATGACCTGGTCCCAGGTGGCCCAAGAAAGACACTGTCAAATCATGCAGCCCTGATTGCCTGCATGCCGCCCTTTTGCAGCATACCTGCCAGTGTCCCTGAGGCTGCCACAGATATCGCCAAAACCCCCCGCTCGTGTGAAGCGATTAGGGCTGCTTGTTGGGAGGCAGTTGGAGCTGCTTGTGGAAAGGCCTGACGCAAATCGGTTCTGCAGCTCCTTTTTACGAATGAGCCTGCATTGAGGCAACAGAGGGTGGGCTCCCTTTCAATAGGACAAACATGGATAAAAAAAGGAAACCAAAGACGGCATGTACGAGCTTGCATTCTGGCAGGCGCCTACCAGAGGGTGCCAGAGGGCGGGCTTGCTTTGATTAGGGTATACATGGATCAAAAAAGGCAAATTTTAACGGCTGTAAGGTGGAACACAAGCGCCTTGACGCATGTGTGAGGCTGATCTCAAGGGATCTTGATTGGCAAGTGGTCAGGTGTAAGTGCTGCAGGTGTGGGTGCTGCAGGTGTGGGTGCCATCATAGACTGGACTCGTTAGAAAAAGAAAAAACTATGCAGGCAGTGAAAACCGCTCCCCACATTAATTAAGGAAAATGAGCTACTTTGGTACCGAGTACCATAAAGCTCCTCCACCGCGAAAAGGAAAGAAAATCAATGGGGATCAAGAGGGTTGCAGGCTTGGCCTGAAACCGGCTCCTGATGAGAGTTGATAACAGTACTGGAAAGGGCACGTCTGGTATGGACTAGTTTAGCAGCAAAGTTCACAAAGTGCACATGGAGCTTGGAGGCAAGCTTCTTAACTCTTTGCGAATCAAGACCCAGTTCCTTGAAAGGCTTTAGAGTGTGAATGTTGTAGATGGTGCCACCCACACCCAAAAGTATGATGTGGAGAGTAACGGAGACTCCTTGGAGAATGTTGCAAAGGTCTTTCTGCTGTTCCTTTGCGGCGTTCAGCTGGTTCTGAGGTCTGGTGTCCTCACGATACTTGATCTCGACGTTAGTAAGAGATCTAAAATTTGATTTGGTTAAGTAGCTATGGGGCTTGCTGTCTCTGAGGTTTAGACCTTGTGGTCCGTGCCAAAAAAGGCAAAGTAGAAAAGTTGGATTCAGCCTGGCATGTGCACATATACATAATACACCTGTATGTAAATATATCTACCTGTACACCGGGTTCATTCGAGAGCCCTCCGACACCATGTAATCGTCCTGGATAATACTGGGCAGGGACTGAGGGGGGGGCGCCTGTCTGCTTTCGGTGCTGCTTGCTGGATCAAGTAGTGCCTCGCCACCTGGGGTGCCATCAACACCTTCAACCCTTCCACTAATAACCTTCTTTCTTTCCAGCTCTGGTTGCTGCTGCTGCTGCTGCTGCTGCT
>Ga0307974_1001688_pt1 | contig 15347 bp, 17 predicted proteins | sample OrgLakmetagen784_FD_201812 | JGI IMG/M metagenome (GOLD analysis project Ga0307974, IMG submission 201812) | Saline water microbial communities from Organic Lake, Antarctica - #784 | ecosystem: Environmental > Aquatic > Non-marine Saline and Alkaline > Saline | place: Antarctica: Organic Lake... | reverse complement strand
TTCTGTCTGTTCTTCAGACACACTCTTAGCTTGTGCTCTTGCGAGTGTGGGCCAATTTCTCAGACTGTGGTTTTTCAAGGAGGGTTTTTCTGTTTAGGCAGGAGTTTTCCTTTTCCCAGTCTTATAGTTTTTTTTTTCATTCTGTCAGGCCCTTGCTGAGGACCGTGTAACAACCCCCACCAAAAAAAAAAAAAAAAGGTGGTATAAATGATTTATGGGTAGCAGAAACCAGGTAGTCAGCATTCAATCGGTAAATGATCTGGCTGAAGATGCATCCCCCTCAGTGTAACCGCTTTACCATTGAAGCTCAAGGATTGAGTCACAGCCGTGCAATGCTGTTGATCGACCCTCAAGAGTATTTTTACATATGTAGACCTGAAACATAGTAAGAATCCTGCTGGAGAGGGATCCAAAGTTCTCTTTCATTAAAAAACAAGGTATTCTTATGTCCAGGTTGTAATGTAAATCGTCTCTCGCGTATCATTCTGTGCCGATGTGCTGGGGGCAACACAAACATTTTGAAAAGGGTCATCACGTTATTATACATTGCTGCAAGAGCGATACACTGTAAAAGTTAAAACAGCGCTAAGTGCTTGGCTGAAACTTTACAAAGAAAGGTTCAGGCCTCACGGAGAGCCATGCATACCATTGGAGCCGCACAAGCTCCAACATTTTGCCGATTCTCTCTCATTGCCATTTCCTCACGCTTTTGTTCTTTGTGTAAGCACTTCACACACCAAAACACTGACAATATCGTTCCCTCACTTAACTCTCACATTACCAAACTAAATACGCCATCATTCCTATCACTACGTAACAATGCACACAGACACAATGTACATCTGTACGCCTCTCAATCCATGCGTCCTTTCAAGGTGCGGCTGATGACCTTGTCCTTGGAAATGACATGCACGATGGCTCCCCAACCAGCTAGCGCATCTCTGCAATCACAGGAATTAAAGAAATGCAATTGAACAAAGTTGCCAACCAGCTAGCGCACCCCTGCAATCACGGGGATTTAAGAAATGCAATTGAACAAAGTTGCCATTAGCCAGAGCATCCCTACATTCACAGAGCTACTTAGAGGCAATCGGAGAGGGTAGCCCACCAGCTGCAGCACATCCCTGCAAACACAAAATAACTAGGTCGGAGGGAGGCAATGCAGACCCTGCATAGGCCACAAGTTGCTTGAAGCGAGTTTAGCTGGGACTTGCAAGACTTCTTGTAAGAAGACTGGCAAAACAGAGCATGGCAACAGTGGAAAAAAATACTTATTGTAAGAAGACTGGCAAAACAGAGCATGGCAACAATTGAAAAAGAAAACACTTATTGTAAGAAGACTGGCAAAACATACACACAGTACTCTGAAAGGCAACAGTGCCGAGATAAGGTTCAATCAAAAGCACGCCAATGCGACTGCCCAGCTGTCTTTTAACCCCAGCACTCCGCGCATGCACACAACATTTTGCCTGTTTGAACCAAATAGCAATATTTTCTCCCTACATAAGCTGGCCAGTATTGGCTTACGACAAGTTATCAACCTCTTGATCTCATCCTCTAAACATCAAAAGAGCAAGTAAAAAAGCCGAGTCCTCCATCACAATGCTACACTCTGCCAGAAACAGTGTAAAGCACACAGTCACATACACACACACACTTACACACGCACACGCACGCAAGCGCGCGCACACACAAACACAAACACACACACATATAGGCACACATGCACGTACACACGCACGCATACACACGCACGCACACACAGACACGTGCACGCACATACATATGCGCGCACAAACACACACACACACATGCACAGCTCTCTCACTGCACTAAGCCACAAGCCACGCGTCAATGCAAGCTGCCCCCCTCCCTCCCTCACGCACGCACTCCTCACCTGTCAACGCCGGATAAGCTTAGTTTAGTTTGGATTACAAAGGCATTCAACCTGGAATGGCTGCTCAACCTATGACAACGAGGTAAACCTCAAAACAAACCAAGTAAAAAAAGGGCTGTGACGCTACTGGAAAATGCCAACCTTAAAGACACGAGAAGTAGGCAAAAACATATCAAATTGTAGACGTTGGTTCACCAAAGTAGACGCATTCTGAAACATTGTAAGACCTTTCACCTGTCTACGCCGGATAGCAAACACTGTGACAGGGTCTCAAACAGCTCCTCAGGCTCCATATCTGGCCGCCACATTGACTCGCACATGCCGTATAAGGACTCTGCAGGTGCGGGGGGTGTTAACACCAAAAGCTGTGATTTGAAGGGTCACTGCAGCGAGGAATTCTCAGATGGGTTCAGAACATGCCATACAGGACGCTGCAGGGCAATACAAGAGCTCTGTTATGAAGAAACAACAATGCTGCACCAGATTTGGCTACTTCAAACAACTTCAGCACATACTACAGCCATACTACAGCCATACTACAGCTCTGGTGTAAGGGTACACGACAAAGGTGTTATTAGGAAGAGACGCTGCACGCACTGACATAGGTGTTATATATAGGTGTTATAAGGAAGAGACGCTGCACGCACTGACAAAGGTGTTATTAGGAAGAGACGCTGCACGCACTGACATCCACCAAATCTTGGCTGTAAGACAAAACCAGCACGTGTCATTCTGCACTGTACTGTAGGTGCGCATTGTGTGCATTGATTCTTGACTGTATTGCGCGGTTGCAGCACATTCCACTCATAATGATGCTGCAGGTGCGCATTGTGTGCACTGCCTTCACTTATTATGTGATTGCAGCACATTCCACTCATAATGATGCTGCAGGTGCGCATTGTGTGCACTGCCTTACTTTGCTATGTGATTGCAGCACATTCCACTCATAACCATGCTGCAGGTGCAAAATGAGAGCATTGCTTTTTGACTAGATCACGTAGTTGCAGCACATTCCACCCGTAACGATGCTGCAGGTGCAAGGGGGAATTGTGAAGGGCTTGGGAGTGAGAATACGTTGCACACACGCTCACATGGGTCCAGCACAACACACGCACACAGAGACACACAGACAGACAAATACACACACAAACACGCACACACACACGCACGCATGCACGCACACACACACACACACGTGGGTCCAGCACAACACACACATACACACATACAAAAAATAGCAACGCTGCTTGAAGCGCAGAAAATGTGTGCACGAGTGCTAAGCGTGTTGGGCAAGCTATGAGCACACACATAAACAAAGCAAATGAGCAAACGAGTGCTGGGAGAAATGGGCAAGTATATGTGCACACATGAAGCAAGCAATTGTACACACATTGAAACAAAGCGAAAGTGTGCACGAGTGCTTGAAAAATGGGCAAGTACATGTGCATACAATCACGCAAAGCAAATATGCACACAATAAGGCAAACCAAATGTGCCACATTGAAGCACAGCAAATGTGTGCACGAGTGCTTGGGTTGTGGGGCAGTCAAGGCAGTAAAGAACGTCACTCTGTAAATGGAAAATGAAAAAGATGCCTAAAGCCTGAAGTGATTGCATTCATTCATGAATTCAGGCAAACTGTTAATTCCTGACACCCACAAATTCACACTTGAAGCCAATTTATTGCATTTGTGGTGGCAATCACGAATTACAGCTTGGCAATAAAGGCGTGCGAAAACAGATGCATGTGAGGCCATGCAGCATGCAGTGTACACAAACAAAGTTCACAAGGCACAACTGCATGACAACAGACAAAGGTTGCAAACTGCAGACACACAACAGGAGCTCACACAACATAAGCACGCAATATGAGTGCCTGTGGTATAATGCTGGTGTATATGGAACAGTGATAGTTACGCGTTTGCCTCTGCATGCAACTATGCCATGCATCCCCGTCCTCAACTGCACCTTCTGGGCCTCATCATATTCTTCCATCAAGTCATTGCCCATAAATTCATTGCGAGCCCCGCACTAATTGAACTTCACTGGCACACAAACTTCCACATTCCACACACATACACCGGTGTACGAAAACCTGATGCATTCTTGGCCACTTTCAACATCTCGACCTCTCGACCACGAGCACAGGCAGGCACAGACATGTGGCGCAGTAAACTATCATAGGCCTGCAAGTCCTTGGCACTCTCCATTGCGGCACGAATACAATTAAATGCACGCACAAACGCGCTTACACCCACCCCACCTGCACCCACACCCACACCCGCACCCACACCCACATCCGCATCCACATCCGCACCCCCGCCCACACCCACCTGGGGCTGTGCCTTGAACCATGAAGTCCTTGGCAGTCTCCATGGCTCCGATGGAGTCCATTCCACACAAGTAGGCTGAGCCATCCTCTTCTAACCCCGCGATGACAGGTGCCGTGAAGTATGGCCCAAACCGCTTCTCATACAGCATAGAGGACACCATGTGCCCAAACGTGGTGGGCTTAATGTTGCGCTCCTCACGAAGCTTGTACATGTTATGCCTGTGTGAGAGGTGCGCACGAAAAGCTTGTGTGTGTGCGTGTGTGTTTTATGTGTGTGTGCGTGTATGTGTGTGTGCATGTGTGTGTAGTTGCACGTGTATGTGTGTGTGAATGTGCATGTATGTACGTATGTGTTTGTGTGTGCGTGTGTGTATGTGTGTGTGCGTGTGTATGTAATTATGCGTGTTCTTGTGTGTCTGTATCTGTGTGTCTGCATGTGCGTGCTTTGTGTGTACATGTCTGATGTGTACGTACGCTCTTGCGAGTGTGCATGTGCATGTACATGTGTGTAGGCCTGTATATGCATGTGCGTGTTTGTGTTTGTGTTTGTGTATGTCTGTTTGTTGGTTTGTTTGCTTGTTTGTTTGTTTGTTTGTTTGTTTGTTTGTTTGTTTGTTTGTTTGTCTGTTTGTTTGTGTGTGTGTGTTGTGTGTGTGTGTGTTGTGTGTGTGTGTGTGTGCATGTGTGTGTGTGTGTGTGTGTGTGTCTGTACGAACATGTACATGTGTTAGAACGTGAGTGCTCGATGTTTTAGCATACGCGTTCAACGTGATACGACATGTTCTCGTCACAAATACTGCCACCTTCACACTGCATTTGCAACATGGAACTCCCCACGGACAGAAAGTTGTGTACAACGTAGGTTTGATTCCTGGAATTGCTTTGTTTACGCGTGCAGGAATGCATGCACGCTGATCACCTCCTCTCCTCTTTTCCATGTATGCCTGTGCTCATGACCTTGCTTGAGCATCACACCCTCTCCACAGCCTACCTACCTAAATATCAACTGTTGGTGGAAGGTCTGAGCGTCAGTGCCCAGCCCTGAGAGCCCTATGTACAGCTTGTCGTGGATCTTGTAGGCCTTCGGGCAGTCCGTGGTCATGGTCTGCAGCTGCACACCGAAGCGCAGGTCACTCCCGATGGCCACGCAGTCCTTGCCTGCCATGGCGATGATGGCAGCTCCATTGTACTCGAAAATGCTCATTGTTCAAGCCTTATACTGTTATATTATTAAAGCCTATAATAACTTGTACAATATTTGTGGCGTACCGATTTTTCATGTACTTGGCATGTGTTTGCCCCCGCATACATTATCTTATTAATTTTGGTATGTATATGGCATTTCACTCACTAGAGCAATCGCCCTGGGGCTTCTGATCACCACCCATGTATGTGTCCCCCATTGGGCTTGTTGTTGTGCTGTTGTGCTGTCTGATCACCCGGATTGTAACGTGTATTTGGGAGGGAGGAATGGTTGTATCCAAGCACGCAAACAAACCTAGAAATACGCGTTGACGAAATGCCGTACTGCTTCCTGCCATTCCACCACCTGACACTCTGAATGTCAATTGTCTGTTTTGCTGTGACTTTAGTGTGGTTTACAGCTGCTCATTATTTTTTGCTCTCTCTGGACGCAGGCCTCTGGCGAGCCCAACTCCTGCGCCTCCGCCTACTCCGCCCACATGGCATCGGATTCGGCGTGGTCTGGGCAGGGGTTTGGCTGTGTTGGGAGGTAAACCCTAAGCCTTGGCAGCCTCGATTTGTTTGTTCCCACTGGCTTTTGAGCCCCCACTATTGTTGGAAAACACCTCTGTGTCAACTTTTACATTTAGTGGGAGCTGTGGTGAACCAAGCCATCAACAGCTACGCTCAGTACCAGGCACTTCAGGTACATATTACATGCGTCAAATATCCACATACAGCAATCTGACCGCTCACAAAGCGACTAGCCCTCACAATTTGCAACCACGCTCAGCCAACCAGAGCCCACTCCTTTGCACACGCATCCTACATCCTACTCTCCTTCTCTCCTATGCCTGCCACAGGCGGACAAGTTTCTGCCCCAGGAGTTTGTGCTTGAAGTCGATCTGCAGCGTTTGCAACTCGTGGAACAGCTGAGCACTGACCCTTTTGCGGTGTTAAAAGGGGCTGCGAGGCAGGTGGGCGTTCTTTTTTACGAGTGGAATTATAGCTGTCCACTGCTTGTTTATGCACGCCATGTCCTTTTTCAATTTGCAATGCTTTCCTTGGCAGGCCTTATAGGAAGGGTCAAAGCTGAAATTGCTGAATTAACTCAGTAGCATCCGGAAGAGTTTTATGCTATTTCCTGCCAAAAAACAGCGGTTGCCTTAGCTAGTTTCTTCCAAACTTTCCATGCCCTGTCTAAAAGACGTAACTTGTAATAAAACGAAACATTTGTTGCGTACGCTCTTTTCTTATATGATCTGTGCAAATGAAGTTGCTCTTACTTCCTTGCGTGGCAAGCTGTGTCAATCGTGCCTGCAAGAAAATACGCTTACTTGCCAAAATGTGCTGATCAAATTTACAAGCGTCGCACACAATTCAAAAGAATTGTAATTTCTGCCTTTACCCCCTCACGTAATCCAGCAACTCTGACCCATCCCTACATGTGAATTTACAACTCTCTCCCACGCACCTACATCCACTGGAAATTTGTGCTACGCACAACTCGATTAAACGTAGGTTGAGCTGCAAAAGGTTGTACGAGCTCTAGACAAGGCAGCATCAGATGAGCGGTAAGTTTAGTTTGGATTACAAAGGCCTCCAGCCTGGCATGGCTGCTCAACCTATAGGTCCCAACAAATAAACCAATCAAAAAGATCGACAGCTGCACTAATAAATTTGTAAACTTCTGAGATATGAGCTGTAAGGCAGGGCTGCATGTATTCTTGATGCGTGAAGTGAAAAGGAAAGAAACTACAGACAGTGCCAGTGCGTGCAAAGCCACCTGGAACGTAACATGAGAGAAGGCCTGCCCAAGAACGGGGATTCGGTGGCTTTGCGCGTGCACACAAGCATGTATGTAAGGGTCGACTGTATCACGTACAAGCAGCCATCATGGGTGCTCTACTTAGTTGATGATGATGTATGATGTGTATCACATGACTGTAGCGATGTTTTTTATCTGTCTATCTGTTTTTTGTCTGTCTATCTGTCTATCTGTTTTTATCTGTCTATCTGTTTATCTGTCTATGGCAGAGGGGCGGTGTGGTTGTGGTGCTGTTGTATTTTTGCACTTAAGGGATTTGACCCGGTTGATCACCATGATGTAACTCTGATTCATCACCAAGGAAGGTTCTGCCATGTAACACGTAACAGTAGTAAGCTTGGGCTTCTCTCACTGCATTCACCCTGGCATTATTCACACTAAAACTCTACAACCAGCAAGACTCGACCGACCGCAGCTGCTTCTCGACAGGATGTGACCAAACAGACTTGCTTGGGCTTTAACATTCGTCAAAAAATGTGCGTGTGTGTGCCTGTTTGCAGGGTGAAGGGCCTCATGCTGAACTTAGGGGACAGAGAAGCGTTGGGAGGCATGGCGATGGTGCAGGTGGGGAATGTAGCGTTGTAAGGTATACTCAAGATGTAAGATGGGGAATTGTGTTTCTATGTGTGTCGTGACAGGGAAAGTTTAGGAATTGTGTTCCTATGTGCATCGTTACAGAGAAAGTTTAGGAATTGTGTTCCTATGTGTATCGTTACAGGGAAAGTGTGAGGAATGATAGTGAATGAAGATGACAGTGGGTGACAACAGGGATGGATTGAAGAGAGGAAGAAAGCAAGGGTGGAGATTGGCACATACGTTAGACTCAGAGGTCAATGATCCAACATATGTTAAGACTCAGAGGTCCATGATCCAATCATACAATGATCCAAGAGGTCAATGATCCAGACATATGTTAAGACTCAGAGGTCAATGAACTAATCATACAATGATCCAATCATACAATGATCCAAACATGCATTAAGACTCAGAGGTCAATGATCCAACCATACAATGATACAAGAGGTCAATGATCCAATCATACAATGATCCAAGAGGTCAATGATCCAAACATACGTTAAGACTCAGAGGGTAATGATCCAAGCCGTGGCTGAACAGTCTGAAGTGCGTGGAGAATATGGTTTGTGGCAATGCGGCAGGACAGGAGGACGCGGTTGGAGTGGTTGCAGGAAGTGTAATGTGGTGGTGTTGGTGAGTTAAACAGAGGCGTGGCCAATGTAATGTGAATGTAACGTGGTTGATCTGGTGAACTAAACAGAGGCGGTTGTCGTAATGTGGTCGTTTTGGTGAACTAAACAGAGGCGTGGATAATATGATTTGTGGCAATGCGGCAGGACAGGAGGACGCGGTTGGAGTGGTTGCAGGAAGTGTAATGTGGTTGTTATTTAAGTGGAGCTAATGTGGAAGTTATTATTGAAGTGGAGCTATTGTGGAAGTTGTTAGTGAAGTGGAGTTAATGTGGAAGCTGTTAGTTAAGTGGAGGTAATGTGGAAGTGTAATGTGGTTGCAGGAAGTGTAATGTGGTGAACTAAACAGAGGCGTGGCCAAATGTCATGGAGTGACAGAGTGTGCAGACAGACAAGGATGTCGGGCTATAGTCATGCTCAGCCCATTTGACACTGCAGGGGATAATGATACGATATGAGATATAAGCGAGCAATCGTGTTTGTCGACAAAACTGTGTTTGTGTACCACACAGCTCTTGCAGAGGAAGGTGCTTTGTGTTTTGTGTTAGTGCAGCTAGAGTTGAAAAGTAAAACCGCAGGCCGTGGAAAGCACATTATCAAATTTAGAGCATGTGTTTTGTGTCAGTGCAGCTAGAGTTGAAAAGTAAAGCCGCAGGCCGTGGAAACCACACTATCAATTTAGAGCAAATTCATAAGTCGCACAAACTCTTTTATGTGCCATACATGGCTGCATAAACTCATGGATGGGCCCTGTTACAATCCAGTGCCTATTCAAAATTCAAATGGAGACAGAAATGAGCACGCAAACATGGTTAGAGTTAAAATTCTATTCCTTTAAATTTCACAACGTAAGTGTATGCTCACATGCATAAGCTTGTACGCATTCTGTTTGATGTGGCACTGAGGAGGTAAAACATTTCAATCAACTCAGTGTCACATCAAACAGAGCGTGTACAAACATGTGCATGCAAACAAGTGACTGAAAAAAGCATACAAATGATTTTCCAATGTAGGAGCTGAGGGATGCACTTACACGCTTCAGTGCCGCATCTAACAGAGCACGTACAAGCATATGCATGCAAACACGGATGAAAAAAGCATACAAATAATTGCCCAATGTAGGAGCTGAGGGATGCCCTCACACGCTTTAGTGCCGTGTCAAAGGGACGTGCGCCCAGTGTGGCGCTAAGCCCGGCATTTGGAGAGGCAGGTTCTAACGGCACTCTGCAGGTGAGCAGCGGAGATGAAATTAACGTACACATTCAGCATAACCATACAAAATCATTGAATGTATGTATGTATGTATGTATGTATGTATGTATGTATGTATGTATGTATGTATGTATGTATGTATGTATGTATGTGTGTGTGTGTGTGTGTGTGTGTGTGTGTGTGTGTGTGCGTGCGTGCGTGCGTGCGTGCGTGCGTGCGTGTGTGCGTGCGTGTGTGCGTGCGTGCGTGCGTGCGTGCGTGTGTGCGTGCGTGTATGTAAGGCACAGCATAAGCATCTACCGTCAAATTGTAGAAGGGTCTGGCTAACCTTGCATGTCGTTGTATGACCCTGCCTTCATTTACGTCTCGTCCTGGGTACCGCAAAAAAATGCCTTTGCAAGAAGAGGAGTGGTTCAAGGATGTGCTAAGTGTTCACACTTAATCCCAGCTGATGTAGGCTGCACTGGAATACCTGCACAGCACACCATGTATGTAAGATTGTGTGTGTGTGTGTTGAGTGTTTTATGTGTGTGCGTGTGTATCATTCTTTGTTGATGTGGCACTCACATCAGCACAGATGTCTCATGCAGACGCTTCTCATTTTCAAATAATTGGCACTCCATGGATCGAATTGATGGGTGTGAATTAAGCTGATGGGCATGGATTGAATTGGTGGGCTTGAGCGGGGCACGGTGATGATAGATGAGACCAGCTTCCTAAGCAGTGCTTTATTTTGCACATGGCCATCTGAACGTAATGCTGCACATGTGCGTAACAGCTTGCCTGAAGAGCTCTCGCAAACAAGAAAAGGTCAAGGGCATCAGAATTCAAATCCTCTCTCAAGCCCATGCAAACATAGTCTTACCCTTAGCACACACACGCACACATATACATGCTTATTATTACCAGGTGGCCCATTTCCTTTACTGATTAGGGTGCGGTGTCTTCCTCTGCCTGCACAGGCCTACTCCTATTTCACTGCCTGCACTGGCCTGCATGACTTTCTCTTTTCACCCTGCAGGCGTTTTGATCTCCTCTTTAATCTATACACGCGTATGCAACCCTCACACACACACACGCACACACATACACACACGCACGCACACACATACACACACACTCACACACACTCACACACACCACACACGCACACACGCACACACACACACCACTCTCACCACACTCTCACCACACTCATACTCACATACGCACACACACACACAAACACCCCACCCTCTCAACACACTCATACTCATGTGCGCACACACACACACACACGCACACACACATACACATCATACTCACCATACTCATATTCACGTACGCACACGTAACTCACCCTGCAGTACTACCTGGCCTCGGCATGTGATAAGGTAAGTTCGAGTCAAGCACTGTGCAAAGGCCTCCCTCTGTGCGACATTGTCATAACGCAGCTTGTGCATGCAGCTAGCCTGCACGTTGCACCATAGTGCATCATGCCCAAACGTGATCTCGTTTGGGCATGATGCACTATGGTTGCTCTTTCTCGATTTGGCAAGAGGGCAAACCTTGTTATTGCAAACCCGAGTTCTCCTCACGAGAGTTCGTACTTATTGACTCCTCGCGTAAGTTTGCCTTATGACTCCCTACGGGTGTTCGTGCTTATTGGCTCCTCGCGTAAGTTTGCCTTATGACTCCCTACGGGTGTTCGTGCTTATTGACTCCTCGCGTGAGTTTGCCTTATGACTCCTTACAGGTGTTCGTGCTTATTGACTCCTCGCGTGAATTTGCCTTATGACTCCTTACAATGGTTACAATAGTTACAATGGGGGGTGACCTTCAGCCAGGTTGTTTGGCTGATCGGCTGCTGACTGGTCTCGGCCAGCCACAAATAAATCCATAAGCTCAGAAAAAAATAATACGATTCCTTACAGGTGTTCATGCAGCCATCTGGTACTCTGGGCCTATTGGGTTTGACATCGCAGCAGTTCTTCCTCAGGTGCGCCCTTGCTTCAAGATCTTGGTTGGATGTAACATATCGCAGCAGCGATTAAGGCTTTGGTTGGATTTGACAATTTGGCACATTGCAGCAGGGGTCAAGGCTTTGGTTAGATGTAACATATCGTAGCAGGGGTCAAGGCTTTGGTTGGATTTGACAATTTGGCACATTGCAGCAGGGGTCAAGGCTTTGGTTGGATTTGACATATTGCAGCAGGGGTCAAGGCTTTGATTGGATTTGACATATTGCAGGGTTGTAGGTTGAGTTTGACATCGCAGCAGTTCTCCCTCAGGTGCGTACTTGCTTAATTTTTTAATGGAAATGACATATCGCAGCAGGGGTTAAGATTTAATTGGGTTTGACATCGAAGCAGTTCTTCCTCAGGTGCGCACTTGCTTTAAAAAAACAGATGAAATCACTCATTCACACTTTCGGTGTGCGGTGTGATCGTGTTTTGCGGGACAGTGTAAAGTCTACCATATACATGCATCACCATATATATCACTTCCGCATATAGTCTACCATACCGTATATATGTTGTTATCGCAGCTTGGCCCACACAAACAATGTGTACATACGGCAAAGCAGGAGATGCTCATTGCTGCCTCGCCAAAAAACACGTCATGAGTCATGAGTAAGCTTCAAAAGGGCCCTTTCATAAGCCTGAGTATGCCACCTTAATGTGTGTTGCGTGCTTACGCTCACCATGCACTTGGTATAAGAAGACCTAATAAACTAAATTATGCTGAGCAACCAGTATATGAATAAATTACCATGCACGAGGTTTTGTGAAACCGTCATACTTCTTGCAAACATTTGCGCATTTTCCAATAGTGTTTCCCTATAGACCAGGTATCATGCATACATTTGACGCGTCTTTGATTGGGCTCTGGCTAATTTGAGCAGTGTCTAGTGAGTGTCTAGCGAGTGTCTAGTGTCTAGTGAGCAGTGCCTATTGAGTGTCTAGTGAGTGTCTAGTGAGTGTCTAGTGAGCAGCATCTAGTTTCGTGAGTGTCTAGTGAGTGTCTAGTGAGTGTCTAGTGAGTGTCTAGTGAGTGTCTAGTGAGCAGTGTCTAGTGAGCAGCATCAAGGTTCGAGTCTTTTCCTCAATGCACACTCCACCACATCGAGCCCAGGCGGGTACAGGGACTGGCATTTTGCCTGTGTCCCTTACCTTGGAGCAGAGGCAGGCGCAGTGTATGTTGTGGCATACATTGGCATTCATTGGCATATTTATGTTTGACATTAATGTATAAATTTGCCTGTCCCTCACCCCGGAGCGGAGGGCAGATGCAGCAGTGGGCGTACATTGGCATTCATTGGCATATATATGCAGGGCTGTGCAATGACGGTGTGACAGTACGGTCCGTCAAAATACGGTCTGACAGTGGACGCCGTAAATGACGGTGTCAGACCGTCATTTCGGAATTAAGAATTGTCTTGACTGTGCATGACGGTACGGTGGACGGTACGGTCCTAAATTCGCGAAAAGGCCAAAAAATTGCATTATGACCCCAAATTGGCCTCATTTCAAAATGTTGCATGTGTGTTATTTATACAAACAAACGATTGTTGTAGTATATAAAAGGGAAAGGAAAGGAAAAAGATAAACTTGCTAAAGTTTGTGTCTTGACCAGGTCCACTGTACCGTAATTACGGTGCAAAATCGCTTTGACGGTGTCATGCACAGCCCTGCATATATACGTTTGGCATTAATGTATGATTTTGCCTGTGTCCCTCATTCTGGAGCCAAGGCAGGTACAGCAGTGGGCATACCTTGGCATATCTTGGCGCATATATACATCGAGTCCTGCATATCATAATAGAACTCAATGTATATATATCAGCATTAATGTACGATTTTCGCACGTGTTATGTGTCCCTCAACCTGGAGCCGTGGCAGGTGGCATTGGCATCATTAAATGATTTTCATTTCGCATGCGTACCATCTCGTAGGGATGCCCTGCACAATGCACAATGATTCTGACAATTATTATTATAAATGATTATTAATATTGATTTATATTTGTATTTGACAATGACAATGACAATGATTTTGCGTACCGTCTTGTAGGGACGCCCTGGACAAACTTCAAGTGGAACCCATTCTGTATACCAGGGAGGATTACAAAACCGCAGGCCATCTGTTCACACAGCGAGGCTTCACTCCGCAACACAGGGAGCAGACCACGAGCCTCCTCCAGGTAGCAGGGTCGCCTGCTGGGTTGTGTTGCGCTGTGTTGTGCTGTGCACGCTGAGAGCTACAGCGTTCGTGTCGTTTGGCGCGGAGGGGCACAAAAAAAGTGGATGTGTGCTGTGTATGATGCAGCGTTATCAGAAATGAGCAGCTGGGTACGGTAAGGTGCTACACAATCCTGCTCACAGAAAACGACCTTTTCATTTGTGGCAAGACATCAACCCCATTGCGTGTGGTGTGACTGCTGTGCTGATGCACACAGGTAGGGTTGGCCAGAACCGTATATATACGTATATATACACCGTATATTTGGTGAATGTCATACCAAAAATACCGTACTTACGCCGTATATATATATGGTTCTGGTTAACCCTACAAACAGGACATGACGGCCCACATGTGGCGAGGCATTGCCACTTCTCGGGGCATGACGCTGGATGCGGTGGTGGGCGCTGTGACACGAGCACCCTTACTAGCAGGTAACATAGAGCCTGTTCCTAAAACTACACACGTGTTGCTTTGTGGGCGGCAATTTGTATTGAGGCATGGTGCCGGATGTGGTGGTGGGTGCTGTGACATGATCACCCCTGCTAGCAAGTGGCATAGAGCTTGTTCCTATAACTACACACGTCTTGCTTTGTGGGTGGCATTGTGTGTTGGGGCATGACGCTGGATGCGGTGGTGGGCGCTGTGACACGAGCACCCTTACTTGCAGGTGGCATAGAGCTTGTTCCTATAACTACACACGTGTTGCTTTGTGGGTGGCATTGTGTTGGCATTGTGTATTGGGGCATGATGCTGGATGCAATGGTGGGTGCTGTGACACGAGCGAGCACCCCTGCATGCAGGTGAAATATATTTATCTCCAACAGTTGTGTGTTGCTTTTTGGGTGCCATTATAAGCGCCCCTCTGTCAGCATGTAAATTACTAGGTGCCCCTTTGCCAATGTGTTTGCTGCATCCCTCCATGGGCAAGTGCGGTGGTAGTCACAAATTGCAAGTTTTACAATCCTGCAGCATGCATTGTGCACACGCGTGCATGACCCTAAACACAAACACGCACAAGCACCTAAACAAACACACATAAATGTAAAAACATGTACATACACATGCACACACATGTAGTAATTTTCACACACATGTAATTACATTAACATACACACACATGTAAAAACATAAGCATACACACATGTAAAATTATAAACATACACACACATGTAAAAACATATCACATACATGTAAACACATATATACACACACGCAGCTGCCGCACTCAAAGATGGTTTGGCAGCAGCCTCAGGCAGTGGTCCTAGGGACATGGAGGGCTTGAGTAAGCAGCAGGCATTGCTGCCAGATGCTCCTGCAATTCCTCCTAACGAGCAGCTGCCTACAGTGCCCTTGCTGGATGGATTACTGTACCGAGATGAGGTGTGTGTGTGTGTGTGTCTGTGTGTGTGTGTGTGTCTGTGTGTGTGTGTGTCTGTGTGTGTGTGCGTGTGTGTGTATGTGTATGTGT
>Ga0307974_1001686_pt1 | contig 15357 bp, 12 predicted proteins | sample OrgLakmetagen784_FD_201812 | JGI IMG/M metagenome (GOLD analysis project Ga0307974, IMG submission 201812) | Saline water microbial communities from Organic Lake, Antarctica - #784 | ecosystem: Environmental > Aquatic > Non-marine Saline and Alkaline > Saline | place: Antarctica: Organic Lake... | reverse complement strand
CTGCTGCCTTACTAAAAGCAGCAGGCCCCCCATTTTTGTCAGCCACGCGGCCGTTTTCAATAGCATGGCCAGGGTTGTGGTCGTTCATACCTGGGCAAATGAGGTGCGGATATGAAAAAGACAATGAGGTAAGGACATGAACAAGAAAATTGATGTGAAACATAAAACATGAACAATGAACAAAAACAATGAGGTGAGGACATGAACAAAAACAATGAGGTGAGGACACGAACAAAAACAATGAGGTGAGGACATGAACAAAAACAAGGGCAAAGTAAGGACATGAACAAAAACAAGGGCGAAGTAAGGACATGACACAGCGTTGGGAGACGTTGCACCTAAAGTTGGCAGTAACGCCTACTCTCAAATCATTGAAGTTCTTAGTCAAGTTTGGGGCCTTGCATTTGTTCTTAGTCAAGTTTTGGGCCTTGCACCTAAAGTTGGCAGCAACGCTTACTCTCAAATCATTGAAGTTCTTAGTCAAACTTTGGGCATCTTGGGCTGCAAGACACACGTTGGGTTGGCCAGAACCGTATGTATACGCCATATATATTAAGACTGCATTTTTGTAAAAACCCCTGCCAAAAATGCTGTACATGCACTGTATGTATATGCCATATATATACAAGGCCGCATAATTCTTTTAATCCCTGCAAAAATTACAGTACATGCACTGTATATGACCTTATATTTGTCGAGATCCCTGCAAAGATACCCTTTATACATCGTATATATATAATTTACATGGTTCTGCCCAACCCTAGACACGTGTGATCCAGACTGTAACAGCAGTTTTTACGCTATGTTTTCATGAAATCTGCATATAAAACACTCCATGGTCACAATTCACCCTGCAGAGGTGACACGTATCAACACATGATGTTCCAAAAACGGCTGCATGTAATCCTAGGTTTAAGTGTTTATTAATGAGAGGAAGAGAAAGAGGGAAGAATGAAACATCCAATTTATCTCCGCCATGATTCACCGCTCATTCTAAAGTGCTTCTTCTTTTTTGGGCAATTTGCCACGAGGGGTGGCAATGGAATGGCCTAGGAAGGGCAGGGTTCCACCACTAGGCAGAACGAGATGTAGAAACAGGCATATAGGACACATGCACGCACAGACAATTCAGGGCAAGGTTGGGCATGCAGGCAAGGTACACCTTGCGCGCACACCTGATACGTGCAAGGTACACCTGGTACATGCAAGGTACACCTTGCGCGCACACCTGATACGTGCAAGGTACACCTGATACGTGCAAGGTACACCTTAAGCGCACACCTGATATATGCAAGGTACACCTGGTACATGCAAGGTACACCTTAAGTGCACACCTGGCCAAAGGATGAGCTGCCCTCCAACAGCATGGCACCCACGCACGTCTAGGGGGCGGTGCTCGGCGTTGGCATCACCTGCATGTATGTGTGTGTGTACATGGATGTGTGTGTGTTGATGTGTGTGTGTGTTTGTGTAAATGTGTAAATAATGTATGAAAATGCATTTAGAGAATATGGGGGAGTTTCCAACAGGGAAATTTGGCATCAGCAGTAATATGTTACATGAGAGATATAGCATGAGTGATGTGAGTTATATCATATAATATGAGTGAGAGATATAACATGAGTGATATAAGTTGTATCATATAACATGAGTCATGTTAGTTATATCATATAACATGAGTGATGTTAGTTATATCATATAATATGAGTGACATAGTTATATCAATTAATATAATTGATGTGAGTTATATCATTTAGTATGAGTGATGTAAGTTATATCATGTAATATAAGTGATGTGAGTGTTCACTCAGTCGCGTCTAAGTTTGATCCATACACCCTGCATAACAATGCAAATGCTCCTGCCAGCCCTTTCCCAAATGTAGCGCAAACCATTTGACTTTTGTATTCACCAGAACAAACGTGGGAGCAAGCCAAACACACCCACACCCCCACATACCAGTGCTGCTGCCGCTCCTGCCACTCCTGCCCTGTGGGCTGTGCAAAGGCTGGAAAGAGCCTTGGGCTGCAATGTTGCTGCTCTGCATTGTGTGGCAGTGCTCACCCATAGCACCAGGACCAGATCCCTCTGTACGTGTGCATATGCGTTTGTGTGTTTGTGTTTTTGTGGGTGTGTGCTTGTGTATGTGTGTGTGCCCCTTTAAAGGTGTGTATGTGTGTGTATTTGTGTGTGTTTGTGTATGTGTGTGTGTCCCTCTTTATGTGTGTGTTTGTGTGTATGTGCCCCTCTAAATGTGTGTGTATGTATATGGACCATAATCCTTTGAAGGCGTGTACGTGTGTGCATTTGTGTGTGTGTGCGTTTGTGTTTGTATGTGGACCAGACCCCTAATAAAAAAAGTGTGTGTTTATGCATAGGCAGCAGGACGGCGGTGCTCCAGACACCACGATACAATCACAGAATCTCTGAGCCACTCACCACTCACCATCACTATCGGCAGCCACAACAAAATCACCGATCCTCTGCAGCCACTCACCATCACTGACGGCAGCCACGATACACTCACAGATCTTCTGTAACCACGCACCATCACTAACGGCAGCCACGATAAAATCACAGATCCTCTGCAGCCACTCAACAACACTGACGGCAGCCACGATAAAATTACAGATCCTCTGCAGCCACTCACCATCACTGACGGCAGCCACGATAAAATAACAGATCCTCTGCAGCCACTCACCATCACTAACAGCAGCCACGATACACTCACATATTCTCTGCAGCCACGCACCATCACTAACGGCAGCCACGATAAAATCACAGATCTTCTGCAGCCACTCACCATCACTAACGGCAGCTAGGGTGGCTGCGTTGCCGTCCGCGGAAGCCATAGAGCCCACTTCCCCAGAATGCTGAGCAGCCTCTCCCGTGGTGGCATCTTCGCTGCCCAGGTACACCCTGTTTGCGCATGCACGCATGTGTGTGTGTGTGCTTATTGCTTGCTTACAAGGTGTATGTGCACTGCACAACCAACTCGCTGAACAGCCTCCCCGCTACACAGGCACACTGCGACCTGAAGGTGCAACACCAGCACGTTCAGGCAAAATTGCACCCAGGCTTGCTTTGGGGGTGCTGAGGAATGGATGAGCTCATTTATGTTCTACATGTAATTATGCCTGAGTTTGCCATTCTAAATAGTTGCTCTCCTTAATGACTTCTTTGGACGGTATTATGGCCATTCATTAATTGCAATGTAGCACCAAATGCCCATACGATTCGGTCTCCGTCTCCCACTTTTTGGTCAGCATTGGTTAAGCACAAGGGGCAGCCAAACGCCACGATTAGATGGAAAGAGGTCTGCTGCTGTGTCTGCAACGCCGGAGGCTACAATTACATGACAGGGCTGCTGCTGTGTTTGCTACAAACACTTGAAGCAAGGACTACATTTGCATTCGTCCCATCACTATCTGCTGCAGTATTTGACAGCACCAACAATGCGGAGAAACGCTATTCGTTGGCATTCTTATTGTCAGGTGCTTTGGAGTGTACCAAACATTTGACAAAACGAATGCTAACAAATAATATTCCGTGCATTTTTGGCTGCAACAGCCAATATTTGGCTGCAATATCAGAAATGGCAATATCAGAATTGGCAATATCGACTGCTGGCTGTGTCAACTGGCTGATTAGTTCATGGCAATATATAAGTGGCAGAGGTGGAGGCTGCCTGGACATTACGTTCGTAGTATCATAGCAACATTCCTTGCCTGGATATTATGTTCAAGGCATCATAATTGGAGGAAACCCGGGTATTGGGTGATCCCTGCCTGGGTGTTGGGCTCATGGCATCATTCATAGCACCATAGGATTGTTCCTTACCTGGACGTTGCGTTCATGGCATCATTTATAGCACCATAGGATTGTTCCTTACCTGGATGTTGCGTTCATGGCATCATAAGTGGAGGCAGGAGCTGAGCAAAGGGTCTCCAGGTCCTCCATGCCTGCGTCAAGAATACGACATTGTTACTGGAAATGTGAACATACGTGATCACATCTTCGATGCTTCATTGCATTGATCTTGTCCTCTAAGCCTGCACTTAGAGTGGGGTAAGGGTTCCAGAGAACCCAAGGCACGTGAATAGGGTTGGCCAGAGCGGAATAGGTGCACCGTGTATGACCGTACGCATGGTGGTGTTCTTGCTATAATACCGTACGCAAACCGTATATACCCATAGATGTATGGTTATGATTTAACTCTACACGTGAATCCGTGCATCACGTCTGCATTGGAGTTTGGTAAGATGAAATAACACCGGCGTTACAAACATATTATATATGACAATGTGTATGGTTTCTTGCTTTGCGCCTGCACTCGCACACAAGTGGGATCTCGCAGCCACCAAGCACACACATGATCTTATCCTTCGTACATCACCCAAAATCCTGTAGCATACATTTGTAGGCTGGAGTCGTGTTATGGAAATCCGCATGTGTTTTAAATCTGAACGTGCCTGGACTGTGGCACTCTGTACGATACTGCAGCGGAGGGGACCCCAGTTTCTACATGCACACGCACAGTGGCTACGATCTGGCAGGGGCAATTATTCTTCTTCTGCAGCGAGGGGGGCCCCATTTTCTACGTGCACTCATACAGTGACCTGGCACTTAGAATCAACGCTGCAATAGAAGGGCTTTTGCCTTTGCCTGCATTGACGATTCAGTCGAATATAGCTTTTGCCTTGGCCTGCTTGCCTCTTGCCTTTGCCAGCCGAATAGAGTTTTTGCCTTTGCCTGCATTAATGATTTCAGCTGCATTGATGATTGCCTTTGCCTGAATTAATGATTCAGCTGCATTGATGATTCAGCCAAACAGAGCCAAACAGGCAACATTCATGGCAGAGGGAGAATGTCCATGATTGGATACTGACAGATAAACACCTATGGCCAAACAAGTCGCGTCCTTTATGCCAGAAGGAAATTGTACATCAATAGATACCACATCCAATACCGTCCGAGGCAAGTCGCACAGCAGCAGGGTAGTATCCTACAACAGTCAGGATTCGTTACATAAGCCTTACCCACGGGTGCTTAACACCACCACTCTCCAAGTGTGAGCAGTGCCGATTAATCTAAGGGGGGCTTGAGGTAAAAATCTGTAGCACCCTGCCACTCACCGTCACTAAACACCACCTCCAAGCGTGCGTGCTGCCAATCGTACAGAAGGGCAGCGCCGTTGCGTCCACTGGCCTCATGCGTCGTCATAGGCACTGCAGCGACAAAATCAAGGGACAAAATCAAGTCGTTGACATAATTTTATAATGCGTTGATCTTAAAAGCTAACAATTGGGGAGGTGGCGTTGCGTCCGCTGGCCTCGTGCGCCGTCATAGGCACTGCGGTACTAAAACTAAGGGACAGGCTTGCTTTATGCTTATTTGGGGGTGGAGTGGGAAAACTCCAGAGACTTAAATGGAAGTTTCCGTGTGCGTGATCTGATCAGACCTGCAGAGAAAAGCACTGCATGCTTTTTCAGGCATAATACCAATCTTAATTGAAACACCAACTTTGCTCAAGCAGATGCTGCTGCCACCTTGCCAACACAAAATAAGGACGTTCATCCGTCTGCACCAACCTGCACCATACTTGGACCCGCCAATCACCAACTTTTGCGAGCAAATGATGATGCCCGCCTTGTGGCAATTACAGGGAGAAGATGAACATATCTTGGCATCTTAATACCAACTGCACCACTCACCAATTTCGTTCGAGCGGATAATGATGCCCGTCTTGGCAAGCACTCCAGATGACAAAGAGGTGGGGGGCTCAAGGGTAAGCTCCAACTCCTGAGTGAAATTAAAGGAATGATATTGGTGAGATAAGAAGAAGGACATAGCACAAAGAATTTGATATCAAAAGACTGATGCATTCCAGAGACGCATGCCAATGTACCACCTACCTCAAGAGGGGGATTTTACATTGTTATGCTGTCTTAACAATTGTGTTAGTACTAGCTTGACACAAGACACGCAAGTAAGCCATATGTGTTGACACACTTTTTTATGAGCTTATAAATGACATAGCTTAAAATATCATGTACAGATGAGCAGGATGTGCCAACACGTCGTGGCGGCCCTAAACAGAAGGTTTAAGGATGTCATTTTGTCAGAAGGCGCAGGAAGCACGGTTTTGACACGACTCATGCATAAAAAAAACTATCGGACCCTCCCTCCCCTTCACCCCCCCTCCCACACACGCATGCACACCCAAACCCACATCCACATCCACAACCACACCCACACCCACACCCATCTCACCAGGTGTGGGTACGACCCCAGCTCAGTAGGCAGTGCCACCGGGCGCCCAGGCGTCAGTGAAATATATGATGCGCTGCTGCTGTGGCTTGCTGCGTGCTTGCCGTTGCCATTGGTGGCATGCCCGTTGCTCTCGATGGCGCTCCCTTCTGCAGCAGCCTTGTTCCCATTTGTCACCTCACCACTCCCTGCCTTCTTCCCATTCCCATTCCCATTCTTGTCAACAATTGTAGCTGCTCCGTTGGTGATGCCGTCGGTTTCAGGGGTGACGCTGCTAATCTTTGTCCACACTGGGCTGCTTCCTCCTTGTAGCTTCCATGAAGCCCGGCGCAGAAGGGAGAGGGAGGGGAGAGGCTCCTGTGTTGTGTGTGTGTGTTTGTGTGTGTGTGTTTGTGTGTGTGTGTGTGTATGTGTGTGTGTGTGTGTGTGTGTATGTGTGTTTGTGTGAAAGAGTAATTGTGACGTCACGTGAAGTGAACAAAGTAAAGACAAGAAACAACTGTGTTTCTGCTGTGCTCAGACGCCAAGATTTCAAGGCAATTGAGTTCCTAGCCAGCCTGGGCTGCAATCTTTCTGAATGAATGTTCTCATTCTTTTAGGGGTGCTCAGCACCAAAGTGGGGAGCGGCTTCCATTCTTTGGGCACTTTCTTCTTGTCCTCTTTTCTATGATCAATGCACATCACTTGTACTTCCTGTGTAAATATGCCTGACCCTGTGTTAATAGGCCTGACCCTGTGTTACTAAGCCTCAAAACTGTATTAATAAGCCTCACCCTGGCCTCCAGCATCAGACATAATTTGTGGTTTACACAGTCATGCTTCACCTGCCACAACAAGCCAGGAATGTGTGGGTGGCGCCAGATCTGTCGGGGCACCGACAGGCAGGAGCCGTAGTTGTAGATGTCTGGGTTGCCGGGTCTACAGGAAAAAAAGTGCAGACAGTGAAAGTGCCGGCGTGGATTGGGTAAAACAGGGTGTTGCATGGTGTCACACACACTTACACACAGATGATACACCCATGCATACACACACACTCACTAAGCACTGCCCACGTGGCCTGGGTAAAATAGGGTGTTGCTTGGTGTCACACACATACAAACACAGAACACACACACACAACACACCTGCCAGTCTCTTGGCACCATCCCCACATGATGAGCCGCCCTGCAGGTGTCAGAGGAAAGTCACACACACATACGTCACACACACGTATGTCAGTTGTAACACCACGCACTGTTACGCTCTAGAATGCCACATCGACACCAAACGTTTCAGATAGGAAAACAGAAAAAGACAAAGGCTTAGCCGGAGCGGAAAAGGGGGTGGCCAAAGCTGGCTTTGTCAGCGAAGCAATCAGAGTAAGTACACGGCAGTAAGGATTAGCTGGTGTACCTGCCGGCAAGCCGGCGTAAGGAGTAGCACAGGAGAAGCCGCTACTGATAGAAATCAAGGGGCCCATCTTGCGACAATACCCTCACACGCACGAGCTGTACGTGCTAGTCTCCCAGCATACAGCTCCCTTCTTCACAGTGTACCGTTGGGTGATCGATCTAAGCAAACAGTACGCTACGTACTACATACTTGGTTTGCAGCAATCAGTGTAATACGTGCTAAATAAAAATTTGTCCAAGGAATGACAGGCCTGTAAATTGGGCATCGTCTACCAGGTTCTCTCAAAATCACCATGCTGGGAAGCAGTGATGGTGCAATTACCGGGGGAAATGCCCGCAATGAAACTGTCAAGGTGTAACCAAAATATTGTTCGCAATGAAAAGGTCAAGGTGGTTTGGTAATAGCCAATATATATTATAGAAGCCCCTGTGGGCCGACATAATGATGATTTTGGTGCAGGGGGTCATCTGCTGGTGCAGGCCCCTTCGGCCCCTTGCCCTAAAATCACGCTGGTTGTGTGTGAGCGCTAAAGGCTGAATTGCATTTTGTATCGCCATCCCTTCTCCATGCTCAACACAGAGGCCCCAATTGCCAGCACACTCACCGTGGGGGTCATTGTTGAGCACGTTAGGGGCGTAGAAAGTGCTGCCAAGCGGACCTCCTCCAATGTCCAGCGGGTATGGGCCTACAAGCAGCATCAGGCAAGACAGTGCGTGCATAACTCACGCTGTGATTTCCAGGTACGTGCATAACTCACGCCGTGCTCTCCAGGTACGTGCATAACTCACGCTGTGCTACACATCCAGGAACACTTTTGAGATTGACAGCCGCGATCACAAGTGAGCAGCCTGTAAAAGAAAACTGTACAGTAGCCATGCACATGTGAGGAACATTTTAGGCCGTCAGCAGCAAACAGCACTGTAAACCTAGGCCACACATACACCCTTGCGCCCATCATCACCTGAGAAATAATTAGGGACATATCAGAGCGTACTGAGGCAGCCATGGTACCGCCTGGAAACATGTTCCTAGTTACTAAAGCAGCAAAAATGCCACCCACCGAACTATAACACTTCCCCTTTGGCTGTAGCGCCGAAACAATGATGCATAACTCCTACATCCTGCAGCAAATACCTGAACAGTTCTCCATGTCAAAGCGCTTGGTGGTTGCGTCGTAGCGCCCCAAAAAGTACACAGGTGTGTTGTGGGGGTTGTCTGGGCACACCTGTTGTGACATCAAAGCAAGCACAGGACAAGAAGCACACATGTGTGTGTGTGTTGTGTGTGTGTGTGTGGTGTGTGTGTGTGTGTGTGTGTGTGTGTTTGTGTGTGTGAGTATTGCCTGGGCGCACACATAACAGCATTAGCTCAAGAAACGTGCAGAGCTTCCAGCCTTATAAATGACTGTGTTTAATTTTGAGTATCGTTTTGGTTGAGTGCTGAAAGGCAGGCGGCACAAGACCTGCAAAGCCCACCAAATTTGATTGGCCAAATGCCCCTCGGATAGTTGGCCATTTCTTTCTGGATATCCTTGAGGTACTGTGCACAGACAATTGATCTTAAAGTTAACCAAAGCACACACCCTCTCACAATTAACACAGATCTGGCCACCCAAATGCTCGCAAAGCCGCTGCTTGAAGTATGCTGCCACGATCAGCTCCAGTCAGCAAATGTCGTGATATCATTGATACCCAACGGAGGGGCAGAACTTGAGGGGCAGAACATGATGCCCATATTCACTGTGCAAATGAGTACTGGGCAGCTTGAAAAATGTTCCCCATACCTATTTGAACACTGTAAACAAGGAGAAAACCTTGTTTGTGAACCACAAACTGAAATTAAATTGCCGGGTTTTGCGTCCTTGCTGCGTGCTTGTCCAATAGCACAAAGTCCTCCCTTACAATGCACAGCACTTGCAGATGGACGTCATCTGAAGCGTGACAATCATCAACCAAAATGCATCAGTAATGCTACTGACCAAAATGCTTGAAGAACCTCGGAGACAAAAGTGAATTACAGGGGACTATCATGTGAGTGGTAACGTCACAGTGATCACACGCTCGCAGGCAATCAAACATTACCCTTATGGTACCCTTCGGCTATTTTGTCAACCAGCGAGGCCCCTAAACAAAACTTTGGTACTTCTCTGGCAAAGCAGGTGTTTTAAAGAATTTCAAAGTTATCCGCTTTGGGTGCATCCCTATCTGCTGACAGTTACAATGTTTGAAACACTAGGAATAGAAAAGAAAAACTACGCAGGCAGAAAAACACTCCCTGCATCAATAAAGGAAAAAGAGACGTTGGCCTGAAGTGCCGGTGAGTTTCCCCCACCAAACACGAAGTCATCCACTTTGGGTGCACTCCCTACTTACACAGTGCAATTAAAAAGGGCTGGTCATCATGAGTTTATTTATTTTGATGACCAGAGCTGCCCAGTACTCAATTGCTGATGATCTGATGATCATCACCGGGCTTATTCAAACGAGGCAGAGCAAGAGGCTGGCAAGCTTGCAGCATTGTTCACGATACTTCTTTTCAGTACACCTCTTCACCCTCTCAACTCACTAACTGCATTACACATGGTATCAGATGACTCTCAAGCTTGCCAGCTGGTTCATGTCAGTACGCATCGACAACCCTGTAACTCACCACCAGCATGTGCTCATTTGCCTCTGCCAAACCACTGTAAGCAGGGGAGTTCTCCACGCGTGCCAGCAGGGGGCATTCCTGCAGTAGGTACAGATGTACACACACGTGACATGCACGTTGTATGGCAGTAATAGCTTAGGCTGGATACTTGTTTACATGCGCTCTGACATGGGGGTATATGTTAATGACGGGTTGCATGTGTAATGTTTACACAACTGTGCGCATCCCAGAATGCTTATCTTCCACACCAAATGGAGAGCTACTTGCAGTAAATCACTGAGAGCTGCTTAATCTTTTCCGTTTTGCTCAAAAAGATATTTACACACCAGGGATAAATGGTCATTGTGTACGTGCAGTCTCATCAGCAGTTCAGCGCGCACGCAATTTGTTGTAGTAAGCACGTGTTAAAGGGTGTGGGTGAGAATGTGTGTGTGCGTCCCTTCCAAGCATTGACCATCTTCCGTGACACAACATCATTTATCCCACTCATAATTAATTAGACATCACCATTCTTAACACATCAATTGAAAAGGCAAACGTAGCCCGCCCTCTGCATTGATCAAATGCCTTGCACAATACAACCTGAGGCTGAACAGGTCTACACGCATCCACACTAGTGTTGAATTAGTACCATGTATCTGGATTTTTTATAGTCATCAAATAGCTGGAACCCCTAACTCTCGCTTAGAACCAAAATCCACACCCTGTCCAAAACCCAGGCAGAACGAGGGTTCCAACACAGGAGTGCAGGCAAGCGTACGTCCCTGCTGAGATCATGCCCACACACTCACCCACACAGCCCCAGTGGTGTCAGCTTTTACACTTAGGCCAGTGAAAGCTACAATCAGCATCATGCCCACACACTCACCCACACAGCCCCAGTGGTGCCGTCCCCCTGGCACAGCTCCCCTTCATACTCCCAGCCTGCAAGGCACAACACTGGCTCTTGAAAAAAAGGGGAAAGAGAACTACACAGGTAGTGAAAAGCAGTCTCTGATACAATAAGGAGAAGAGGCATTTAGTGACTACTTGCCCTGTTCTTCTTCCACTTCTGTCACCTAAAAGTCGGCTCAAGTGAGTTGATATTCCCTATTTCAGGCTTATACGGCACAGCTGTCCTCTACCCATTGATCACCCCTTCCCTCTCAATCCTATTACTTCCTTGGGCCTCACTTGGGCTTAAGCCAAAAGATGGATTTTCTTGAACTAAACGCTCCTCTTCCCTTTCATATTATTATAATATTAAGTACGGACGTGTATCCATTTCAAATAGTGGGAAGTGATTTTCGACTGCCTGTGCAATTCATCCTCTTCCTTTCTAAAACATGTAATGTGTTTGGGCTCAAGGTCAGCAGCGAAAACCTCTCACCAGATGCTGAGCATTGTCTTTTCACACGTGTCAATAATTCTGCAGCCTCCCAGAACCTCCGGTTTTTTTTTTGCCAAACCCTCAAATCTCACCACTTGTCGGGCTATCAGAGGTGTAAACAAAAGCAGCGCCTCGGGAAGGCTCCTTCTTTGCCTCGTCCAAGTATCCAGATCCGATGATGATGGTATACTTATCGTGCAGGCCGTCACCCTTCCGGCCGACCTGTGTGTGCGTGAGTGTGTGTGTGTGTGTGTGTGAACATGTGTGTGTTGCGTGCACGCTAGCCGGAGCTTTGCTACTCATGTGACTAGGCAAAAAGGCACAGAAACAGAAAGCAATAGACATTTGTATAACATATGATGGACAGGGGAATTTTCCTCATTCCAGCAAAAGCCCAACCAAGAAGGTGGGTGCAATTTTGCAGATGTCTGTCTGCAATTTTATTTGCTTTACACTTGAATGACAGATCACTAACTGAAAATGAGAAGCGGAGAACCCAAGCTTGTTGCCGAAAGGCGCAGTACTTGACTTGATTTCATAAAATTGCCAAATCCAGACATAAGTGCCCACCAAGAATGGGTCACGCCACCCGGTCAGCCCGCCTTGAGGGGGAAGGGGCAGAAACAGCTCCTTTCCCTTTGAAAACTCTCGGATCAAAGGGTCCTGGCCTGCAAAAATAAGGAACATGAATCATTGCAAGCAGTGAGATATTTCCTAGAGAACTATCTGGTCAAAGGTCCTGGCCTGTAAAAAAGGGAAAAGGGAACAACGTAAGTAATGAACTAGTATCCTAGGAATGATTTGGTCCATGGATCCTGGCCTGCAAAAACGGGGTAGGAAAAACAACGCAAGTAGGTAATGAACTGATTTCCTAAAACGTTATCTGGTCAATGGGTCCAGGCCTGCAAAAAGGAAAAAAAGCAACGCAAGCATTGAACACCAATTTTTGGATTAGCTCAGTAAAAGGAGGCACTCAAGAGTACTTAAACCCCCTCACCACAAAACAAGAATACGAACAGCATGCAGAAGGCATGAGGACGGCGCAGCAGAGAGGTATTGCCTGCGTCCAGTGCGTTATGTTCATGTTGGGCAGGAAATGCCGCATACTTAAAATGACAATTATGCGTGAAAATTGATAACTGGAAAGGTTCACTTACACCGTGCTCAGAACTTTCAGCAGATTTTGTCTGAGCCACAGGGATCAGTCCATTCTGTTAGCAATTGCAGCAATTCATAGGCCACTGCTTAGCCATTGAGAGACATGAATGTCTGCTCGATTTAGTGCACTAAAATAACACTACTGCTGGCTGGACTGCTATTGGCCACCTGGTTTGAGGTCACGTTCAAGTGTTTCTTCACTGATTTGAGGTCTCGTTCAAACGTTTCTTCATAGGTTACAGCATTGAATCCTCACCCGGCTGCGCGATGGCATACTGCTGAGTCTCGATGACTTGGTGTCCCAGATCAAAGGCAGCAGGGGGCAGCAGAGAGTCCGGCGTTTCCTGCAGACATGCACAGGAAACAGGCTTGTAGGGTTGGCTAGAACCGTATACACGCACCATGCCATGCACAACCGCATAAATGAAAGTCTCCCTGCTAAATGTATCGTACTGACATTGTATTACCGGTATACGGATTCATGTATGGTTCTGGCAAGCCTGTAGACTAGAAACACAGAGATCTGACACACAACTTGGCAGCCAGAAAGCCGGGTGTGTCGACTTTTTTGCAGCTGTCTGACCTGCTGCTAACATTTCAATCAAGTGCGGGGCTAGGAGCCGAGAAATGAGTACCAGCTTCATAGGTGGGCTCTTTTGTCTATAGGTGAGGTGGGCTCTGTAATCTGCAAGAGGTAAACAGGCCACACACGCAAGGTTACACCTCCTTTCCTTATTTCATGTTGGCAGTGGTATGTCACTGCCGGCGCAGTATGTTTGCTAATTCCTTCTTAATCTTCATTGCTATAAAAGGAGCAGAATTTGCACAGCTGGTTTCCGTTTATGGGCAAAGAAAGAGCTGTATTGCGTATGAGGGAGACAGATATAACTTGTCCTGGAAATATGAAACTTGTTTAGCTCTCTCATTTTTCTCAGTGTCTTTCACTGAAGGGGACAGAAAAGAGGGGAAAGAAAAGAAGAAACCCTGTGCCTATTTAATGGTTTCCATACAGCAGCTCTTTGATTTTTAATACTCACGTCGCGCTTGCGCACTGCTGTGTGCAACAGTACAGTCCCCTCCTCTGTCGGGAACGCACAGCCGGACCACACACCTGTGCAGGCAGGCACATGTGGTCAACGCATGATCAGGGTTGGCCAATTGTATATACACGTTGTATTATGACCGTACACAAGGTAACTTCCCTGCAAGAAGCAACGATGTATACACATAAACAAAGCCTCGAACGACCGTCAAAAGTTATGATTCCTTGCAGGATCATTCACTACAATCAACAGTAACATGATCAGGTAAAAAATCACAACTCTGCGCGCGAGTTGAAAACAGTCGATCAGTCTGATACGTGCACAAGAAGAGAACCTGTACAACTCAAGTAGACTCGTGGCGGTGGAGGAGCTTTACGGTACTCAGTACCAAAGTGGCTTCTTTTCCTTATTTAATGTGGGGAGTGGCTTTCATTGCCTGCGTAGTTTTTTCTTTTTCTATTTCTAGACTCGTGCTTCCTCACATATTTCTCACACCCACCTCCAGCATCTGGACCGCCCGGGGTGGGATCTAGGGCAGGCGGCAGTTGGCTCCAGTGCACGAGGTCCTCAGAAACTGCGTGGCCCCAGCACAGACCCCAGCTCCACTGCATGTTAAACCATAAAGCAGCACGTGAAGTTTCAATTGCTACCCACCACACACCACACAGACCTTCCCGCTTCATGCAGACTAATCATTGCTTCCCATGCCATATCAGTGATATGATGTCACGTAAGTTGTTTTGTGGCTGCACAAAAAACCTTGTTGGTCGGGACTGCTTCTTGTTGGAACTTTGAGCTTTGAGTAAATGTATGAGTGAAGGAGTGGAAAATGTTACATGGCAAAGTGGCTTGCGTGTACTGATCTGATATGGGAGTGGGCCAAAGTTTGGAAAGAAGTTAATGAATGCAAATGCATCTACTGGTTATAGAGTACTTTGATTGCAATCAAGGACCAATTCTTCCTACAACCCCTGGCGTCAGATCATCAGAGCCAAAATATACCTAAACTACCCACAGAAATCAATCTCTTGTTAGAGGACACACAAAGTAACAAAACTTGAGTGACCAAGTGTAGATGCGCTGTCGATTTGCAACAAACGGCATGCAATAGCGCACCTGAGAAGCTGTCCTGTGGTGCTGGAAGAACATGTGGTACATCTTTGTCTTTTGGTCGTAGTGCACGCCGTTCGCTGCATGTGTGTGTATGTGTGCGTTGGTGTGTGTTGGTGTGTGTGTATGTGTGTGTGTGTGTGTGTGTGTGTGTGTGTGTGTGTGTGTGTGTGTGTGTGTGTGTGTGTGTGTGTGTGTGTGGGGGTGTGTGTGTGTGTGTGTGTGTGTGTGTTTGTGTGTGTGTGTGTGTGTGTGTGTGTGTGTGTGTGTGTGTGTGTGTGTGTGTGTGTGTGTGTGTGTGTGTGCTTGCGTGTGTGTGTGTGTGTGTGTGTGTGTGTGTGTGTGTGTGTGTGCGTGTGTGCGCGTGT